>Ga0307505_10000294_pt1 | contig 58702 bp, 49 predicted proteins | sample 23_S_MG_FD_202183 | JGI IMG/M metagenome (GOLD analysis project Ga0307505, IMG submission 202183) | Soil microbial communities from Populus trichocarpa stands in riparian zone in the Pacific Northwest, United States - 23_S | ecosystem: Environmental > Terrestrial > Soil > Riparian zone > Trees...
GTGTTGCGACAGGCGAGCGTCGAAGGGGGGCGCACTGGTGCGACCCCGGCGGGCCCCTCATCCGCTCGCCTGTCGCATTCGGTGGGTGCGGCCGGCGTGTTGCGACAGGCGAAGGACGAAACGGGACGCGCCGCCGCGTCGCGAGCAGCGGACTCGCGTCAGGCGCCGACGTACGCCTTGAGGTGGCTCGCGGTCAGCGTCTCGCCGCGGGCGACGAGGTCGGCCGGAGTCCCCTCGAAGACCACCGTGCCGCCGTCGTGGCCGGCACCGGGTCCCAGGTCGATGATCCAGTCCGCGTGGGCCATCACCGCCTGGTGGTGCTCGATCACAATGACGCTGTTGCCCGCCTCGACCAGGCGGTCCAGCATCCCGAGCATGTTGTCGACATCGGCGAGGTGCAGGCCCGAGGTGGGCTCGTCGAGGACGTAGATCGCCCCCTTCTTCGCCATCGCGATCGCGAGCTTCAGGCGCTGGCGCTCGCCGCCGGAGAGCGTGTTGAGCGCCTGGCCGAGCGTGATGTAGCCGAGGCCGACGTCGATCATGCGGGCGAGCGTGGTGTGGGCGGGGCCCTTGGTGAAGAAGTCCGCTGCCTCGGCGGCCGACATCGAGAGCACCTCGTTGATGTTCTTGCCGTCGAGGGTGTACTCCAGCGCCTCGTCGCTGAACCCGGTGCCGTCGCACAGCTCACAGAGGGTCTCGACGGTCTGCGTGAAGCCGAGGCTCGTGATGATCACGCCCAGCCCCTTGCACGCGAGGCACGCGCCCTCGGAGTTCGCGCTGAACAGGGAGGGCTTGACGCCGTTCGCCTTGGCGAAGGCCGAGCGGATGACGTCGAGAAGACCGGTGTACGTGGCGGGGCTGCTGCGGCGCGAGCCCTTGATCGGAGCCTGATCGACCACGACGACATCGTCGAACGCGGGTACGTTCCCATGGATCAAGGACGACTTGCCCGAGCCTGCGACGCCGGTGACGACGGTGAGGATGCCGAGGGGGACATCGACGTCGACGCCCCGGAGGTTGTGCTGGGTCGCTCCACGGATCTCGAGTGCGCCCTTCCGCGAGCGGGTGGCGGACTTGAGCCGCGCGCGATCGTCGAGGTGACGGCCGGTGATCGTGTTGGAGGCGCGCAGGCCCGCGACATCGCCGGTGAACATGATCTCGCCGCCGTGGCGCCCCGCGCCCGGACCGAGGTCGACGACGTGGTCGGCGATCTCGATGACCTCGGGCTTGTGCTCGACCACGAGTACCGTGTTGCCCTTGTCGCGCAGCTGCTGGAGCAGGTCGTTCATGCGCTGGATGTCGTGCGGATGCAGTCCGGCGGTCGGCTCGTCGAAGACGTAGGTGACGTCGGTGAGCGCCGAGCCCAGGTGACGGATCATCTTGGTGCGCTGCGCCTCGCCGCCCGACAGCGTGCCGCTCGCGCGATCGAGGGAGAGGTAGCCGAGGCCGATCTCGACGAACGACGCGATGGTCTGACGCAGTCCCGCCATGAGCGGAGCCACCTCCGGATCGTCGACGGTGTCGAGCCACGCGGCGAGATCCGAGATCTGCATCGCCGCGGCATCCGCGATGCTGATCCCCCTGATCTTCGACGACCGCGCGCCCTCGTTCAGGCGCGTGCCGCCGCATTCGGGGCATGCGGTGAACTTCACGGCCCGCTCGACGAACGCCCGGATGTGCGGCTGCAGCGCGTCGCGGTCCTTCTGCAGCACCGACTTCGTGAGCTTCGGGACGAGCCCCTCGTAGGTCACGTTGATGCCCGACATCTTGACCTTCGTCGGCTCCTTGTAGAGGAAGTCGTGGCGCTCCTGCTCGGTGTAGTCCTGGATCGGCTTCTGCGCATCCAGGAAGCCGGACTCGGTGAACCCCTTCACCATCCACCCGTCGACGTTGTAGCCGGGGATCGTGATCGCGCCCTCGGCGAGCGACTTGGTGCGGTCGAACAGCTCGTCGAGGTCGATCTCGCTCGCCTCGCCCAGCCCCTCGCAGCGGGGGCACATGCCGCCGGTGATCTCGAACGACCGGCGCTCCTTGACCTGCTTGCCGCCCTTCTCGAACGTCACCGCTCCCGCGCCCTTGACCGACGGGATGTTGAAGGAGAACGCCTGCGGCGACCCGACGTGCGGCTGGCCGAGCCGGCTGAACAGGATGCGGAGCATCGCCTGGGCATCGGTGGCCGTGCCGACGGTGGAGCGCGAGTTCGCGCCCATGCGCTCCTGATCGACGATGATCGCCGGGCTCACGTTCTCGAGCGCGTCGACCTCGGGACGGTTGAGCTGCCCCATGAACTGCTGCACGAAGGTCGGGTAGGTCTCGTTGATGAGCCGCTGCGACTCGTTCGCGATCGTGCCGAACACCAGCGAGGACTTGCCCGAGCCGCTCACCCCAGTGAACACCGTGAGCCGGCGCTTGGGGATCTCGACGTCGACGCCCTTCAGGTTGTTCTCGCGCGCTCCGACGACGCGGATCATCTCGTGGGAATCGGCGATGTGCTCGGCCATGGGGTCCTCTCGGTCTGTGCGACCCTCCATTGTGCCGCGTACCGAGGACACGATGCTTCCTGAATCCTGATCGAACGGCATCCCGATCGGATCAGGGGATCGCGAAGAGCACCTTCGCGCCCGACGGCACGGCGGTCGTCACGATGCGGGTGTCGAAGGTCGCCAGCAGCGCGTCGTTCGACGCCGCCAGGTGGAGCAGGTAGGTGTCGGTCACCTGCGAGCTCGCGAGGAGCCGTTCGGTGTGCACCGATCCGTCGAGGAGGCTCACCGAATCGGGCAGGAAGCGGTGATCCTCGCGTGCGGCCAGACTCGCCAGGCTCGCGAGCACGACGGGAGCGGGCTGGCTGTTCGGATACGTCGGGTGGCTTACCACGCGGACGACGCCGTTCTGCACCGTCGGGCTCGTATGCCACGGTGCGGCGCCCCGGGTCGCGAACCAGCGATGCGCGCGCTCGTGGTGCACATGGAGCGGGTCGATCAGCGCGATCACGACGTTGACGTCGAGCAGGTGCCTGCTCACGAGGGGTCGTCTCGCAGCGCGTTCACGTCGTCGAGCGACGCGTGCCCGGCCGTCGTGGGGGCGGGAAGGAGCACGATGCCGTTGCGCGTGTCGTGGCGGCGGCGCTCGGTGAGCGTCGCTCGCGCCAACTGCGACAGCGCCTCACCGAGCGTGAGCCCTCGGGCGTCGGCGAACTGCTTCGCCGCTGCCAGCACGTCGTCGTCGATCGTCACAGTGGTGCGCATGCATCAAGCATCACGCATCACTCATCACGCGTCAATGGCCATTCCAATGTATGGATGCCGCGGACCATTCCGCTGCGGTCAGCTCATCGAGAGCACGATATGCCCGGCCTTGCCCCGCTCCACGTGCGCGTGGGCCTCGGCGGCGCGATCCAGCGGATAGACGGTGTCGACCACCGGCCGAAGGACGCCGGCGCGGAAGAGCTCGGCCGTCTCGCTGAGGTCGTCGTGCACGGCATCCCGGTGGCGAAGTCCCGTGAAGGCGATGACGCCCCGACGGCCGGCGGACCTGCGCGTGCGCAGGGTGTACCAGAGGATCGCCGGCGTCGGCACGGTGCTGCAGTAGCGACCGGTGGGCGTCAGGAGAGCGCGCGCACGCCGGTAGCCCAGGTTGCCGAACACGTCGAACACGACGTCGAAGCTCCGTTCCTCCGCGCGGAGGCGCTCGACGACGTCCCCCTCCCGGTAGTCGAGGATCTCGTGCGCGCCGAGGTCGCGGACGACAGATGCGCGCTCGGCGCTGCACACCGCCGTCACTGTCGCACCGCGGTGCACCGCGAGCTGGACGGCCGCCGTCCCGACCGCGCCGGAGGCGCCGTTGACCAGGATCGTCTGGCCGGCGCGGAGTTCGGCGGTGTCGTCGAGGAACGACAGGGCCGTCGGGTCGATGAGCGCGGCCGCGTCGACGGGGTCGAGCCCATCCGGAAGCGGCTCGAGCACCCCATCCGCGGGGACGACCACGTACTCCGCGTGCGCGCGCATCCCCGCGGCGGTCACGCCCCACACCGCGTCGCCCACGCGACGGCTCTCGACACCGGGGCCGATCGCGGCGACCGCGCCCGCAAAGTCCGCGCCCAGCACAGGCAGTCTCGGGCGGAAGGGTCCCGCGAACAGTCGTGCGGCGAAGGGCGAGCCCGAGCGCATGGCGGCGTCGGCCGTGCTCACGACCGAGGCCGCGACCCGCACCAGCACCTCTCCCTCGCGCGGCGCGGGAGTCTCGACCTCCTCGACCCGGACGACCTCCGGACCGCCGAATCTCCGGTATACCGCTGCGCGCACTTCCGCCTCCACGTGTAAAGAATCCTTGACACAGCGATCGTAGGTTCGATCAACGGAGTTTGTCAAGGATTCTTTACACGAGGATGCTGCGCCAGCAGCCTTCGACATGATCGTCGACCATGCCGGCGGACTGCATGAGCGCGTACATCGTGGTCGGGCCGACGAACCGGAAGCCCCGCTTGCGCAGCGCTTTGCTCATCGCTGCCGACTCGGGCGTGACGGCAGGGACCTCGGCGAACGACGACAGGCGCCGTCGCGGCGGCGGGGCGAACGACCAGAGCAGTGCGTCGAGCTCTCCGTCCGTCATCTCGAGCACGAGCCGGGCGTTCGAGATCGTCGCCTCGATCTTCGCGCGGTTGCGGATGATCCCGGCATCCGTCATGAGGCGCTCGACGTCGTCGGCGCCGAACGCGGCGACGGCCGCCGGCTCGAATCCGGCGAACACCTCTCGGAACCGAGGGCGCTTGCGCAGGATCGTGATCCACGCCAACCCCGCCTGGAATCCCTCAAGACTCAGCTTCTCGAACAGCGCACGGTCGCCGTGCAGCGGAACGCCCCACTCCTCGTCGTGGTAGCGGCGGTACTCGTCGTCGTCGCCGACCCACGCGCACCGCGCGACGCCGTCGGCAGCGATGCGGATGTCGAGGCTCACGACGCCAGCCTATGGAGTGCCCCTGACAATGGCGCCGGCGGCGGCGCGCCGGTGCCCGGACATGGCTGAGGGGATCGCGAACCCGAATCGCGATCCCCTCTCGAAGACGAAGCCGCTTGCGCAGAAGCCCTTGCGCCGCACGCCGCTCCGTGACGCCTTCACTAGGTAATTGTCCGGAAGAGCCGAAACGTGACCGGTTCGCGCCCTTTCGTTACCGTTTCGTTACTTCTTCCTGACCGACTTCTCCGACACCGGCGCCTCACCGGAGTCCGCCAGCGCACGGTAGTACTCCCGCGCCTCGTCCTGCCGCTCCAGTTCGGCACCGGAGGCGATCGGCGCGCGGACGTGCTCGGGAGCGAACCCGTAGGCGTCGACGAGGTCCTGCGCGTGAGGGCGCAGGCGCGCGACGAGGCGGTCGATGTAGCGCGAGACGGATGCCGCGCGCTGCGCGGACAGGCGCCCGTTGATCAGGTACCAGGCGAGGTGCTTCTCGATCAGGTACAGCCCGAAAAGGTCGCGCAGCCAGGTCAGCACGTGCTTGGTGCCGGCGTCCTCGACGTTGTTGACGCCGTCGGTGAACGCCTCCCACTGAAGGAGCTCGCCGTGGGCTCGGGCCGCCTCGATCAGCTCGGCCTGGTGGCTGTTGAACAGCGCCGCGGCATCGGCGGGCGACAGCTTGGACGCCGTCCGCAGTGCACCTGCGATGTCGGCGATCATCTGCTGAACCCGGCCGGCGAGAAGCTCGTGCTGCTGGTCCTCGCGCAGGCCCAGCTCGACCGAGCGCGCCGTCGAGCCGAGGTCGGCGACGGTCTGACCGAGCTGGCGCAGCCCCGCGCCGTGGAAGACCTTGCCGGCGGTGTGGCCCACCGCGTAGCGGGCGAGGGTCGCGGCATCCTTCCCCTTGAACTGCTTCGCGTAGTCGGAGAGCAGCCGCTTGCCGACGAGCTGCAGGAGCACATTGTTGTCGCCTTCGAAGGTGACATACACATCGAGGTCCTGATGCAGGCCCACCAAGCGGTTCTCGGCGAGGAAGCCGGCGCCGCCGCAGGCCTCGCGGGCCTCCTGGATCGTGTCGAGCGCATTCCACGTCGACAGCGGCTTGAGCGCTGCGGCGAGGGTCTCGAGGTCTTCGCGCTCGTCGGGGGTGTCGCTCTGACCCGAGAAGACGTCGTCGAAGGTCCGCAGCAGCTCGTCGTTCGCGAAGAACTGGGCGTAGTTCTGAGCGAGGAGGGGCAAGAGGCGCCGCTGGTGCTTGCCGTAGTCGAGCAGCACGACCTCTTCGCTTCCCGTGCCGGAGTCGAACTGTCGACGCTGGTTGGCGTACGTCAGAGCGATGTGGAGCGCGAGCCCGGTGCCGGTGGTCGCTGCGCCGTCGAGCGAGACGCGGCCCTGCACGAGTGCGCCCAGCATCGTGAAGAAGCGGCGGCCGGGGCTCGGGATCTCCGAGCTGTAGGTGCCGTCGGCAGCCACATCGCCGTAGCGATTCAGGAGGTTCTCGCGCGGCACGCGCACGTGGTCGAAGTGCAGGCGCCCGTTGTCGATGCCGTTGAGACCGCCCTTGACGCCGTCGTCCTCGCCGCCGATTCCCGGGAGGAAGTCGCCGTTCTCGTCGCGCAGCGGCACGTAGAAGCAGTGCACGCCGTAGTTGACGCCGCCCGTGATGAGCTGCGCGAACACGGTCGCCGCGATGCCGTGCAGCGCCGCGTTGCCGAGGTAGTCCTTCCAGGCGCCGCGGAACGGCGTATGGATCACGAACTCCTCGGTCTCGGGATCGTAGGTCGCCGTCGTGCCGATCGCGGCGACGTCGGAGCCGTGTCCCGTCTCGGTCATCGCGAAGGCACCGGGGATCGACAGGTCGATGATGCCCGGGAGCCACTGGTCCCAGTGCTTCTTCGTGCCGAGCTGGTACACGGCCGAGCCGAACAGGCCCCACTGCACGCCGGACTTGATCTGCAGGCTCGGGTCGGCCAGCACGAGCTCCATGAAGCCGGCGAGATTCGAGCCGTTGTCGTTCCGGCCGCCGTACTCCTCGGGGAACGACCGGCGCGACCCGCCGTGCTGCACGAGGAGGTGCAGCTGGCTGAGCACGCGCTCGCGGTGGTCTGCCATCGGCATCCCGTCGACTCTCCAGAACGCGGGATCCTTGATCATCTCGCGGGCTTCGCGGCGCGTGGCTCCCCAGGTTCCGAGGAGAAGATCGGTCACGGCCGCGACATCGATGCGGGGCTCGGATGCCTCTTCCGCCGTGTGCGGCGCGGTGGGCGCACCCCCGGCGGGCGTGCGCTTGCTGATGGCGGGCTTCTTGGTGTGGACGGCGGCGTCGGCCATGTGCATCACCTTTCGGTGTCACGGACAGGGGAAGGTCACTCCGACGGTAGGACTCCCACAACCCCGCCACAAAGCGTATGGCGATACTCGACAAGAGGCCCGGCCGTTAGGGGGTCGCCGAGTTGTGCGAGACGCACAGGTTCGCGCGACGCGGGCCGGTGGCGTCACCGGCGGAGGAGATGTGACGACGGGAGGACGGATGCTGCGGGTCTGGGTCCTCCGCCCGTCTCATCCCCTCCGCTCGTCACGTCGCGAGGCGCCCTCACCCTCAGAACAGGCCGATGATGCGCCCGTCGTCGGTGACGTCGATGGACTCCGCAGCCGGGACGGCCGGCAGTCCCGGCATCGTCATGATGTCGCCGCACACCATCACGATGAACTCGGCGCCGGCCGCGAGGCGCACCTGGCGCACGTCGACGACGTGACCGGTGGGGGCGCCGCGCAGCTTCGGGTCCGTCGAGAACGAGTACTGCGTCTTCGCGACGCACACCGGCAGGTGCCCGTAGCCCTCCGCCTCCAGCTGATGCACACGGTCGCGCACCGCCGTGGAGCCGGTGACGTCGGCAGCGCCGTAGATGCGCGTCGCGACGGCCTTCATCTTCCGCCACAGCGGGGCGTCGTCGGGGTAGGTGAACCGCAGCTCGGCGCGGGGCTCGTCCTCGCACAGCGCGACGACCGCGCGCGCGAGGTCTTCGGCACCCGCTCCGCCCTCGGCGAAGTGCCGCGCCGGGATCGCCTCGACGCCGAGCCGCGCGGCGCCGGCGACGAGCGCGGCGATCTCGGCGGGAGTGTCCTCGTCGCGCTGGTTGATCGCGACGACGCACCGGATGCCGAACACCTCCCGCACGGTGTGCACATGCCGCTCGAGGTTGGCAAGTCCCCGCTCGAGGGCGGCGACGTCCTCGGTGACGAGGTCGGCGGCCGCGACGCCGCCGTGGTACTTGAGCGCGCGGACCGTCGCGACGATGACCGCCGCATCAGGGCGCACGTCGGACGACCGGCACAGGATGTCGACGAACTTCTCCGCGCCGAGGTCGGCGCCGAAGCCCGCCTCCGTCACGACGTACTCGGCGAGGCGCAGGGCCGAACGGGTCGCGATGAGCGAGTTGCAGCCGTGCGCGATGTTGGCGAAAGGCCCGCCATGCACGAAGGCCGGCGTGTGCTCCATCGTCTGCACCAGATTGGGTGCGAGTGCATCGCGCAGGATCGCGGCCATGGCTCCGTGGGCCTTCAGGTCGCTCGCGTGCACGGGCCTCCGGTCTCGCGTGTAGGCGACGACGATGCGTCCGAGACGGGCCTTGAGGTCGGCGAGGCTCGTGGCGAGGCAGAAGATCGCCATGACCTCGCTCGCGACGACGATGTCGAAGCCCGACTCCCGCGGATAGCCGTTGCCCGTGCCGCCGAGACTCTGCACGATGTCGCGCAGCGCGCGGTCGTTGACGTCGAGCACGCGCCGCCACGTGATACGGCGCACGTCGATGCCGAGCGCGTTGCCGTGATGGATGTGGTTGTCGATCATCGCGGCGAGCAGGTTCGTCGCAAGTCCGATCGCCGTGAAGTCGCCGGTGAAGTGGAGGTTGATGTCCTCCATCGGCACGACCTGGGCGTAGCCGCCGCCCGCCGCGCCGCCCTTCATGCCGAAGACGGGACCGAGGGCGGGCTCGCGCAGGCAGATCATCGAGCGCTTGCCGATGCGGCCGAGCGCATCGCCGAGTCCGACGGTCGTGGTCGTCTTGCCCTCGCCGGCGGGCGTGGGCGAGACCGCGGTCATGAGCACGAGCCTGCCGGGCGGCCGGTCGGCGATCGTGCTCAGAAAGCTCAGCGCGACCTTCGCCTTGGTGTGGCCGTAGGGCACGAGGGCGTCGTCCGGGATGCCGAGGCGCTCTGCGATCGTCGAGATCGGCTCGAGCTGCGCCGCCTGCGCGATCTCGATGTTGCTGAGGCTCACTCCCGCTCCTGACCGCGGGCCTCGTCGCCCGCATTCGGAGCCTAGACGATGACCGCGCGCCCGCCGCAGAGTCGGCTCGCGCGCCCGAAACCGCCACACGCGGGTGAACGTTCCGGGCGCGAATGGCGGTTTCGACAGCGCGACCGACGAGACCTTCAGGGGCAGGCGTGGCCGAGCGGAACAGCGGGTGGGCGGTGCCGCACGGCGCGCCCGGGGGAGTCAGGCGGTCGCGACGACCTGGAGCACGGCCTCGCCGTACGCCTCGCGCTTCTTCGCGCCGATGCCGGTGATGCCGTCGAGGTCACCGAGCGAGGCGGGGCGATGTTCGGCGAGTGCCCGCAGGGTCGCGTCGCCGAACACGATGTAGGCGGGCACGCCGAGCTCCTTCGCGACCCCAGCCCGCCACTCCCGCAGCGCCTCGAAGAGGGGCCGGTCTGCGGCATCCACCGTGTCGGAGACCGTCGACTTGCGCACGCGCGTGGTGGTCACCCGGCCCATGACGTCGCGGCGCAGCGGCACGGGCGTCTCGCCGCGCAGCACGCCGGCGCCCGGCTCGCCGAGCGCGAGCGTGCCGTAGTCGCCGCGCGCCACGAGGATGCCGCGGGCCAGCAGCTGCCGGATGACGCTGCGCCAGTCCTGCTCGCTGAGGTCGGCGCCGAGGCCGTACGTCGACAGCGAGTCGTGACCCTGCTGACGGATGCGCTCGGTCGAGGCCCCGCGCAGGATGTCGACAAGATGCCCGGCCCCGAACGCCTGACCGCGCTCGCGCTGCAGGCGCACGATCGTGGAGAGGAGCTTCTGCGACGGCACCAGCCCGTCCCACGTCTCGGGGGCCTCGAGGCACGTGTCGCAGTTGCCGCACGGCGTGGAGTCCTGGCCGAAGTAGCCGAGCAGGTTCTGCCGGCGGCATCCCACCGTCTCGCAGAGCCCCAGCATGGCATCGAGATGCTGACCGAGGCGCTGCTTGTAGGAACGGTCACCGGGACTCTGGTCGATCATCCGGCGCTGCTGCACGACGTCGCCGAGGCCGTACGACATCCATGCCAGCGCGGGATCCCCGTCGCGGCCCGCGCGGCCGGTCTCCTGGTAGTACCCCTCGACGGACTTCGGCAGGTCGATGTGCGCGACGAAGCGGACGTCAGGCTTGTCGATCCCCATGCCGAAAGCGATTGTCGCGACCATCACGACGCCGTCCTCGCGGAGGAACCGGGACTGATTCGCCGCGCGCGTCTGGCTCGGCAGTCCCGCGTGATACGGGAGGGCGTCGAAGCCCTGCGCGCACAGGAAGTCCGCGGTCTGCTCGACGGACTTGCGGCTGAGCGCGTACACGATGCCGGCCGATCCCTCGGGCTGCGATCGGATGAACGCCGCGAGCTGGCGACGGGGATCGGTCTTGGTTTCGATGCGGTACTGGATGTTCGGGCGGTCGAAACTCGACACGAAGTGCCGTGCGTCCGGCAGGCGCAGCCGCTCGGTGAGTTCGCGGTGCGTCGCGGGGGTCGCCGTCGCGGTGAGCGCGAGGCGCGGCACCCCGGGGAAGCGGTCGGCGAGGTCGCCGAGCGCGAGGTAGTCGGGGCGGAAGTCGTGGCCCCACTGCGACACGCAGTGCGCCTCGTCGATCGCGATGACGCTGAGGTTCCCGCGGGCGAGGAACGCAAGGGTGGATGCCGTGTTGAGCCGCTCCGGCGCGACATAGAGCAGATCGAGCTCGCCGGCGAGGTAGGCGCGCTCCACCGCCGCGCGCTCGGGCGGCGCCTGCGTCGAGTTGAGATAGGCCGCCCGTACACCGTTCGCGACGAGCGCATCGACCTGATCGTGCATGAGTGCGATCAGCGGGCTGACGACCAGCCCGGTGCCCGGCCGCACCAGCGCGGGGATCTGGTAGCACACGCTCTTGCCGCCGCCCGTGGGCATCAGCACCACGGCATCCCCGCCGTCGATCACCTGATCGACGATGGCGCCCTGCTCGCCGCGGAACGCGTCGAACCCGTAGACCTCCCGCAGCACGTCGAGCGGGTCGGCGCCGGTCCGGTCATTGCGGGGAAGGGTGAGCACAGCGGATGCCGCTGCCTCGCGCCCGAACGAGGATGCGGCGCCCCCTGCGGGGCCATCGGGGGGCGGCATCCACCCGTCCTCCGGCGGCGCCCACGCGTCCTCCGGCGGGGCGAACTCGTCGGGGTCCCACGTCACGTCGGCGTACGGGTCGCCCTGCGGAATGGTCACCCGTCCCAGGGTAGCCGCGGCATCCGACCCCGGTCTCCGCATCGCTCCGTCGGGGGGTGACTGTGAACGATTTCGCGACCGCAGCCGCCCTGGGGAGGAGCCTCGAGTGTTCCTCTCGCGAACACCCCCGGCGCCCCCGCGCTCACCGCTCACCTGTCACAACACGCCGAGCGCACCCGCAAAATGCGACAGGCGAACCCAACCCCGGGCGAGACCCCAACCGCTCGCCTGTCACAACACGCCGAGCGCACCCGCAGAATGCGACAGGCGAACGGATGCCGGATGCCGCGGTCCCGGCGCCCCGCGTCAGCACCACTTGGCGGTGATGGCGGTGATGACGTTCAGGTTGCGGTTGGTCGCGACGCCGAGCAGCTTCGCGGCGCCGAGCGGATCGACGGCGCCGTCCTGGTAGCCCGGCCGCAGCAGGGCGTGGGCGGCGCGGCCGCGGACCAGCATCTCGCCGGCATCCGTCGTCGTGGCCTCGATCGCGGAGATCGCGCCGGCTGAGGGCTCCTCCTTCAGGAGGTATACGTAGTGGCGAGCCAGACCCGGGCGATCGGCGCTGAGGGCCGCGCCGTCGCGGGCGATCTCGGCGAGCTCGGAAGCCGTGAACACGATCGTCGGCACCTCGAACCCGCGATCGGCGGCGAAGGCGTGCTCGAGGGTCTCCTCGATGCGGGTGCGCGAGCGCATCCGGCTGTCGAACCGCACGTTGCCCGTGTTGATGTGCGTCTCGACGCCGTCGAATCCGGCTGACTCGACGCTGCGGCGGATGTCGTCCTTCGGGAACTTCCGCGTCGCGCCGAGATTGATCGCGCGCAGGAACGCCACATAGGTCGTCATGATCACATGATTCCGGATGCCGCGGCTCGCCGCGACCGGGACGGGGCTACAGCCGCAGCACCTCGGTCACCCGCACGATCGCGGTGCCCGCCTCGACCGACGCTCCGAGGTCCACCTCGGCGCGGATGCGCCAGTCGTGATGACCGTCGGGGTCGTCGACGATCTGCTCGACTCTCCAGAGACCGGATGCCTCGGCATCCTGCTCATCGATCTCGACCAGCCGCGGGGAGCGCGCCGGTCCGCCGGTGAGGATCTCGTCGTGCTCGTCGAAGTAGGCGTCGAGCGCGGCGGGCCAGTCCACGTCGGGGTCGAGCGCGACCAGCTCGTCGTCCTTCTGCAGGGCCGCCAGTTGCACGCGCCGGAACAGTTCGTTGCGCACCAGCACCAGGAAGGCGCGGCGGTTCGTCAGCACCGACGGGGGCGCGGGCGGCACGACCTCCGCCGAGTCCAGTCCCTGGGCCTGTCGAAGGGCTGGGTTGATCAGCGCCTCCCACTCGTCGACGAGACTCGAGTCGACCTGTCGCACGAGCTCGCCGAGCCAGGCGACGAGGTCGAGGAGGTCGGAGGTCTGCGCCTCGGCGGGCACGGTCTGCCGAATCGCCCGGTACGCGTCCGACAGGTAACGCAGGACCAGTCCCTCGCTGCGGGCGAGCTGATACACCGAGATCAGCTCCGAGAACGACAGGGCCCGCTCGAACATGTCGCGCACGACCGACTTCGGCGACAGCTCGAAGTCGCGCACCCACGGCTGGCTCGACGCGAACACCTCGAAGGACTGCGCGAGCAGCTCCTCGAGCGGCTTCGGATACGACACGTCTTCGAGCAGCGCCATGCGCTCGTCGTACTCGAGCCCGTCGCGCTTCATGGCCGCCACCGCCTCGCCCCGGGCGAGGAACTGCTGCTGTGACAGCACCGGACGCGGATCGTCGAGGGTCGCCTCGATGACGCTCACGACGTCGAGGGCGTAGTGTCCTGTGCCGGCACCACCGGTCGCTGAGCCGGCACCACCGGTCCCTGAGCTTGTCGAAGGGTCGGACGGATCGAGCAGCCCGATCGCGGCGAGCGCGAAGGGCGACAGCGGCTGGTTGAGCGCGAAGTTCGGCTGCAGCTCGACCGTGAGACGAATGGCATGACGGATGCCGTCGGCCGGCACAGCGGGACGGTCGCCGGGTCTCGATACATCGGCTTCGCCGGCACTCGACCACCGGGGGGAACCGGGATCGTCACCGGACCGGTCGACCTCCACGACGCCGGCGGTGACGAGGGTGCGGAAGATGCCGAGCGCGCGACGCGCGAGGTCGTACTGCCGCGCCCGCGGCTCGTGGTTGTCGAAGACGAGCGAGCGCACGTTCTCGAAGACGTCGCCGCCGCGCGCGATGACGTTGATGAGCATCGCCGCGGTCAGCTGCAGCTGCGGCACGAGGGGCTCGGGCTCGGCGGCGACGAGCCGCTCGAACGAGGGCTCGCCCCAGTTGACGAAGCCGGCGGGCGCCTTCTTCCGTACGATCTTGCGCAGCTTCTTCGGGTCATCGCCGGCCTTGGCGACCGCGGCGGCGTTCTCGATCTCGTGGTCCGGCGCCATGACGACGACTGTTCCGGCGGTGTCGAACCCGGCGCGACCGGCGCGACCGGCGACCTGATGGAACTCGCGGGCGCTGAGCTGCCGCATCCGCTGTCCGTCGTACTTCGCGAGCGCCGTGATCAGCACCGTCCGGATCGGCACATTGATGCCGACGCCGAGCGTGTCGGTGCCGCAGATGACCCGCAGGAGGCCCCGCTGGGCGAGCGTCTCGACCAGGCGCCGATAGCGCGGCAGCATGCCGGCGTGGTGCACGCCGATTCCGGCGCGGACATAGCGCGACAGCATCCGTCCGAAGGCCGTGTTGAAGCGGAAGCCGCCGATGGCCTCGGCGATCGCGTCGCGCTGCTCGCGCGAGACCACCCGGATCGACGACAGCGCCTGCGCCCGCTCCATCGCCGCCGCCTGCGAGAAGTGCACGATGTACACCGGCGCCTGGCCGGTCTGCAGGAGTTCGTCGACGGTCTCGTGGACGGGGGAGCGTGCATAGGAGAAGTGCAGCGGCACCGGGCGCTCGACTCCCGTGATGCGAGCGGTGGGCCTCCCGGTGCGGAGCGACAGATCGTCGGCGATCGCCTCGACATCGCCGAGCGTCGCCGACATGAGGATGAACTGCACGCGCGGCAGGAGCAGCAGCGGCACCTGCCACGCCCATCCGCGGTCGGGGTCGCCGTAGTAGTGGAACTCGTCCATCACGACCTGGTCGACGTTCGCATTCGCTCCCTGCCGGAGCGCGACGTTCGCGAGGATCTCGGCCGTGCAGCAGATGATCGGCGCGTCGGGGTTGACCGACGAGTCGCCCGTGACCATGCCGACGTTCGCTGCGCCGAAGGTGTCGACGAGGGCGAAGAACTTCTCGCTCACGAGCGCCTTGATCGGGGCCGTGTAGTAGGTGCGGCCGCCGCGCGCGAGAGCGGCCGCGTGGGCGGCCACCGCGACGAGCGACTTGCCGGTGCCGGTCGGCGTCGACAGGATCACGTTCGACCCCGACACGATCTCGACGATCGCCTCGTCCTGCGCGGGGTAGAGGGTCAGGCCCTGGTCGGCCGCCCACTCGACGAAGCCGTCGTACACCTCGTCGTCGTTCGCTCCGCGCGGGATGAGGTCACGCAGCGTTGTGGACACCACATGAGTCTGCCAGGCCGGGCGGTGTGCCCGACCCGCAGCGGTCAGCGTCCCAGCGCGAAGAGAATGACACCCGCGTACGCCGCGTATCCGGCGGACGTCGGATGCAGGTAGCCGGCTGGGTCATTGACCGGATCGGTGCCGAACCACGACTCACCCACCCCGACAGGGATGAGCTGCACGCCGTGTCCCGCGAACGCGACCGTCACATCGGCGTATCGCACATTGGCGCCGGATGTGGCGGCGGCAACCTGGATCGCGGTGTTGAGTGCGGTGGTCGCCCCGTTGACCGCATCGACGAGACCGGCGATAGGACCGGCCTGCGCCGGCAGAGGCTCCAACAGGTTCGGGTAACCGGTCACGACGATCACGGCGTTCGGGGAACGCTTGCCGATCTCGGCGATGAGCCCGGCGAGCGGGGCCACTGTCGCCTGCGCCTTTCCGGGCACCGCGCCGAGCGCCGCCTGACACGACGTCGGGTCGGCGCCCGCGGCGGCCGCGGCACACGCTTCGTACACCACGCCGACGCCGACATCGTTCGCGCCCACGGTGAGCGTCACGACGGTGGTTCCGCGATTCAGCCGCGACAACTGCGTTGCGGCGACATCGGCGACGGTGGCGCCGGTGCATGCGGCGTTGCTCAGCATGTTGAACTTCGGCGTCTGGTCGAGCTGGGACCCGTAGCTCCCTCCGGTGCGGGCGCAGGTGTCGAGCGGAACTCCGCCACCCTGACCGGCGGCGATCGAGTCGCCGAGTGCGACGTGCTTGGCGACCGTGTGAGGCGAGGCGGATGCCGGGCTCGCCACTCCGAGGGGGAGCGCGAGTGCGAGTGCGAGGGCGGCGACGACTGCGGCACCGCGACGTGCCTTTCGGGAAGAGGTCATCATGGGCACACCATAGCGACGCGGGCCACTCTCCAACAGGGGGGCGGCGCGGGGCCTCTCGAAGTCCTGAGGCCGGCAGCGGCGCTGGCGGAATGCCGGGCACGCACGTACGTTGAAGAAACCAGCGAGGAAAGGGATGCGATGACAGAGAACGACGACCTGACCGTCTACCGCGACGACGCCGAGAGCCGCTACGAGCTCCGGGTCGGCGACGTGCTGGGGGGCTTCACCGAGTTCTCCCTCGACTCGCACGGCAGGCTCGTGTTCCCACACACCGAGATCGACCCCGCATTCCGCGGACGCGGGCTCGCGACCGCGCTGATCGCGCGCGCGATGGAAGACCTCGCGGCCCGCGGCGAGACCGTCGTGCCGCGCTGCCCCACCGTCCGCAAGTTCCTGCGTGAGAACGACGTGCCGGGGCTGACGGTCGCATGGCCGACACTCGACGGGCGCCAGGTGGAGTGATGACGAGGCTCGACGCCGACACGCCCGAACTCGCCCTTCGACACGCTCCGGAACCGGGCTCTCACGCTCCGGAACCAGGCTCCGAGGACGACGGACGGCGGATGCTGCTCCTCGAGGCGCGTGAAGTGCCCCTCGGCGGCGTGCGGGCGATGTCGGTGCGGCGGGCGCTGCCGCAGCGCGACCTGCCGCTGGTCGGGGCGTGGTGCTTCCTCGACCGCTTCGGTCCGCAGGTCACGCGCATGCGGGTGGAGCCGCACCCTCACATCGGCCTGCAGACGGTGACGTGGCCGTTCGTCGGCGAGGTGCGCCACCGCGACACGGTCGGCAGCGACGTCGTGGTGCGGCGCGGAGCGCTCAATCTCATGACGAGCGGCGCGGGGATCGCGCACTCGGAGTACTCCGTGGGGGAGGATGCCGCTCCCCTGGACGCTCTGCAGCTGTGGGTCGCGCTCCCCGAGGCCCGCCGGCACGGCATCCCCGCGTTCGAGCAGCACGAAGACCTTCCCGTGGTCGTGCTGCGCGCCTCGGACGGGGGAGCGGACGGCGAGGCGACCGTCGTGCTGGGCGAGTTCGCCGGTGCGACGTCGCCGGCGAGCGTGTACACGCCGATCGTCGGCGCCGAGCTGCGCCTTCCGGCCGACTCACACGTCACACTGCCGCTGAACCCGGCCTGGGAGCACGCCCTCATGGGCATCGAGGGCGAGGTCACGGTCGCACGCGAGACGACGATCGACGCGGAGCACCTGCTGTACCTCGGCATCCGTCGTGAGAGCGTCGATATCGAGACGGATGCCGGTGCGACGCTGTTCCTGCTCGGCGGCGAGCCGTTCGAGGACGACATCGTGATGTGGTGGAACTTCGTGGGTCGTTCGCACGACGAGATCGTGGAGGCTCGCGACGCATGGGAGACGGCGGCCGCGCGCTTCGGCCACGTCGTCGGGCACGGCGCGGAGCGGATCCCCGCGCCGCCCCTCCCCGCGGTCCGCCTCACGCGTCGCCGCCGTCGGGCCTGACCGGCGCCCGCCACCGCCCGGACACGAGGAAGGCGCCCGGGCCGAAGCCCGAGCGCCTTCCGCCGTCACGTCATCGGGTCACGGACGGCCCCGCGGCGGGGCGGCCTTGATGACCACTCCCTCGCTGACCGCGACGCCGGCGTTGATGTTGCCGGCCTCGGTCGCCGTCACCTGCACGGCGATGGTGGTCCCCGCGTCGGCCGGGATCACCGTGTAGGTCGCGGCGGTCGCGCCCTCGATCGGCGCGCCGTCGCGGAGCCACTGGTACGTCAGCGTGACGTTCTTCGGCACCCAGTTGCCCGGGTTGGACTTGACCGTCTTGCCGACCATCGCGCTGCCGGTGACCTTCGGTGCGACCTTCGCGACCGGCGGCGCCTCACCCGCGTCGACCGACACGAGCGTCCGCACCGCAGAGTCGCCGTAGCGGACCACGCCGAGGTACTGCGTCGCGGGCTGCAGTCCCGTCCAGGACAGCTGGTAGACGGCATCCGTCCCTTGTGTCACGGGAACCGGGTTCGGGGTGGCCGTGAAGGCGCCCTCACCCTCGCCCGCGACGATCGCCTGGGTGAGATCCCACGTCGTGGGGCCGCTGGTTGCGTACCTGTTCGCGATGATCATGTACACGCCCGCGACCGGGTTCTCGACGGTCACCTGCTCGTCGGCCGATTCCGTCGCCGAGATCCACCGCTGGTAGTAGCGGGTGTCCTCGCGGCTCACGACGCGGTAGACGATCAGGTCGAAGTCACTGCCCTCGTCGTCGGACGAGTCGAGTGTCCACTGCGCGAGGTCAGTGCCTGCGGCGATGTCGGCGAACCAGATCACGTTGCGGTTGGCGTCGCCCGAGGTCTCGTCGCCCGAGTGGCCCTCGACCGGGTTGGCCGGGTCGACGAGCAGCTGAACGGGCGCGAGCCCGCTGAGCCGGAGCGGCAGGTCGCCCGTGACGCCCGGGGTGAACGTCACATCGGTCGAGCCCGTGATGCCCTCCCCGGTCACCAGGTCCGGAGCGTCGGCGGTCACCGGGCGCACCGCGAGCGGAGAGCGCACGACGGCGCCGTCGTCGCCGGTCCAGGTGAGGAAGCCGGTCGCCCACTGCTCGACAGGCGCCGAGGCGTTCTGGAAGGTGACGGTGAACGACACCTCCTCGCCTGCGGCGACGGTGAAGGATGCCGGAGAGACCGTCACGTCCACGCCGGCCATCGACGCATTGGCGGTGTACGTGCCCGCGCGCGTCGCGGTGACCGTGCGCGTCACCTCCTCCGCGGCCGACAGGGTCCCGATCCCGATCGAGGCGAGGTTCAGCTCGCTCGGGTCGATCGGCTCGATGCCTGCGAAGTCGGCATTGCCGGTGCCCTCGATGTAGGCCGCCCAGTCCAGTGGACCGTTGAGGTAGAGCAGGCCCGGATCGAAGTACCGCGTCGCGTCGACGTGGCCCGCGCCCTGGGTGAACGGATCGGTGACCGTGGCTCCCGCACTGCTGACCGTGTCGTACGCCGTGGTCATCATGGCGGACTTGATCTCGGCCGGCGTCGCCAGCGGGTTGGCGCCGAGATACAGCGCCGCCAGTCCCGCGATGTGGGGCGCAGCCATCGACGTGCCCGACTTGAACCCGAACGTCGGGTCCTCGCCGGCATCGTTGTGCGTGGCCGCGAGGATCGCGACCCCCGGCGCCGCGATGTCGGGCTTGATGACGTCGCTGCCGTCGGCGAGCATCGGGCCGCGGCTGGAGAACCCCGCGACCTGCGGCGCCGGCGTCTCGAGGCCGGTGATGTTCTCGCTGTGGAGGGTGGCCACGGCATCCGGTGTGCCCTGCACGTATGCGAGCAGGTCGGCGCGGTAGTCGGCCTGGATGTGCACGGTCGGCACCGAGTGGAAGTCGTTGTCGAGCGAGCCCTCCGCGACGTTCACGAGGATCATCCCGACGCCGCCGGCCTCGTCGACCGCCTGCGACTTCTCGACGCGTGCGTTGACGCCGCGGTCGCAGACCACGATCTTGTCTGCGGCCAGTGCCGGGTCGAGCCGGTCGAGGTAGCAGAGCGCCGCCTCGTCCACCGGCACGCCGGCAAGGGCGATGTCACCGGCATAGACGACGGGGGCCGTCACGGTCTCGCCGAAGGGCACCGAGACGGTCACGCCCGGCGCGAGCCAGCCGTCGCCGAGCTCGACCGTGCCCTCGTACGTCGGGATCGTCGAGGCGGCCACGGTGGTGTACCACGGCGACGCGTGGTCCGCGGTGGACGCACCCGGACCCGCGTTGCCCGCGCTCACCGAGACGAAGACGCCCGCGATCGCCGCGTAGAAGAACGAGATGTCGTCGGGCTTCAGCGTCGAGGTCGCCGCGCCGCCGCCGATCGAGTAGTTGATGACGTCGACGCCGTCGGCCACCGCGGTGTCGATCGCGGCCAGCAGGTCGCTGAGCGCGCAGATGTCGTCGGTGCTGACCAGCGGATCGGGGCCGACATAGCAGGCCTTGTACGCGGCGACCTTGGCCGCCGGAGCCACGCCCGAGATCGCGCCGAAGCCGACGCCCTCCACCGACGCGGCGACGTCGTGGTTGCCTGCCGCGGTGCTCGCGGTGTGCGAGCCGTGGCCGTCACCGTCGCGCGGGGAGAGGTAGTCGGCGCCGAAGTCGTATCCGAAGTTCGCGGCGCCGGTCGAGAAGTACTTCGCGCCGATGAGCTTGGTGGAGTAGGCGCTCGCGTCCCAGCTCTCGCCGCTGACGCGGGTGCTGCGGAACCGGGTGCCGTCGGCCTTGTCGAAGACGACGTCGTTGCCCACGAGGTAGGGCTCGTCGCTGACTGCGGTGCCGAGGGGGCTGCCGGCGAACGAGGGGTTCTCCGGCGCAATGCCGGTGTCGACGACGCCGACGACGACGCCCTTGCCGGCCTCGGACTCGCCGCCCAGCGACTCCCAGACACCGCCGTCGCCGCTGAGGCCGAGGAACTCGGTCGAGGGGACGGCGTCGGGGTGGCGGATCTCGTCGGGATAGACCCCGAGCACGCCCTTGGTCGCCGAGACCTTCGCGGCCTCCTGCGGTGACATCTGGGCACTGAAGCCGTTGAGGGTGACCTGATAGGTCTCGCTGAGCTCGATGCCGGTCTCGGCGGCGATCTCGCTCTGCCGCTCCTCGAGGAAGGCGGAGTACTCCTCCACCGCCTTCGACTGGGTGTCGAGCTTCTCGCCCTCGGCGGGCTTGGTGGGCGCGAGGCCGGGCTCGCCGCCTTCGTAGCCGGCGACGGGCTCCTCCTCGAGCAGCACGATGTAGCTGCCGGTGGGCGAGTCGATGGGGGTCGGTGGTGTCACCTCCTCCGGGGGTGTCGCACCGAAACTTGCTGTGGCTGCGGTTCCCGTGAACAGCGCGACCATGGTGATGATCGCTGCTGCTCTGAGAGGGGTACGACCCATTCGAGGCTCCCGACGTTAGTGGTGACCTTGCTGCGCTGTGACGTCGTCTGCGACACAACGAAGCCAAAACTAACTCACAGGGGATACCCAGAAAATGAGGATCTCGTGAGAAACGCAAGGCCTCCGACGCTACGCTTGGGCGGGTGGCCCAAAGATCCCGACTGTCGACGAGCATTCTGCTCACGTGCGCGGCGATCGGCGTCGCGACGGGTGTTCTGCAAGCCGCGGCGGGGGCGATCAGCGCGCCGGTGTCGGCGGCCGTCCCGATCCTCTACGGCCTGATCCTCGGCGTCCACGTGCTGCCCGGCGTCGTCGCGCAGGAGATCCTCCGGGCACCCTGGGTCGCCCTGATCACCCACCTCGTCGCGGCGCTCGTCGCGAGCGCCGTCGTGCCGCTGTGGATCGGCCGGTACGTCGGAACGGCCCTCCTCATCGGCGGACTGCAGGAGCTGATCGCGGCGATCTCGCGGTACCGGCGATGGGAGCCGTGGCGGTTCTTCCTGTCTGCGATCATCGTCGGCGCAGTGATCGCGGTGGCGATCTGGTTCGCCGCCGACGTCGCGCGCTTCCCGGTGTGGGGTCAGATCGTGTACGTCGCGCTCTTCGTGATCGGGCCCGTTCTGTGGACCGCCGTCGGACTCGCGATCGGCGCGGCCCTGCGTCGCGCCGGGGTGCCGCGCCAGCGGGCCGGCTGAGCGGCCGCCGTCGCCCGAGCGGTAAGGGTCGACTAAGTTAGGAGCGACTTAGTTCACCTTTCCCTGGAAGCCCCGTGACTGCACCCGAGCGCACCCCTTCCGCCGGGCGGCTCCTGGGCCCGACGAAGGACGCGGCGACGGCCGCACCCCTGCTGCGCGTGCGCGACCTCGCGATCACGTATGAGGGCGGGGTCGCGCCGGCTCCGGCATCCATCTCCTTCGAGATCGCCGCCGGCGAAGTCGTGCTGCTGCTCGGACCCAGCGGATCGGGGAAGTCCACCCTCACGCTCGCGCTCAACGGCCTCATCCCGCACGCGATCCCCGCCACCGTCGCCGGCGCGGTCGCGGTGTCGGGAGTCGTCACGACCTCGACGACGGTCGCCGAGCTGAGCTCACGGGTGGGCATGGTCTTCCAGGACCCCGACGCGCAGCTGGTGACGGGGACGCTTCTCGACGAGGTCGCGTTCGGTCCCGAGAATCTGCGGATGCCGCTGGCCGACGTCCTCGACCGGGCGGAGGTCGCGCTGCGGCGGGTCGGACTGTGGGAGCGCCGTTCCGAGAACCCCGACCGCCTCTCCGGCGGCGGACGCCAGCGGCTCGCGATCGCGTGCGCACTCGCGATGGGGTCGCCCCTTCTGGTCCTCGACGAGCCGACCGCGAACCTCGACCCGCGAGGCATCGAGGAGGTCTACGACGCCCTCGCCGAGCTCGTCGCCGCGGGCGACCGGGCCATCCTGCTGGTGGAGCACAACCTCGACGCCGCGGTCGGCTTCATCGACCGGGTCCTGGTGCTCGATCAGGAGGGCCGGCTCGCCGCCGACGGCTCGGTAGACGACGTGCTGCGCGCACGGGCCGATGAGTTGCATGCGATGGGGGTGTGGCTTCCGGTGTCGGCGCTCGCCGCGCTGCGGCTGCGCCGCGCCGGCTTCGCGCTCGACCCGCTGCCGCTGACACCGGCCGAGCTGCACGCCGCCCTCGAGGCCGCTGAGGCGCCGACGCGTGCCGTTCTCAGGACCGATTCGCCGGATTCGGCCGGATCGGGCCGGATCGGGCCGATTCCGCGGGCCGATCCTGAGAACGGTACGCCGCTCATCGAGGTGCGCGGGCTCACCCTCCGCCGCGGGCGCACCACCGTCCTGCACGACGTCGACCTCGACGTGCGTGAAGGGGAGTTCGTCGCCGTCGTCGGTGCGAACGGCGCCGGCAAGACGACGCTCATCCAGGCCATCGCCGGGGTCGTGCCGCCGCCGCGCGGGTCGGTTCGGGTCGGCGACCCTTCGTCAGGCGCAGGGCACCGCCTCGACGTCGGGCGCACCGACTCCCGCACACTGTCGTCGCGCATCGGGTTCGTGTTCCAGAACCCCGAGCATCAGTTCATCGCCCACACGGTGTTCGACGAGATCGCCCACGGCCTGCGCCTGCGCCACCTCCCCGACGACGAGGTGCGCGAGCGCACGGAGGCCCTTCTCGACCGCTTCGATCTGAGGGCGAAGGCGCAGTCGCATCCGTTCCTGCTGTCCGGCGGCCAGAAGCGCCGGCTGTCTGTGGGCACAGCGCTGGTCACCGGCGGGCTGTTCACCGGCGCGCCCATCCTCGCGCTCGACGAGCCGACCTTCGGCCAGGACCGCGCGCGGGCGGACGAGCTGCTCGCGCTCCTGCGCGAACTCAACGACGAGGGCACGACCATCCTCGTCGTCACCCACGACATGCAGCTGGTGACCGAGTACACCGCCCACACCGTGGTGATGGCGGACGGCCGCATCCTCCGCGCCGGAACGACCGCCGACGTCTTCGCCGACGACGATCTCATCGAGCGGGCGGGCCTTCGCCCACCGCCGCTGCGACGTGCGCTGCGCGGCCTCACACGGCATCCGGAGCTCGCGCGCCTCGCGCGTTTCGCCGACCTCCCGGGGGGTGCCGCGTGACCGACAGAGCCCCCGTGCTCGCTGTCCAGACCCCGCCCGCCGGCTTCGACCCGTACGTCGACCGCGTGCAGGCGTCACCGGTGCGCTTCCTGTACGGGCTCAATCCGCTCGCGAAGCTCGTCGCGCCGCTGCCCGCGATGGCGCTGCTCATCTTCGTGAGGGATGCCGCGACCCCCGTCGCCTTCCTCTTGCTGAGCTATCTGCTGCTCTTCGTCGGCGTGAACTTCACGCGGCGGCTCGCCGCGCTGCTGCTGATCGCGCTGCCGGTCGGAGCCGCCGCGATCGGGTTCGGCTTCTCGCTGTGGACCGACGCCGCGCGTGTCGACCAGTCGGTCGTGATCTGGCAGCTCGGTCCGTGGACGCTGTACGGCGGGGCGCTCGCGGTCGGCTTCGCCACGGGCCTCCGACTTGCCTCGATCGTCGCGCTGGCGCTCATCGCGGGACTGTCGACAACAGGCCCTGATGTGGTGCGCGCGTCGGTGCAGCAGCTGCGCGTGCCCTACCGGATCGGCTACACGGCGCTCGCCGCATTCCGGTTCGTGCCGCGCTTCGGGCATGAGCTCGAGGTCATCCGGCAGGCGCACCGGGTGCGCGGCGCCCACGGCGGACGCGGTCCGTTCTCGGCGATCGCGCGCTGGTTCGGCTACGTGGTACCGCTCCTGGCGGGCGCGATCCGCCACGCCGAGCGCGTCGCGCTCGCGATGGACGCACGCGCCTTCGGCGCCCACCCCGACCGCACCGAACGGCACCTCGTGCCGTGGCGGGCGCGCGACACCGTGTTCGTCGTGCTGTTCTGGATCGCCTCCGCGGCGATCTTCTGGTTCTTCTTCCCCTGGGGACTGGCGTGACCCTCACCACCACGGCCCGCTCCGGAAGACCGCCCTCGTCCGGGGACTGACGGGACGCAACAGTCCCTCGCTCGCACCGGTCCCCGGACGCACCGGTCCCCGCTCGCCTGTCGCATTCTGCAGGGTCCTCCGGCGTGTTGCGACAGGCGAACCACCCCGGAAGCGGCCGACCACCCGCTCGCCTGTCCCAATCTGCATGCCGACTCGGCGTGTTGTGACAGGCGAGCGAGGGGCGAGGACGCGCGGGGGCGTCACCGAGGGGCGAGGACGCGCGGGCGCTACCGCTTGCCGGCGATCTGGCGGCCGACGATCTCGCGCATGATCTCGTTCGTGCCGCCGTAGATGCGGTGCACGCGGGCGTCGAGGAAGGCCCGTGCGATCGGGTACTCGGTGATGTAGCCGTAGCCGCCGTGCAGCTGCACGCAGACGTCGAGCACCTCCCACTCGCGCTCGGTGGCCCAGAACTTGACCTTCGCGGCCTCCTCGGCCGACAGCTTGCCGTCCTTGTACGCGAGCAGCGCGCGGTCGATGTACGCCCACAGGGCGTCGACGGTGGCCGCGATCTCCGCGAGCTGGAAGCGGGTGTTCTGGAAGTCGATGACGCGCTCGCCGAAGGCCTCGCGCTCCTTCGCGTACCGCACGGTCCAGTCGAAGCCCGCCTGCGCGGCCGCGGCACCCGCGACACCGATCGAGAGGCGCTCCAGAGGCAGGTTCATCATGAGCTGGATGAACCCCTGACCCTCAGTGCCGCTGATGAGGTTCTCGTCGGGGACGAACACGTCGCTGAACGACAGTTCGGCGGTGTCGTGACCGTGGAAGCCCATCTTGTGGAGCTTCTTGCCGTGATCGAAGCCCTCCATGCCGTTCTCGAGGATGAGAAGGCTGAAGGCGTCGGGACGGTTGCCCTCGCCGGTCTTCACGAACGTCACGATCATGTCGGCCGTCTTGCCGCTGGAGATGAACGTCTTCGCCCCGTTGACGATGTAGCCGCCGTCGACCTTCTTGGCCGTGGTCTTGATGCCGCGCAGATCGCTGCCGGCACCGGGCTCGCTCATCGCCAGGGCGCCGAGGATCTCGCCGGTGGCCATCCCGGGGAGCCATTTCTCCTTCTGCTCCTGCGTGCCCATGTGCACGATGTACGGCACGGCGAGGTCATCCTGGATGCCGAACGCGCCCGCGAGCGAGCCGGCGCCGGCCGCGATCACCTCTTCGTTGACGATCGCGCGGAAGCGATAGTCCTGCAGCATCCCGGCGCCGCCGAACTCCTCGGGGACGGAGAGTCCGATCAGGCCGGATTCGCCCGCGGCGAGCATCGTCGCGCGGTCGACCTCGCCCTCGGCATCCCATCGCTCGCGCGCCTCGTTCGTCGCGTATCGCTTGACGAACTCCTTCACGACGTCGCGGAACGCCTCGTGGTCCTCGTCGTAGATGTCGCGCTCCATGGCGCCTCCTCCTCATCGAGCGGCGGGCTCGGGCTGCTCGCACCCGACGATCCCGGCGTGCGGCCCGGCTACGATCATAGCCCGCGCAACACGTCCATACCGGAGGGTATGTGAGATTCGGTCCTATTCAGGACGGCACTGCGTGCCGGTGATTGTGGGATGCCGCAAACGGGCCGCTCAGCCGCGTCAGCCGGCGTAGCCCGGGGCGGGCGGGAGGCCGAAGAACTCCTCGAGCGTGTGCCAGCCGCCCGCGCGGTATGCCGCGGCGAGGTCGTGCCCGACGTAGCGCAGGTGCCACGCCTCGGGGAGGTATCCCGTCGTCGCCGTGCAGCACTCCTCGTAGCGCACGATGTAGCCGAACTCCCACGCGTGCTCGGCGAGCCATGCGCCCTGTGGCGACCCGGCGAGCGCGTCGATCGAGCCGCACGCCGCATCGCACGGGACGACGTCGGCGGTGAGGCCGGACTGGTGCTCGCTGTATCCCGGGCGGGCGCTCACCAGGTCGGCTCCGGCGACGCCGCGCGCGGCGACCTGGGCTCCATATGAGGTGACCTGGGTCGAGTACGAGCGGAAGCCGCTCTCGATGCCGATCTCCCCGGCGCCGGCCGCCCGCGCAGCGGCGACCATGCGGGTGAAGGCGGATGCGGCATCCGCTCGCAATGTCGCGCCCTGGGCGTTGCGCACATCGTCGGGACGCACGAGCGACGAGGGCCAGAAGCCCAGAGGCTGGTACGGGCGCAGCTTGTTGATGACGACCCACGTGCGCGCCGGATCGCTGAGCGACACGCACGCCGCGTCGTCCTCGACGACGGCGACGCGGAACGCCTCGGCGCCGCCCGCGCCCGTGATCACGCCCTCGTCGTCGCCCGCGGCAAGCGCCTCCTTCACCTCGGGGAGCGCGCAGATGTCGGTCGTGGCCGGTGTCTGCTCGACGTTCGGCACGGGCAGTGCGGCGACGACGTGGCTCTGGTCCGCAGGCGGCTCGACCGTGCGGGACAGCGTGGCGGAGAGGCGGGCGGCCGCTACGGAGTCGCCGGTCGCACCCGGATCGACGAGCATTGCGGTGACCACCGCGCTCGACCCGAGCAGCAGGGTCGCAGCGGCCGCGATGCCGACGCTCACCGCGACGCGCGCGGCGCGCCGCGGGCGGGCGTGCCGCACCGGCGCGGTCTCGACGCTCAGCAGCTCGGCCGCGCGCGCGGCACGCCGCGTCGGCGGGACGAGCGGATCGGCAGGCGGCGCGACCGGCTCGGCTGCGGCCGACTCGACGGCTGCGGCCGACTCGACGGCTGCGGCCGTCTCGACGGCACCCTGCTCGACGGCACCCTGCTCAACGGCGCCCTGCTCGACGGCACCCTGCTCAACGGCGCCCGCTCCGTAGATGACCGGTAGGGGCAGCGTGAGAGGAAGATCGCGCTCGCTCTCGGCGGGCGCCATCGTCCCGTGCGCGGCGGCATCGGCATCCGTTCTGATGGCGCGTCGCAAGGTCTCATCGCGCAGCGCTCGCGCGGCACGACGAGATGGGGGGGAATCAGGCGGTCGGGGCGCCGTCACACGCTCCATTCTGGTCCCGCATCCGCGCGGGCGCGATACCGCGGCATCCGTTCTCTGTTCGTGTTCGAACTATCGCATCACCTGCTTGACTTCCATTCGAATCTCTGTTCCCATGAGTGTATGCGATGGCAGGGACAAGAACTCGGGGCGACGGATGCCGCTGCCCTGCCCGGCATGGAGCAGCTGAGCGGATTCGTGCGGTCGGTCACCACGCCGGAGTTCGCCGGCATGACGTTCCACGAGGTGATGGCCAAGAGCGCGCTGAACCACGTGCAGGGTGCGTCCGCGATGCCATTCGACTGGACCGTAAACCCGTACCGGGGATGCAGCCATGCCTGCTCGTATTGCGTCAGTCCCGACACTCTCGTGTTGATGGCCGACGGGAGACAGCGTGCGATCGGTGAGTTACATGTCGGCGACGAGATCATCGGAACAGAGGTGCGCGGCGACTACCGGCGATATGTGCGCACAACGGTGCAGGCGAAGTGGAGCACGCGCAAGCGAGCGCATCGGCTGACCCTGGCCGATGGAACCACGCTGGTCGCGAGCGGCGACCACCGGTTCCTCACCGATCGAGGGTGGAAGCACGTCGTCGGCGCAATGAGCGGAGCGGGTCAGCGCCCCTACCTCACAACCAACAATCGATTGATGGGGTTCGGGCTCGGACGGCCGGCGGTCGACGTGGATCACCTCTCCCCAGAATTCCGGCGTGGGTACTTGGCGGGCATGATCCGCGGCGATGGGTCCATCTTCCACGGGGCTTACGACGACGGCGTCAGAGTACGTTCTATCCACTCATTCCGTCTCGCCTTGGCTGATCGCGAGGGATTGGATCGAACGCGCGACTACCTCGAAGCAGAAGGGATCCGCACCCACACGCGCATCTTCACGCGCAGTACCAGCGTCCGCCGAGAGATGGTGGCGATCCACTCGGCGCGGCGTTCGAACGTCGCGCAGATAGAGCAGCTCATCGACGAACCTGAGGAGAGCGGCCAGGACTGGAGTGCGGGATTCCTCTCCGGAATCTTCGACGCCGAAGGATCCTGCTCCCGCGGCATCCTGCGAATCGTGAATGCGAATCAGGAGATCATCCGGCTCATCACCTCGGCACTCGCGCGGTTCCATATCCCCCATGTCTGCGAGCCCATGCGGCTGAACGGCGTCGTGACTGTGCGGGTGACCGGGGGCCTGCCCGAGCGAATGCGATTCTTCGCCCTGACCGATCCGGCCATCACCCGGAAGCTCGACCTCGTCGGCACCGCGGTGAAAACCGTGGCGGACCTCCGTGTCGTCAGCATCGATGATCTCGGGCGCGACATCGACATGGTCGATATCACAACCGGGACTGGCGACTTCATCGCCAACGGCGTGATCAGCCACAATTGCTTCGCGCGGCGGACGCACGAGTACCTCGACCTCGACGCGGGGGCCGACTTCGACTCGCAGATCGTCGTGAAGGTCAACGTCGGCGAGGTGCTGCGGCGCGAGCTCGCCCGCGGCACGTGGAACCGCGATCCGGTCATGCTCGGCACCAACACCGATCCCTATCAGCGCGCCGAGGGTCGCTACAAGCTGATGCCTGGGATCGCGTCCGCGCTCACCGAGTCTGGGACGCCGTTCTCCATCCTCACGAAGGGCACGCTGCTGCGGCGGGATCTTCGGCTGCTGCAGGATGCCGCGGCATCCGTTCGCGTCTCGATCGCCATGTCGATCGCTATCTTCGACGACGCGCTCCAGCACGCGGTCGAGCCGGGCACGCCGACGGCGACGGCCCGCCTCGAGACGGTGCGCGCAGCGACGGATGCCGGGTTTCGCGTGACCGTCTTCCTGATGCCGATCCTTCCCCACCTGACCGATTCGATCGCCGCCATCGACCACGCGCTCACGAGGATCAAGGATGCCGGCGCGGCCCGGGTCGTGTACGGCGCGCTGCACCTGCGGCCCGGAGCGAAGCAGTGGTTCATGCAATGGCTGGAGCGCGAGCATCCGGAACTGGTCTCGTCGTACCTCGGCCTGTATCCGGGCGTCTCGGCGACCGCGCCCAAGGCGTATCGGTCGTGGCTGGCGAAGCGGGTGCGGCCGCTCATCCGCGTGCACGGGCTGGACGGCTACGCCGAGGATGACGCGCGGCCGCGGTCGGCGGTGCCGGGACTCGCGGCTCGAGCCGACGCGCGCGCGGCGGGAGTCGTGACCACCTCGCGCGGGCGGGGTCACCCAGCACCTGCTGCTCCGACACTGTTCTGACGAGGGCGTCCTGGGTCTACCTGCCGTGCGGATCACCCGGAGGTCGGTGCCATGTCAGCGCATACCGCCACAAGGGGAACTGCTGCCAGCGGACGCCCGGCAACGTCTCTGCAGCGGCGCGGCGGACGTCCTGGTACGTATGCGGGGGCGGCCAGATCGTGGGCGCTGAGTGCTCCCATGTGTTCCGGGTCCTCGACAGCCATTGATGCTGAACTGCCCCCACTGCCGAGAGCATGTGATCACGCACACTCGAGGGGCGCGCGATTCCGACGAGGACGACGACGCCGCCTGGAGCGGTGAGATCGGCGTGCCGCCGCAGCCCTTCACGGAGATCGGGCAGATGGTGCACGGTCGCGACGGAGGCAACCACATCGAAGGTGCGACCGAAGTCATGTGTCATCGCGTCGCCTTCCACCCACTGGATGCCCGGGTGCTCGGCGGCAGCCTCCGCGAGAACGGCAGCATCGAGGTCGATCGCGACGACATCGGCGAGCTTGCTGCGCAGCTCACCGGCGAGCATCCCGTTGCCCGTGCCGACATCAAGCGCTGACCGGGCTCCCACAGGGATCGCCGACATGACCACTCGGTGGAAGTGGATGTTGTGGTTCCAGCGCGGACCTTCGCGTCTTCCCATCGCTCCATGATCGCGCGTCGACCCCCTCCGGTGAGCGACACAATCTCTGGTCGGTCAAGCACGAATCAGTCTTTCAACGAACCGAGAACCGTGGGATGCACCCGACTCACCGCTTTCCGCACCACCACGTCCTAGGGCATCGGGGCGAGTATCTCCGCACGCTCTCGAGGCGCGAAGTGAGCGTCGAAGTCGCGTTCGTTCGGCACCCATACCTCGTTCCACAGACGCGAGTGGTCACGTCCCAGTGCCGCATCACGCTGCATGCCGCGCTCTTGCGCCGTCGCCAGGTCGACGTCGCACCAGATGGTCAGATCGAGGGAGTCGAGTGCCTCGGGGTGAAAGAGCCCGATGAGGTCCACGACCATAACCTGGCCGAGAGGAACCGGCTCGAGCTCGCCAAGCGCGCGAATGCTCCAATCGAACCGGCGGAACGCCCCGGGTCGGTCAGCACGAAAAGGGGTCATCACCTCCCGAACGAGGCGCGAACGCTCGACCCCATCCCAGTCCCCCGAGCGGCGATGCGAACGAACGGGATCGAGGAAGTCGTCGCCACGCATGCGCACGCTGCCGGGAATGGCCGAGACGAGTTCGCGCGCGAGCGTGGACTTTCCGGCACCACCGTACCCCGAGACGCCGACGACGATCGGGTGACCCCGCTCGGCGCGTCGGTTCGCAATCACGACGCTCAGATTCTGAGCCCGCGCGCCCCGGATCTCGAAGCAGGCGACGATCTCCGCTGCTGCCCCATCCAGCCTTGCGACCGCAACATGCGACGCTGTGCGGATCTCTCCCTCCACGGCAGCGCTGGTCGGCCGAAGAGTCAGATGAGGGCGGAAGCCGTCTTGCCAACGGGACGGCTCGTCAGCTGCGAACCCCCGAAGACGACCAAGGTGATCCGCGAGATCTCGATGCACATCATCGACATGCGGCGACTCCGCCAACAGAACCGGGACGTTCCGTTGCCTGCCGAAGAGCGCACGCCCACCGAGGCGGAATGCCAGCGGCCGATCGACGACATTCGCGTCACGGAGAGCCTTGACGACCTGCTCGCGCGGCACATCGACGAGGAAGTTCGAGGCGAGCGTGACATGCGCCGGCCATTCGCTTCGCTCGAACCGTTCGCCGACATCCATCGACTCGAAGAGAGCCACGACGCAGTATCGCTCAAGCTTCGGAACCACCGGCATCTGAAGAGCTTCGCCCGAACTCAAGCCAGCGCGCAAATCTCAACCGAAGGGAGTTCCCTGCACCCGGGGTGCGCGCTCGAGGCATGGCGGGCAGAATGTATCCAGTGCCAGATTCGTCGCAAGCGCAAGCCTTGATCGGAAGGGCGTTCCCGAACCTGGCCCTCCGAGCCACGACCGGCGGGCTCCTCACGGGGGACGAACTGAGCGCGGATCGATTCGTGCTCTTCGTCTATCCCCGGACCGGACGACCCGACCGCGCCGAGAGTCCGGAGTGGGAGCTGCTGCCGGGAGCGAAGGGCTGCACGGCTGAGACGTGCGAGTTTCGCGATCTGGCCGCCGACTATGCCGCTGCCGGCTACAAGCTCTACGGCCTGTCGTCCCAGGAGACTGGAGACCAGACGGAGGCATCGGTTCGACTGCACCTGCCGTATCCACTTCTGTCCGATCCGGACTTCACCCTCGCCTCCGCGCTGCAGCTGCCCACCTTCGAGTTCCTGGGCGAACGGCTCTACGTGCGGAGCACGCTCGTCGTCGAACACGGCACGATCGCCGGGGCGGAACTGGGGATCACGGATGCCGCCGGGCACCCGCGCCGGCTCCTCGCCGCCCTGGGGTCGAACCACTCCTGAGTGCGTCTCAGATCGAGACGGTCTCGCGCGGTCTGAGGACTCGGCCGGCAGCGGCTGGTCGGACGGGCGTGCTGCTCTGAACCGGCGCGTCGGCCGTGTGCGTCGAAGGCTCGGCGAGGTGCGCCAGAACGCCGTCAAGGAAGACGTCCGCCTCGAGGATGCGTCCGTGCCCGAGGCCGGACGTGGCGAGCATCTGCGCGCCCGGGTTGGCGCGCGCGATGCGGTCGGCCTCGGCGAAGGGGACCTGACGGTCGAGTTCGTCGTGGACGACGAGGAGCGGGATGCCGACGGGGAGCGGGCGCTCGACGGCCGAGAGGTACCGGAACGGGTCAGCCTCGACCGGAAAGAATCTGCGAGCGAACCGATCTCGCAGCGCCGCCGCAGTGCGGTCGTCGTGCCGGAGGACTCTGCGGAACTGGGTCAATAGGGTGTCGGCGTCGGCGGGCGCCGCGACGGTGACGACCCGCTCGGTGCCGATGCCGTCCGCGACGCCGATCAGCGCCGCGAGCGCGCCGAACGAGTGGCCGACGACCGCATGGAACGAACCGTGCCGCGCCCGGAGCGCCCGGAAGATGTCGACCCAGTCGATGAGGTAGGTGTGGCGGCCTGCGGAGTCGCCGTGCGCCGGCGCGTCGAACGCGACGACCCGGTACCCCTCGTAGACGAGTTCGCGCACGAGCGTCGCGAACTGGCTCGCCCGCCCCCTCCAGCCGTGAGCGAGCACGACGACCCGATCGCCTCTCCCCCACTGGTAGACGACGACCTCGGCTGGAGTGCGCGCGAGCCCGACGACGTGCAGGCGTGAGCGGCTCGCCCGTAGCATGGTCAGCTCGGCGTCGCGGCGCACGGCGACGGGCGCACCGACGTGCATGAAGATCGGGAGGACGATCGCGGTCGCCCCGCGGGGCGACACGGCACCGGCCGTGCGTACGGTGGCCGAAGCGAGGGAGGTGGCGACGGACATGGATCCTCCGATCCTCGAATCCAACAATACGAACGATCGTACGTATCAATACGCACGATCGTACGGTAACTTTGCGACATGGCGCAAGAGCGAGTCGACGGCCGGCGAACCCGCGGGGACGAGTCACGACGCATCATCCTCGAGCGCGCCATCGACTCGGCATCCGTCGACGGCCTCGAGGGGCTGACGATCGGTCGCCTTGCAACCTCCGCGGGCCACAGCAAGAGCGGGGTCGCCACCTTGTTCGGCTCGAAGGAGCAGCTGCAGCTCGCAACCGTCGAAGCGGCGCGCGCCGTGTTCATCGAGCGGGTGATCGTGCCTGCCCGCGCGAAGTCGGAGCGAGGGCTCTCACGCGTCTGCGCGCTCGTGTCACAGTGGATCTCGTACTCCGAGGAGCGGGTGTTCCGCGGCGGCTGCTTCTTCGCCGCGACCTCGGTCGAGTACGACGCCAGGCCCGGCGCAGTGCGGGATGCCGTCGTGGCCGCGTCGACGGACTGGGAGGACTACCTGACCCTGTCGGTGGAGCGGGCCATGGATGCCGGCGAGCTGCCCGGCCTCGACGATGCCCGGCAACTGACCTTCGAGATCGTCTCGTTCCTCGAGGCCGCCAACACGCGGTCGCTCCTTCACGCGAGCGCCGAGCCGTACCGCCGTGCCGCCACCGCGTTGCGCGCCCGGCTGCTGTCGCTCGGCGCCGACCCCGAGCTCGTGGCGCAGATCGCCCCTAGCTGACGTCCGGAGCCGGCGCGTGCGGCGAAAGTGTCAGACATTGCCGCCTCACCAGCGCCGATGCGGCAATTCCTGACACCTTCTCCAGGAGGCCGCCCGCGAAGGTGTCACGTATTGCCGCGTCCGGAGGCTCGAGGCGTCAACACCTGACACCTTCTCCTCAGGGTTCGCCCCGCGAAGACCGGCCTTTCGGCGGATGCGACGCGAACCCGGCCCGCGCGAGGCTCGGGCCATGACAGCATCCGTCACCACCTCCGCACCCAGCCGTGCCCGGCGCCGTGACTGGCTGATCCCGCTGGGACTCATCCTGCTGAGCCTGATCCCCGTGATCGCGGGAGCGTCGCGAGTCACCTCGCTCGCGATCGGGGTCGAGACGACTCCGGAGAACGCCCGCTTCGTCGGCATGCCGATCCCGGTCATCGTCCACGTCGTCGGGTCGACCGTCTACTGTCTGCTGGGCGCCTTCCAGTTCCACCCCGGCGTGCGCGGCAGGTTCCCGCGCTGGCATCGCGTCGCCGGCCGCATCCTGGTGCCGATGGGGCTGGCGTCCGCGCTGTCGGGCCTGTGGATGACGCAGTTCTACGCGCTCCCACCGCACGACTACGGACTCCTCCCGCTCGCCCGCTGGGTGTTCGGGATCGGCATGACCGCCGCCCTCCTGCTCGGACTGGCCGCAGCCCTGCGGCGCGACTTCACCGCGCACCGGGCCTGGATGATCCGTGCCTACGCGATAGCGCTCGGCGCGGGCACGCAGGCGATCACGATGCTCGCGTGGCTGGCGATCGCCGGGGAGAGCGGGGCGGAGTCGACGAAGGCCGTCCCGATGATCGCGGGCTGGGTCGTGAACCTCGCCGTCGCCGAGTGGATCATCCGCCGCCGGCGCACCTCATAGGATGCAGCCGTGACCTCCGTCGTGCGCACCGCATGGGAGCTCCCCCGCGCACCCGGCGCACCCGCGCGGGTCTGGCGCGACTGGGTGCTGGTGGGGGTGCTCGTCGCACTCGCGGTGGTCGAGGCATCCGCTCGCCCTGAACTTCCCTGGCTGTGGCCGTCGGTGCTCATCGAAATCGGGCTGATCGCCACGCTGCTCTGGCGCCGCACGCACCCCGGGCTGATGTCGCTCATCGCGTTCGGGGTCGTGCTCGTCACCGACACCGTTCGCTGGGCAGCAGGGGTTGCGCCGACCGACCTGTACACCATGGCGTTCCTGCTGATCCTCCCGTACGCGCTGGTGCGCTGGGGGTCGGGCCGCGAGATCATGCTCGTCGGCGCGCTGATCCTGCTCAGCATGGCGCGCACGCTCGTGTGGGATGCCCCGCCGCTCACCGACGTCGTCGGGGCGATCGCGGTGGTGACGGCTGCGGTGTCGCTCGGCGCCGCGTTCCGCTACCACGCCGCGTCTCGCGAGCAGCGCGTGGCGCAGGTGCGGGCCGAGGAACGTGCCCGGATCGCCCGCGATCTGCACGACACGGTCGCGCACCACATCTCCGCGATCGCGATCCGGGCGCAGGCGGGCTCGGCGACGGTGAGGGGTGGAACGGATGCCGCGGCCGACGCCCTCCGGGTGATCGAGGCCGAGGCCCGCACGGCGCTGCGCGAGATGCGCTCGATGGTGGGCGTGCTGCGCGGCGACGAGACCGCCGGCGAACGGGCTCCCGTGCCCGGTATCGCGGCGCTGCGCGCGCTGACCGCCACCGGCAACGGCCCGGCGGTGTCGCTGCGCATCGACGGCGACCCGGACGCGCTGCCGGCGCCGATCGCGACGGCGGTCTACCGGACCGTGCAGGAGGCGATCACCAACGCACGAACGCACGCCGCAGGGGCGACGCGGATCGATGTCGACCTCGCCGTGAGCGAGCGGTCCGTGCGGGTGCGCGTGCGTGACGACGGCCGCGGCGCGGCGGGCGAGGCGCCGCCCGGCTTCGGCATCGTCGGCATGGTCGAACGCGCCGAACTGCTCGGCGGGACGTGCCGGGCCGGGCCGGATGCGGCGGGCGGCTGGGCCGTCACGGCCGAGCTCCCGCTGACGGGCGGCTCGCCGTGATCCGCGTCCTCATCGCCGACGACCAGGAGATCGTGCGCACGGGCCTGCGGATGATCCTGGACGCCCAGCCGGGCATCGAGGTGGTCGGCGAGGCGGCGACCGGTCTGGAGGCCGTGCGTCTCGCGCGGGAGCTGCAACCGGACGTCGGCCTGTTCGACATCCGGATGCCGGAGCTCGACGGCCTCGAGGCGACGAAGCGCCTGGCCGGGCCCGGCGTCGCCGAACCGCTCGCGATCGTCGTCATCACCACCTTCGACCTCGACGAGTACGTGCACGAGGCCCTCCGGGCTGGAGCGCGCGGGTTCCTCCTGAAGGATGCCGGTCCGGCCCTCCTGGCTCAGGCGGTGCACGCGGCGGCATCGGGCGACTCGCTGATCGACCCCGCCGTGAACGTGCGCCTGCTCGAGACATACGCCGACGCCGCGCCCGCGCCCGCGCGGCCGGTCGAACCGCTGACCCGGCGCGAGGAGGAGGTCGTCCGCGCGGTCGCCCGCGGACTCACGAATGCCGAGATCGCCGCCGCGCTGCACATCAGCCTCGGCACGGTGAAGGCGCACCTGGCCGCCATCATGCTGAAGCTGCAGGCTCGGAACCGCGTCGAGCTCGCGATGTGGGCGTACCAGACCCGCCGGGTGTAGGCCGCGGCATCCGTCCCCCGCGCCTTGCGCGTGTCATGCCGGCTCCGCATCCTCGTGTGCTCGATCCGCGCCCACCCGCGCGTGTCACAACTCCGCCTGCTCCAACCGCGGAGCGGGCTCGCACCGCACGAATCCGCCCGTCCCACCCCTCCGCTTCGACGGTCAGGCGGAGTTATGACACACGGAGGTCGGGCGGCCCCGGGGCCCTGCCGCCGACCCACTCCTGGAGAGCGCCGCGGGGGAACCGGTGGCGGTCGGCGCGCACCCTGCGCCACCATTGCCCCATGGCACGGTTCCTGGTCACCGCGATGCCGTTCGCGGGACACGTCGCGCCGCTGTCGGCGGTCGCGGCCGAACTCGTCGCGCGCGGGCACGCGGTGCGCTTCTACTCCGGTGCGGCGTTCGAGGCCCGTGCCGCGGCATCCGGAGCCTCGTTCGTGCCCTGGCGCGCGGCGCCCGACTTCGACGAGAACGACCTGCCGGCGACCTTCCCGCGGCTGGTGGGCGCGAAGGGCTTCAAGCAGCTGATGATCAACATGCAGGACCTCTTCATCGCCACCGCCCCGCAGCAGGTCGCGGATCTGACCGCCGAGTGGGAGCGGGAGCCGTGGGACGCGATCGTCGCGGAGGAGACCTCGGTCGGCGCGGTCCTGTTCGCCGAGAAGACCGGCTGCCCCGCGGCGACGATCGCGGTGCTCCCGCTCAACCTGGCGGGCACGCAGGGTCCGCCGAGCGGTCTCGGCCTGACGCCCGGGCGCAATCCTGTGACGAAGGCGAGGGATGCCGCTCTTCGCGCCGCCGTGCCACTCCTGGCGCGGCCGCTAAAAGCGCCGCTTGCGCGTGCGCGTGCCGCGGTGGGCCTGCCGCCGTCGAAAGCCACGTTCGAGAAGGCGGTGTTCTCGAAGCGGCTCGTGGTCGCCAGCGGCGCGCCGATCCTCGACTACGGGCGGGCGGACCGGCCCGCCCACCTCCACTTCGTCGGGAAGCTGGCCGCCGACGCGCCCGCGAGCGCGCTGCCGGACTGGTGGGGTGATCTCGACGGCCGCTCCGTGGTGCACATCACGCAAGGGACGCAGAACATCGAGCCGTCCGACCTGATCCGGCCGGCGATCGAGGCGCTCGCGGACCGCGACGTGCTCGTCGTCGTAGCGACGGGGGTGCGCGGGCGTGATGAGCTTCCATTCGAGGTGCCCGCGAACGTCCGGGTCGCCGGCTTCCTGCCGTATGCCGCGCTGCTCCCCCGGGTCGACGTCATGATCACCAACGGCGGATGGGGCGGCACGCTGGCGGCGCTGACCCACGGCATCCCACTCGTCATCGCCGGAGGCGACCTCGACAAGCCCGAGGTCGCCGCGCGCGTCGAGTGGGCGGGTGCGGGGGTGAACCTGCGGACCGGCACCCCGGGTGCCGCGCAGATCGCCGCCGGCTTCGACCGCGTGGCGGCCGATTCATCGTTCCGGGATGCCGCCAGCCGTGTCGGCGACCAGCTGAGGTCACTCGGCGGGGCGCCGCGGGCCGCCGAGCTGCTGGAGGGGATGCTGTAGCCCGCGCCGCACTCTCAGCGCGCGAGCGGATTCACCGTCCGAAGGCCGGGAAACCACGAGAAGTCTCGATCGGCGCTCCACAACTCGCTCACGCCGTGCGACATGCAGATCGCCGCTATGCGCGCATCGTGCACCCGTGGACCGGTCACATCACCCCTGCCGAGCGCCCGGCCCAGCTCGGCGAGGTGACTCGGTGACTCATGCAGGAACCGGACGTTGGCCAGTGCGGCGAGCGCCTCGACGGCATCGACGGCGATGGAGGCGGGGGTCGGCGGCGCGTAGATCCGGGGGTGCGTGACGACGGCGAGGAACTCGTGCACGCACGGCCACGGAATCGCCCAGGCTGCGGTGCCCCCTGCGAGTTCTCGCAGCGCCGACGCTGCTGCGGAGTGATAGGCGCTGTCCTCACGGTGAGCGTAGACGAGGATGTTCGTGTCGACCGCGATCACGGCATCACTCAGGCAGGCCGTAAGAGCGCGCGATGACCTCGGCGGCGTCGAGATCGGCGACCAAGCCGCTCCCGCCGACGGTGGGGAAGTGGAAGTCGACGGGTCTCGCCGTGCTGCGCCGGTCGATCTCGGCGCGCAGCGCGGCGATCATGAGCTCGCGCAACGTGGTGCGCTGGGCGTGAGCTGTGGCGCGTGCCTCCGCCGCGAGCGCGTCCGGGAGGTCGATCGTGGTCTTCATAGTGCTCGATTCTAGCATCGCGCCCTTACACCCGTACTTTTGATACGGGAATACGGGAGGTTCGCTCGACTCGTCGCCGTCTAGAACGCGTCGCCGCCGACTCTTCGGTCCGGGATGCCGCGATCCGGGGTTGGCGATCGAGGAGCTCGTGTAGCTCTCTACCGGCCAAAGGACTGCGGGTGCGCGACCCTGGCGCCGGCACATCACCCGGCTACGGCACGCGCAGTTCGCTGATCGGCTCCCTCCGGCTCGCGGTGAGCGCTGGGACGATCGCAGCGGCGATCGCGGTCGCGACGGCGAGGATGCCGGTCGCCATGACGAAGAGCAGCCCGGGCAGCGGATCACCCGTCGCCGCGAGGCCGATGGTGCCGATGAGCGTTCCGAGCACGGCCCCGCCGACGGCGAGCAGCGCGGTCTGTGTCAGCAGGAGTCCGATGATGAGCCCGCGAGTCGCACCGAGCGCCCGGCGCCGGCCGAAGTCCCTGCGGCGCATCATGACGAGGCCGTACAGGATGATGGCGACGAGAGTTCCCGTGATGGTGAGCACGACGAGCACGAGGCCGCGCGAGAACGAGCCGAGCTGCCCCTGGATGAGGGCCCGCAGCTGGGCAAGGGCCTCGCTCGTCTGCACGGTGACCTTCGTCGGGTCGTCGGCGGCGAGCACGGAGAGTGTCGCATCGGCGACCGGGGAGACGAGGTCGGGCCGCGCGGCGATCACGACGACGACGTTGACGACCTCATCGCCCGTCGCGTCGGGCTGAGGAACGAGGGTGACGGGCTCGAACGATGCGAGGAACTCTGGCGTCGTGATGATTCCGGCAACGGCGAAGTCGGCACCGGTCGTCAGCGTGATGCCCCCCACTGCCTCCGGCAGGCCGAGCTTTTCGAGCGCTTCGTGAGACGCATACGCCAGTGCCCCGGGCAGGGGACTCGCAGAGGGGATGCCGAGCCTGTCGAGGCTCGTGCCGTATGCGAATCGCACGGGCACCCGCGTCCCGTCGGGCACGAGCGTGTTCGTCGCGTCGATCGCGGACGAGAAGGCGGCCGCCCACTCGATGCCCTCGACTCCCGCGATGCGATCGAGAACATCGCTCGTGACCCCCGCGCCGTCGTCGGCGCGGACGACGATCGACCGCGTGCCCGCCGAGTCGATCGACGACAGCACGCTCTGCTCGGCCGCGACCGCGCGACCGGTCGTCAGCATGACTGTGACGATCATCCCCGCGACCATCAGCATCGTGAGCGCCGAGGCCACCGGCTGCGACTTCGCGGACGCGTACGCCTCCCGCACGACCGCCGCGAACGTCCGCATAGGCGACCCGCGTGCGGTGCCGGATCGCGCAGCGGTCGCCGCGGCCATCACAGCCGGATCTCCCGATCGCACGCTGCGGCGACGTCAGGCGAGTGCGTCACGATGACGACGGCGGCACCCGTAGCGGCGTGCTCGCGGAGTGCACCGACGACGAGCTCACTCGTGACGGGGTCAAGGTTGCCCGTGGGCTCGTCCGCGAGCAGCACGCGCGGCGCGTTGAGCAGCGCCCGGCACAGTGCGATGCGTTGCGCCTGCCCGCCCGAGACCTGCCCGGGCTTGCGGTGCGGAGGCACGTCCACCCCGAATCTCTCGAGCAGCCCGAGGGCGGCCTCCCGCGCCTGCGGACGGGATGCGCCGCGGTAGAGCGCCGTCTCGGTGACGTTGTCGAGCACTGTTCGGGTCTGATCGAGCGCGGCATCCTGAAAGACGAACCCGAAGAGGTCGGCCCGCAGGCGTGCCCTCGCCGCGTCGCGGAGAGCGGCCACAGGCGTGCCGTCGACGAGGATCTCTCCCGATCGGGGATGCAGCATGAGCCCGAGCAGATACAGGAGCGTCGACTTTCCCCGGCCCGACGGACCCGTCAGTGCGGTCGCCGAGCCGGCTGGGAATGCCGCTGACCATCGGTCCAGCACCGGCGTTCCCGGCGCGTATCCGAACGTCACGTCCCGTGCCTCCAGCACCGGCACGCAAGGATGCACGGCCACGGTGGAGCCCCCATCGACCGCTGCCGCGAGCATGCTCACGCGCCGGCCGCCGGCACTCGCACGCGTGTTCCTTCTGCGACGCCTTGGACGACGCTCACTCCACGGGCAGATGCCGAGACCGTCACCGGAATCCGCTCGTCGTTCTCGTCGACGACCGCGACCTGTCCGTCTGCGGTGGTGATGAGCGCGGCCGAGGGCACGACGAGTCCGGCGACAGGCTCGACGGTCACGATCCGCGACGGCAGACGAGCATCCCCGTCCACTGGCACCTGCACGCACTGGTCGCCGCAGATGACGGCGCCGTCTGCGCCCTGCAGGCGCACGATCACGGTCGCGGTCTGCTCATCTCGGACGTGGTCGACGACGAAGCCCTCCCAGACCCCGCCGTCCGGCGCGGTGATCTCGACCCGCGTGGCGGTCGGCATCATCCCCGCCTGCGCGTCGGTCACCGGCACCGTGAAGGCGGGCGCCGCGGGCAGTCCCCGCACGACCTGTTCCCCGCCTGACACCGATTTGCCTCTCGCGATCGTCTCGCCGTCGAGTGACACCCGCGTCGGCAGCGACGGGACGAAGACCACATCCGCCGCCTCGACGACTCCCGTCTGGGTCAGCCCCAGCGAGTTCTGCCATGCCTTGATCGCCGCAACGGTCGCACCCCCAGCCTGCCCGTCCACCGGCTCGGAGTAATGCCCGAGTGCGACGAGCATCGCCTGCAGCTGAGCGACGTCATCCCCTTCGGCCCCCCGGCCAATCGCGCGGTATGCGGGCACGTCACCCTGCGCCACGACCACCGGGCGCTGGTTGACGCGGTACAACACGGAACCCTGCGATACCTCGTCGCCCGCGGCGACGGCGACCCCTGTCACCACACCGGCTGCGAGGTTCGCGCCCACCGGCTCAGGCGACCACGCGGCAATCGTGTTGAGGCTGATGCTCGATCCCACTTCGCCGGGAACAACAGCGACGAACGTGTGGTCCGTCGCCGCGAGCGGGTCGGACGCCGGGGTGAGGACGGATGCCGCGGCCCACCCGACTGCGACACCCGCGGCCGCGATCGCCACGAAGCCCAGCGTCCACGACAGCCATCGCCGGCGGCGCGGACTCGCTCCGTGGGCGTGGTCACTCATATTGTCGTCGATTCCCTTCGACGTGTGCCCAGGGGCATCGGATCGTCGCGCTTCTCAAGAACGGGATGATCGTTGGCGATGCCCGTGGAACTGCTCACCCATTCCTCGTTGCCCTGGCGCTAGAGACATCGAATGTTGTCGGTCGCGCTATAGACGTTCACGTAGTTGCCTGCTGACGTACTCGCGACGACTGTCGTACCGTTTCTGGCCTGCACCGTGCCAACGCTGCGGGCGTTCGCAACAGAGCCCACGGAGGCAAGCGCCGTCGTGGAGAATGTGCCGCACGACCCCCAGGTCAGGCGCGCTCCGCCTTCGCCCGCAAGAGCGAACGCACAGATGAGGCCGGACGGACACTTCGTGGAAAGGCCACGCCCGGTGAGCCAAGGCTCAAGAGTCAGCTCCATTCCCAGTGCAGGCCAGACGACGGTCGTAGCGCTTGTGACGACGCCGCCCGGCTGCGCATCGAGGGCATACGTGATTCGTGGATCGAGTTCGTCCGCCGCAGCGGGTGCGGCTAGTGCGACGCCGGCGATGATGGCGGCGGTGCTGAGGATGGTTGCAGCAGTGCGAAGGTTCATTCGGATTCGGTGTCCCAGAGTATGTAGGAGGTGACGGACCCCGCAGGGAGGCTTCCCAGAGGGGTGAGGCGAACGTCCTCGACTCCGACGATTCGACCTGTGGAGTTGGAGATGAGAAGAAGGTGCCGGTAGTCCGGGTTGGACGTCGAGTCGACGGCGACGACCGTGACCTCCCTGCCCGCACGATCCTGAGCGGTTCCCGCGACCTCCGCGCCTCCCGAGGAGTCGATGAGGTCAAGAATGTGGGCGTGCTGCTCGTTCGTCAGCGTCCACTGCGAGAACGCACTGGACAAGGCGACGATCACGTCCGACGCTGATGGGCGGTCCGACGTCCAGTACGCCTCCAGCAGCCTCTTGACGTCGGCGACGCTATCGCCGGGAACCTCAGCGATCGGGCTGTCAATGCCGCCAGGCGGGTAGGTGGTGTCGAACAGGACAGCGCCTGGCTCCGGAGCTCGGAGGTCATCCGACGGCACGATCGAGCCGTCTGCCAAGTAGTAGTCACCCGCCACAACTCGTTCGTGCCCTGATCCGTCGGGGTTCCAGTGCTTGGTCGTAACCTCTGGCGAGATCAGCGTCGTGGTCTCTCCTGCTGGAAGGTTGTCCAGATGCAGGTACCAACCAACCGAGTGGACACTCCGCTGCGCATGGGCCGGTCCAGCAGGATTGCGCAGGCGCTCTTGGGCCAAGGCTGTAACCTCTCCAAGCGAGTTAGCGGACACAGTGATCTCCAGCGCCCGGGGTGTGAGTGCCGCCGCGGGTGTCGAGGACACCCAGGTGGACGTCACAACCACCGCGATGATCGCGACCATCACCGCGAGGGTCGCGGGAACGAGCGAACGAGCACGCTTCCGTATATGCGCAGGCGGACGACTGATGATGCGGTCGCGCTGACGTACCGGCATCCGTCCGCGCTGGATCCCTCGCAGGACGTCGAGTTCGCGTTCGGTCAGCGGGCCTTCCGGGACCGACTCCCGGACTGGATCGAGAGATCGGATCAGCACGTCGAGATCGTCATCGCTCAAGTGTTGCGGGTCGATACCCATGCGGCCACCTCCTTCGTCGAGTCAGAGTGTTCTTCAGTCGGCCATGCTTCGCGAAGCGCTCGCCGTGCGCGGCTGACGCGCTTCCACACCGCCTGTTCGGTGCATCCGAGGGTTACCGCTGCATCCGCCGCCGAGAGCCGATCCCAGATGATCAGGCGCAGCACCTCACGGTGACCGGCACCGAGGCGCTCCCAGGCGGCCTCGAGCTCCGCCAGGCGAGGGTCAGGGTCGTCGGGCGCTGCGACGACGACATGGTCACGCATCGCGATCGCCTCGCGACGATTCAGCCGTGCTGACTGCTGGACCGCGATCGCGGCGCAATTGATGAGCCAACCGACAGGATGCGGGTGGTCGTGCGGCAGCTTGCGGTACGCCAGCTCGAACACCTCAGCGCAGATGTCTTCACACTGCTCGTCGCCTGACACCCGGCGCCGGACGTACTGCCACACCCGACGTCTCGTCGCACTGTACAGCGCGACGAAGTCGTCATCCGGGTACGGCATCTGCTGACCTCATCTGTGGTGGCTCTGGATCTCCCTACTAGGGAACGTCGAAAGACTCTCGATCCTGACATGCCCACAGGGAGAGGAGTCTTCGCCTGTGGATGGAGAGCGCTCGGCCGACTCGGGACGCAGGATCTCCTCCGCTCGTGGACGATGTCAGGCTTCCGCACGAAACGACGTACCTATGTAAGCGATTCGATAGGAGTCGTCTTCAGTGTGAAGTCCAACTCGAAGGAGGACGTATGTTCAGCAAGCGAAAGCGCTGGGGCTCCGTGGCCGTGGTCGGCGCAGTGAGCGCACTCGTGCTGGCGGGTGCCTTGCCTGCCCACGCGGCGATCTGGCAGGGGTGCGCGAGCCACCAGACGGTGCTGGTCAAGACCGCCCTCGTCAACAGTGCGCCGCTCGGCTCCCCCAGCCAGCACTACTACACGGGATCGGGCAAGATGGTGTACTTCACGGGCGTCGGCGAGAAGGTCTCGAACAACGCGTCCACCGGCGGGGGGAGTTACTGGACTCCGACCAGCCCGTACGGATTCCGCCTCGCACAGGCGAGCTGCACGGCGAACCCCGTCTGATGAGCGCAGTGGCGCGGGCACTGGTGTCGCTCGTCGTGGCAGTCGCGGTCTCGGGATGCAGTACGCAGCATCCCGGCCCGGAGTCTCCGGGGTTGTCTCCCGGCGACAAAGGACACGTGCTCAGCGTGGAGCCGACGCTCGACCCCGACTCCGGCCTATGGCTGAGCGACGGCTGGCCGGTGCCCGCGCCCGGCGCCACCTTCGACCCTGATGCTCCGTGGATGACCGCCTCGGAAGCGTCGCAGCGCACAGCGACGTGCCTCGCCGATAAAGGGTGGAACATCGAGATCGAGCGCCCAGGGGAGTTCACCGCAATGGTGCCTCCCGGGCAGGAGTCGGCGCATCAGGCGGACTACAAGGCATGTCTGATCGAGCACCGCATCGGCATCCAGCCTGCGCCTCCAGTGAATCCGCAGTGGGCGGAACGCGAGTATGCCGCGCAGACGAAGGCACGCGCATGCCTCGTCGACGAGGGATACGCGGTCCCGGAACTCCCGAGCTATCGGGTGTACGAGGATGAGTTCCTCAGCGGCGGCACGATCGACATCTACTCGCTCGCGCGCAACGCCGGGGTCGACTTCGACGAGGACCCGAGCATCTACCAGCGTTGCCCTGATCCGATGGACTCGTGGGGCCACAACTGACGGCGCGCGTTTCCGGGGTGCACGTCCCTCAGTGAACACTGAAGATCGATCGGTCCGACCCGATCCGGCTGGGGGCGCGGTCGCGACCGTACTCCCGGACTGCTCAACCGGGAGTACGGAGCGCACTACTCAGGCGACCGGGTTCACCTGCCGGCCGGCGAGCTCCTCGAGGAGGTCGTCGCCGAGGCGCACCTCGTCGAAGGGCGCCTCGATCTCGGCGCGGTCCAGCAGCTCGGTCATGCGACGGCGGCGCTGGCGCGTGATGAGCGTGACGACGGTGCCCGAGCGGCCCGCGCGGCCGGTGCGGCCGGAGCGGTGCAGGTACGTCTTGTACTCGTCGGGCGCGTCGGCCTGGATCACGAGGTCGATGTCGTCGACATGGATGCCGCGCGCGGCGACATCCGTCGCGACGAGCACGTGGACCCGGCCCGACGTGACCTTCTCGAGGTTGCGCGTGCGCTTGGCCTGGTTCAGGTCGCCGTGCAGGGCGACGGCGTTGATGCCGGCGTCGTCGAACTGCTCGGCCAGCATCTCGGCGTAGGCGCGGGTGCGGGCGAAGACGAGCGTCTTGCCGTCGCGGTCGACGAGCGAGGTGAGCATCTCGGCCTTGTCGCGGTGCTCGATCACGAGCACGCGGTGGTCGATCGTCGAGGACTCCTGGTCCTCACCGGCGACCTCGTGCACGGCCGGCTCGACGAGGAACTCGTCCACCAGCGCGGCGACCTCGCGGTCGAGCGTGGCCGAGAAGAGGAGCTTCTGCGAGCCGTCCGCGGTGAGGCGGAGGATGCGCTGCACCGGCTCGAGGAACCCGAGGTCGCACATGTGGTCGGCCTCGTCGAGCACAGCGACCCGGATCTCGGAGAGGTCGAGCTTGCCCTGCTGGACGAGATCCTCGATGCGGCCCGGGGTGCCGATGATGATGTCGACGCCCTTCTTGAGCGCGCCGACCTGGCGCGCCTGGGGCACACCGCCGTAGATCTGGGTCGTGAACAGGCCCACGCTGCGGGCGATCGGCTGGATCGTGCGGTCGATCTGCAGCGCGAGCTCGCGGGTCGGGGCGAGGATGAGCGCCTTCGGCGAGCGGCCGAACTCACGGCGCTGTCCGGCCTGCGAGCGCAGCACGCTCTCGACGAGCGGGGCGCCGAAGGCGATCGTCTTGCCCGAGCCGGTGCGGCCGCGGCCGAGGACGTCGCGGCCCTCGAGGATCGCGGGGATCGTGGCGGCCTGGATCGCGAAGGGGCTGTGCGCGCCGAGATCGGCGAGCACGCGCACGATGTTCTCACCGAGGCCGAGGTCGCCGAACGTCACGTCGGCGACGTCCTGCGCCTGAACGGCTTCGGCCTGCAGCCGGTCGTGGACGACGTCGACGCGATCCTCGTGGGCCTTGTCGCGCACCGGCTTGGCGTTCCAGTCCGAACGTCCGGGGCGGGCGTTGCCCTGGTCCCGGCGGGGACGGTCGTCGTACGAACGCGCCGGGCGGTCGCTCGAGTACTCGCGGCGCGGCCGGTCATCCCGCGCGGGGCGGTCGTCGCGACGGTAGGACGGGCGCGCGTCGCCGAACGAACGGCGATCGTCGCGGTCGACACGGTCCAGGCGCGGGGCACGGTCGTCTCGCGCCGGGCGGTCGGCGTACGACCGGGCCGGGCGGTCGCCGGTGCGGGTGGGCTGATCGAATCCGCGGCGCGCCGTCGAACCACGCTCGCCGCGCGGCGTGTCGCCTCGCTGGCCAGCCGAACGGTCCTCGCGGCGGGGGCGATCGGTGCCGAAAGTCGCCTCCGTCGCGCGACGCGCCGGGTACGAACGGTCGCCGCGCGGCGTGTCGCCGTTCCGAGCCGACTTCTGGGACGCCGCCGGACGGTCGGTGCGGGCCGGGCGTTCGTCATACGAACGAGCCGGACGGTCGGAACGAGCCGGGCGGTCATCGTACGAACGGGCGGGACGGTCGGTGCGGGCGGGGCGGTCATCATACGAGCGCGCCGGACGATCCGAACGGGACGGACGGTCATCGTACGAACGCGCCGGACGATCCGAACGAGCCGGACGGTCGTCATACGAACGCGCCGACCGGTCGCCGTGCGCGTGCGTGCGGATGCCGCGCGACTCGTCACGCCCGGCGCGCTCCTGCGCGGTCCAGCGGCGCTTCGGGGCGGCATCCGTCGTCTCGTTCGCACGGTGCCCGCGGTGGCCCGGGCTCTTGCTGCCGGGCTTGCCGGTCGACGACTCGCCGGGGCGGCGCTTGCGGTCCTGGAAGCTGGTCTTCGCGCCGTAGCGGGGTTCGTAGTTCGGTCGGCCGCCGGCGGGCTTCTTGCTCTTGGGCATGGTGGTGTCCTTCTGGGTTGTCTCTGTTCGAGAACAGCGCTCGACGGCATCCCTCATACGAGAGTGGATGCCTCCCGCGCTCACGGCGCGGTGCAAACCCGGACACTGTCGGCCGGGGGCCATTTCACGATGGTCGTCGGGGCGGAATCACCCCCACCATCGGCCCCTTGGACTCACAAACCCATCCGCGAGCGTGTCGCGGTGTCCAGAGCCGACTCCCCCAGGCTAGCGGAGCCGCCTGGGAGGTTGCCCCGGCCCGAGACGATCCGCGCGAGTGCGACACTGTCACAACGAGCCCACCGGAGGTCTTCCGTCCATGCGCCTGCGCTCCTCGACCGCACGTCTCGCCGCGATCCTCGCGATCGTCCTGGCGGGTGGGATGCTGAACGCCTGCGCCTCTGCGCGGCCACTGTCCGAGCCTCCCGGCGCCCACCCCACCCCGACCGAGACGATCGTGCGCGGCAACGGGTACTCCTCCGCGCCACAGGGTCCGGGGGCGTTCGTGCTGCGGTACGGGGCGACCGAACTCCACCTCGACCCGGTGACGTACTGCTACTCGAACGGGTGCGTCGACGGCGTCGATCCCGATCCGCCCTCGGTCGGCTCGCCCGACGAGCTCCTCGTCTTCGTCCCGGTCGCGGCCTTCGACCGGTTCTCCGCGAACCAGCTCGAGGGCGGCGACTACTGCTCGGGACGCAGTGTCGATGCGGAGGTGACCGCGCTCGGCGACGGGTGGTGGTCGGTGACCCCGCGCGGCCCCGCCGGCGACTACGAGCTGCACCTGTTCGCGTACGGGAACGGCGCCGGCGACATGTTCGCCACCGTGCGCTGGCAGTCCAGCACCGATCGCGGACTGCCCGACCCGACCGCGAGCCTCGCCCTCATCGCCGATCACGACGGCGTCCCGGATTCCTACGGACTCGAGCTCGCGATCGGGAACCTGACCGAGTCGCCCGCGGACTCGACGGCGACGATCACCGTCACCGCCGCGAACGGCGAGGCGCTCACGATCGAGGCCACGCGGTCGCCGGATACCTGCGAGGGCGAGGGGGCTTTGTACTTCGATGGGCCGGATGCCGAGGCATCCGCCGCCGCGAGACTCGGCGACTTCCCCTTCACGTACCGCGTCGAACTGGTGCTCGACGGAGCGACCTACGTCGCGACGGCGACGTTCCCCGACGATCTGATCGAGGACCACGGCGTCGCGGTGGCACTGGAGTTCGCGCCGGAGCTGTCCTGATCTGTCGCGGCGGTTGCCAGAGGCACCCGACAATGGGTGGCATGGCTGAGCCCGAGGCATCCCACCCCATCACCGTCGCGATCGAGCGGCGCATCGATCCTGCCCGCGCCGTGGAGGCGACCGGCTGGATGCAGGCCGGCACCGACCTCGCGACGGCATTCTCCGGCTTCCTCGGCTCGGGCTGGGTGCGCGCCGGCGAGGGCAGCGACCTCTGGTACATGCTCTACCGGTTCCGCGACATCCCGACGCTCGAGGCGTGGGAGGGCTCGTCCCAGCGTGATCGGTGGCTCGACTCCGGCCGCGCGTTCGCGAGCGAGGTGCGCGTGGAGCGCCGCACCGGCATCGAGGGGTGGTTCGACGCCCCCTTCGCGACGCACGTCGAGGCGCGCAAGGGCGCCGACGTCCCGCCGACCGGCCCGATCCAGCAGCCGATCCCCGCGGCCCCGCCGCGCTGGAAGCAGGCCGTGACGATCTGGCTGGGATTCTTTCCGACGAACCTCCTCGCGTCCTGGCTGCTGGGATTCGTGCCGGGCTTCGCCGAGTGGCCGCTCGTGGTCCGCGTGCTGCTCGCCACGATCGTGCTGACGCCGATCATGACCTACCTCGTGCTGCCCTGGGTGACACGGATGCTGCGCCCCTGGCTGCAGCGCGCGGCGTGACGCGCCGAATCGACCCGTCACTCCGCGCGCCACAACCGACTCGCCGGTCTTACACTGACGCCATGAGCACGGAACCCTCGCCCTCGCCCGCTCCACTTCCCGATTCCGTCGCCCCGCCGCCGACCCTGCGGGTCGAGTCCGGCGCCGTCTATCTGGCGCTCGCCGCCGGCGTGATCGGCGCGGTATACGGCCTCGTCGCGGCACTCGTCTCCCCCGATCCTCCGCTGCGCGGCGAGTGGTCCTTCGGCGTGCTGGCCGCAATCGGCTCGGCCGTCGTCGCGGCGGCCGTCGCCACACTGGGCTACTGGCGTGCCCGCCACCGGCCCGGCCAGGAGTGGCGGCGGTCGCTGGCGCCGTGGAAGTTCAGCGTCAACACGATCTCGGTGGTCATCGTGCACACCGCCATCGCGTACCTCGTGACCTACGTCGCCTACCTGCTCCTCAGTCTCGGCTTCGTCGGGCTGCCGGTCGTCACGTTCTGGGCGGTCGTGCTGATGTCGCTCACGCTCGGGCTGACGGCGTACATCGTGTTCCTGTCGGTGTCGCGCATGACGACGCAGCGGATGTCGTCGCTGCTCATGGTCTTCATCGTGCTGGGCACGCTCACCGCGATGGTGACCACGCCGGATCCGGAGTGGTGGACGGTGCACTTCAGCCATCTGGGGACCTTCGACGACATGTCGAGCTGGATCTTCAACGGCACGCTGATCGCGGGCGGGCTGCTGGTGACGACCTTCGCCGTCTACATCGCCAACGACATGCACGCCCTCGTCGACGCCGGCCGCCTGTCGAACCAGTCCTCGCCGCGCACGGTCTCCACGTTGTTCGTCGTGATGGGCATCATGCTCGCGTGCGTCGGCATCTTCCCGGTCGATGTGAACCTCTGGCTCCACAACCTGTCCGCGTCGGGCATGGCGGTCATGTTCCTCACGCTGCTCATCGGCGGGCCGAGGTTCCTCCGCGGGATGCCGCGCATCTACTTCATCTCGGCCTGGGCGTTCCTCGCGGCACTCGTCGTGTCGATCGTGCTGTTCGTGACGACCTACTTCTCGCTCACCGCGTTCGAGATCATCGTCTTCGCGCTGATCTTCGGGTGGATCGCGGTGTTCATCCGCTTCCTCGGCGTCACAGGAGAGGACGAGTAGCGAACGGATGCCGCACGCCCCGCGTCCGTGAGACTACGCGTCGCGGTGCTCGTCGTCCTCTACGGGCGGCTCGGCCTCGTCGGCCGGCTCCTCCGGCAGCTCCTCGGTCGCTGACTCCGCAGGCTCCGGCTCCGGCTCCGGCTCGAGCGGCATCTCGATGTCGGGGTCCTCCTCGAGGAGCGGCACGGCGACGGCAGCCCCCGAAGCCCCCGCGGCGACGGCCTCGCGCGCGCGGCGCTCGCGGCGCGTCTCGACAGGAGCGGCGACACCGCCGACCGCGACCGCGGTCGCCGCGACGGGCAGCAGCGAGTCCTCCGCGGTCTGGTGCCACGACGACTCGACGATCTCGCCCCGCTTCGCGGCGCGGCGCTCGCGGGCGCCCTCGACGAGGTTGTACAGCGTCGGAAGCACGAGAAGCGTCAGCACCGTCGACGAGACCAGGCCGCCGATCACGACGATCGCGAGCGGCTGCGAGATGAATCCGCCGTGGCCGGTGATGCCGAGCGCCATCGGGGTCAGCGCGAAGATCGTCGCGAGCGCCGTCATGAGGATCGGGCGCAGACGCCGCGCGCCGCCGGCGATGGTGGCGTCGTGGGCCGAGAGGCCCTTCTCGCGGTACTGGTTCACGAGGTCGACGAGCACGATCGCGTTCGTCACCACGATGCCGATCAGCATCAGCACGCCGATGAGCGAGGCGACGCCGAGCGGCACGCCCGTCGCGATCTGCAGCAGGATCGCGCCGGTCGCCGCGAACGGCACCGACACGAGCAGCAGCAGCGGCTGGCGGAGCGACTTGAAGGTCGCGACCATGACGATGTAGACGATCAGGATCGCCGCGAGCAGGGCCAGGCCCAGCTGGGTGAAGGCGTCCTCCTGCTGCGAGACGACGCCACCGAGCTCGGCATCGGCCGACGCGGGCAGCGCGGCGTCGGCGAGGGCGTCCGTGACCGTCGCCGTCGCGGCGGTCAGGTCATCGGTCGACGGGGTCACCGTCACGGTCGCCGTGCGCTGGCCGCGCTGCGTGGTGATCGAGGTGGGTCCTTCGCTCTCTTCCACCGTCGCGATGTCCTCGAGCGGCACCGGTCCGGCGGCGCTCGGCACGGTCAGTTCGCGGAGCTCAGCGATCGTCGCGGGAGTCTGCGATGCCGCGAGGTAGACGGTCAGCGCGCTCTCGTCGATCTCGACCGACCCGATCGACCGCGGCTGCATCGTGTTCGAGACGAGGGCGCCGACGGCGACCTCCGAGAGCCCGAGTGCGGCAGCCGCGTCGCGGTCGACGGCGACGGAGATGTACGGCAGCGACGCCGACAGGTTGCTGGCCACCTGGCTGATGCCCTCGCGACCCGAGACCGCCTCGACGACCGCGTCGGTCGCCTCCTGCAGCGTCTGCGAGTCGGGCGCGGTGACGTCGATCTCGATGTCGCTGGAGCCGAATCCGCCCTGCCCGCCCGCGACGGTGATCACGCCGACGTCGTCGAGGTCGGCGACCGCCTGCTGCACCTCTTCGCGCAGCGCGACCTGATCGACATCCGGGTCGGTGGAGATCGAGTAGGTGATCCCGCTGGAGCCGCCCGAGAAGGCATCCCTCAGCGCCGACCCGCTCGATCCGATCGAGACCTGCACCGTCTCGATGCCGTCGATACCCAGGAGCACTTCCTCGATCTGGTCCGCCGCCGCGCTCTCGGCCTCCAGGCTCGGGGCGGGACCGATGTCCTGCGTCATCGTGAAGGTGTTCTGACCGGAGTCGCCGAGGAAGTTCGTCTTCATGAAAGGCGCCGCGGCGATCGTCGCGCCCAGCACGAGCACCGCGAGCAGGAGGGTCACCGCCGAGTGCTTGAGCGTCCAGCGCAGGATCGGCAGATAGCCCTTCTGCAGGCGGCTCGGCGGTGCGGCGGGGTCCTCGGGATCGACCGGGTTGCCCGCCTCGTTCAGGAGCGGCTTGCCCGGGCGGAGGAACCAGTAGGCGAGCACCGGCACGATCGTCAGCGCGACCAGCAGCGACGCGGTCATCGCGATCGTGACGGTCAGCGCGAACGGGCGGAAGAGCTCGCCCGTCACGTCGCTGACGAAGGCGATCGGCAGGAAGACCGCGACCGTCGTGATCGTCGACGAGGTGATCGCCGAGGCGACCTCGCGCACACCCAGCAGGATCGACCGCTTCTTATCGGCGTCGCCGACGTAGTGACGCTTGATGTTCTCGATCACGACGATCGAGTCGTCGACGACGCGCCCGATCGAGATCGTCAGCGCGCCGAGCGTGAGGATGTTCAGCGAGTATCCGAAGGTCTGGATGCCGATGAACGTGATGAGCACGCTGGTGGGGATCGAGATCGCGGTCACCAGCGTCGCGCGCACCGACATCAGGAAGACCAGGATGACGAGCACCGCGAAGAGGAGTCCCAGCATGCCCTCGACGGCGAGGGTCTCGATCGACTGCTCGATATAGGGTGCCTGGTCGAAGACGACGGTGAACTCGGCCCCGTCGAGGCTCGCGGTCAGATCGTCCAGGATCGCGGTCACGCCGTGCGAGACGTCCACGGTGTTCGCTGCCGGGAGCTTGGTGACGGCGATGGTGAGCGCGGGCTCGCCGTTGACGCGCGAGATCGAGGTCTGCGGGTCGGCATCCTGCTCGACTGTCGACACGTCGGCGATCGTGACCTCGCCCGCGGCGAACTGGTCGGCCGTCGTCGGCACGAGCGGGAGCGCGGCGAGGTCGTCGACGGTCGTGATCTTGACGCCCGTCTGCACGGTGAGTGTCTCGCCGTTCTCGGTGATCTGCCCGCCCGGGAACAGGATGCCGTTCTGATCGAGTGCGTCGCTGATCGCCTGCTGCGAGTAGCCCGCTGTCGCGAGGGCGGCCTGATCGGGCGTGATGGTGATCCGCTGCCCGGCTCCGCCGACGATCTGGGCGGCGTTGACGCCGTCGACGTCTTCGATCTCGGGGATGACGGTCGACTCGAGGATCGCCTGGATCGATCCCTCGTCGTCATACCCCGACACGGCGACCTGGATCACGGGGAAGTCGTCGATGCTGGCGGTGATCACCAGCGGCTCGACCCCGTCCGGGAGCGACGCGATCCGGTTGATCGCCTGGGTCATCTTCTGCTCGGCGGTCGCCAGGTCGGTGCCGTAGGTGAACGACGCCTGCACGATCGACGCGTTGGTGGTGCTCGTCGCCGAGGTCGACTCGAGGCCCGCCACGCCCTGGATCGCGGATTCGATCGGCGTCGAGACGTCGTTGTTGACGACCTCGGGCGACGCGCCCGGGTACGTCGAGACGACGATCAGCGTCGGGAACTCGATCGAGGGGATGAGCTCCTGCTTGAGGCTCGTCAGCGCGATGCCGCCGAACACGGCGGCCACGATCGTGACGAGGGCGATGAGCGCGCGGTTCTTGAGGCTCAGGACGGCGAGGTTCGACACGAGTGGCCTTCGCTGTGGGGAATGCAAGGGGAGGGCTGCCGCGGACGCGGTGGATACGAGAATGTATCGAGGTCTCAGTATCCCACGGCGGTTCCTGCGGGCGAGCCGAGAGGCGGGGACAGGTGCAGAGGACGGATGCCGCGGCGCCGGCGATCAGCGAGCGAGGCCGCCCAGCAGCATCGGGCGACCCTTCGACGGGCTCAGGGACCGACTGCCTCGACCTACCCGAGGATCAGCCGCCGGATGGCAGACTCGGGCGACACGTCGAGGGCGAGCAGATCGCCGTGCGCGAACGCGGTGAACACGCGCGGATCGATGTAGCTGCTGCGGGCGACGGCGGGGGTGTTGCCGAGCGCGTCGGCGGTCGCGCGCACCGCGAGCACCTCCGCCCGCTTGCGGTCGGTCTTCGTATCGACGGTGCCGATCCGCGCCAGCGCCTCGGCCGCCAGGATGGTGCCGCGCAGGGTCCGGAAGTCCTTCGCGGTGAACGTGCCCCCGGTGAGTGAGCGGACGTGCGCGTTGACGTCCGTGGGCTTCAGCGGCACGCGCCGTCGCCCGCGCTCGTACGACAGCAGCGCCGAGCGGGGGCGTCCCGCCGCCAGTTCCGTGACCACGTCGGCGAGCTCGTCGTCATCGATCTCGATGAGCGCCCGCTTGCCGCTCTTGCCCGGAAACGACAGCGTGATGATCGGGGTGGCGACCACGGCATCCCGTCGCTGCAGTGTCGTGAGCCCTCGGCTCCCGTGCTTGGCGAGGTAACGCGCCGATCCGATGCGCGGAGCAGCCTGGTCGAGCAGGCGGAAGGATGCCGCGAGCACTCGCTCCCGGTCGAGACCCTCCCGTCGCAGGGCCGTCGTGACGCGGCCGCGCGCCGTCGGCAGCGCCTCCGCGAGTTCGAGAGCGCGGCGGAACTTGCCCTTGTCGCGCCGGGCGCGCCACTGCGGGTGGTAGAGGTACTGGCGCCTGCCGGCCTCGTCGACGCCGACGGCCTGGATGTGGCCGTACGGCTCAGCCGAGATCCACACGTCCTCCCAGGCGGGCGGGATGACGAGATCGTGGATGCGTTCGCGGTCCGCCGCGGAGACCGCGGCGCCCCGGGCGTCGAGATAGCGGAACCCGCTTCCCGAGCGCACGCGCCCGAAGCCCGGAGAGTCCCCGGGGCGCACCCGGACCAGTCGTGGCACGCCGCGTCCGTTCTTCCTCAGTGGGTGCGGAGCATCGAGATGAGCTCCGCCTTGCGTTTTCCCGAGTATCCCCCGATCCCGAGCTCTTTGGCGCGTTTGCGGAGCCGGTCGACCGTCCAGTCCTCGTAGTCGCCCGCCTTGCCGCCGCGGCGGCCGACCTTCTTGGAGCCTTCCTTGGCGACGGCGTTCGAAATGCGCGCGGCCTTCTCCTTGGAGGCGCCTTCGTTGCGCAGCTCCTCGTACATCTCGCGGTTCTTCAGGTTGGATCCTCGCCCACCGGGCATGTCCTCGTTCCTTCCTGGGTCACAGACCCGTTCGTCACAGGCCCTTTCCGCCGGTGACCGGCACGACCGCGCCGGACACGAACGTTGCGGCCTCACTGGCGAGGTAGACATAGGCGCCGGCGAGCTCGGCCGGCTGACCGGCCCTCCCGAGCGGGGTGTCCTGTCCGAAGGTGGCCAGGCGCTCGGCATCCCACCCCGTCGCAGGGATGAGCGGAGTCCAGATCGGTCCGGGGGCCACCGCGTTGACGCGGATTCCCTTCGGTCCGAGGTCTTCGGCGAGCGCCTTGACGAACGCGATCTGCGCGGCCTTCGTCATCGCGTAGTCGACCAGCGCCGGCGACGGGTCGAACGCCTGGATCGACGACGTCACGATGATCGACGAGCCCGGCTCGAGGTGGGGCAGAGCGGCGCGGGCGGTGAAGATCGGCGCGTAGAGATTGGTGCGGAACACCCGGTCGATCTCGCTCGTCTCGAGGGAGTCGACGCTCTCGCGGTCCTTCTGGTAGGCCGCGTTGAGTACGAGGAGGTCGATCCCGCCGAACTCCGCGACCGTGCGGTCGACGATGTCGGCGCAGTATGCCTCGTCGCGCAGGTCGCCGGGCAGCCCGAGCGTCTTGACGCCCGTCTCGCTCACCCAGCGCAGCGTCTCGTCGGCATCCTCCTGCTCTTCAGGCATGAAGCTGATGGCGACATCGGCGCCCTCTCGGGCGAACGCGATCGCGACAGCGCGGCCGATCCCGGAATCGCCGCCCGTGATGAGCGCGCGGCGACCGCTGAGGCGAAGGGAGCCCTGATATGTCTGCTCGCCGTGGTCTGGTTGGGGCACCGTCTCGTCGGTGAGCCCGGGCTGGTCCTGTTCCTGGGGAGGGAAGCCATCCTCGCGGTGGACCGAGCGAGGGTCTCTGGTCACGGAGTCCGTCATGCTTCGACGGTACGGCGGGGGACGCCGCGCGGCTCAGGGGCTTGACACGATTCGATGAGGTCGATAGGCCGGGATGCCGCTTATCACCGGCGATTCGGGTGCGTCAAGCCCCTGCCGCGGCGGGGCACGGCAGTGCCATTCTCGAATCGTGCCCACCAGGCATCCGAGCCGCGCCACCCCCGCCGGTTCGGCGACATAAGGAGACGCCTCCCATGAACCTCGCCCTCATCATCATCATCGTCGTCGCGATCGTGCTCGCCATCGTCGGCGGACTCGGCGAAGCCCTCAGCTGGCTGCTGTGGGTCGCGCTGATCGTCGGCGTGATCGCACTGATCGTGCTCTTGTTCCGTGTCATCAGCGGCAATCGACGCGCGTAGACGACATCCTCGGAACGACGGATGCCGCGGCTTCAGCAGCCGCGGCATCCGTCTGTCTGAGGCCCCGGTCGCTCGGCCCCGGTCACTGAGCTTGTCGACGCGTCGCCCCCACCGACCGACAACCCCGCCGGCGCACCCCCAACCGGTCACTGAGCTTGTCGACGCGTCGCCCCCCCACCCAGCCACGACCCTTCGACAAGCTCAGGGACCAGCCCACCCCGCTCGCTCGCTCTACAGGTGCGCGTCCGCGTAGACGCGGAGCGCGTCGCGGACGAACTCCGCGCCGGCCTGCCCGCCGTAGTTCGCGCCGAACCTCGGGTCGGCGACGTACATCTCGCCGAGCCCGATGACGTACGCCTTGGTCGCTGAGCGCGTCGAAGCGTCGCCGGTGGCGGCCGGAGTGCCGGGGATGCCCCGCAGCCACTCCACGTGCCGCTCCGCGAGCGCCTGCGCCTCGCCGCTCTCCGGGGCGATGCCGCTCTCGGCGGCGGCGATCCAGTCGCGTCCGAGGTCGGACACGCGCGCCTGCCACGCCGCCTTCTCCTCGGCGCTCAGCGAGCGCCACCACCGGTCGCTGTCGGCGTAGGCCTTCCGGCCCCAGCGCTGTTCGACCTCGTCGCGGTACTGCGTGTGGTCGAAGCCGTCGAACATGTTCTCTGCCATCAGTCGTTCATTTCCTCTCAATGCCTGAATGGTCGATTCGACCGACGCGATCTGCCGCGCCAGCCGGTCCTGCTCCTGCCGCAGCCACGCGAGGTGGCCCTCCAGCGCGCTTTCCTCGGTCGTAGGCCGATCGAGGATCTCCGCGATCTGCGGAAGGGCGACGCCGAGGTCGCGCAGCAGCAGGATGCGCTGCAACCGCACGAGCGCCGCCTCGTCGTAGTGGCGGTAGCCGTTGCTGCCGACGCTCGACGGCGCGAGGAGGCCGATGTCTCCGTAGTGACGGAGCGTGCGGCTCGTCGTGCCCGCGAGCTTCGCGATCTGCTGGATGGACCATTCCATGCGCTCCACGCTAAACGTTGACGTCGCGTCAAGGTCAAGAGCAGACGGATGCCGAGACTTGCCAACTCGCGATATATCGTGTTACCGTAGTCCAGTCGCGATATATCGCGAGCTGCAACCAACACCCCTGGAGCGGAAGCAATGACCCTGGAGAAGTGGATCATCCACCCCGGCGAGACGCGCGTCATCGACATCGAGACCGTGCGCTCGCTCAAGATCGGCCTCGTCGGAGGCCAGATCGACGTGATCGCACACGACGAGCCCGGCGCTCGCATCGAAGTGCACGGCGTCACCATCAAGGACCTGCGCATCGAGGTCACCGGCGACGTCGTCGAGATCGACCACCCGCAGCTGCGCTGGGACAACTTCCTCGAAGTGTTCCGCAACTTCGGCGCCGGCGGGCCCAAGGCCGAGATCAGCGTCGCCGTCCCACGGTCGGTCGCGCTCAACCTCGGCGTCGTCAGCGCCAGCGCCCTCGTCGCTGGCCTGCGCAACGACGCTCGACTCAACACCGTCTCTGGCGACATCATCGTCGACGGCCTCACCGGCGACCTCACCGTCAACGCCGTCTCGGGCGACGTGCAGGTGCGCGAGCTCGTCGGCGCCCTCTCCGCCAACAGCGTGTCGGGCGACGTCGCTGCCACCGGGTCGCTCCGCAAGGCCACGATCGACACCGTCTCGGGTGCGATGCTGGTCGACTCGACCGGCGACCTGCACTCCGTGAACGTCAACACCGTGAGCGGCAACACGACCATCCGCCTCGACGACGGTTTCCCCGCGAACTACGTCGTGCGCAGCGTGAGCGGTCGCGTGCAGGTGGACGGCGTCGTCCGTTCGGGCAACGGCGCCGGCCCCACCACGAACTTCACCGGCTCGGTGGGCGAGCTCAGCGGCAGCTTCGCCGACGTCCGCGCGAACTCCGTGTCGGGGGACGTCACGGTGCTCCGCCGAGCGGCGACGACGGACGCCGGCGGCGCCCGCCCCGAGCATGAGGAGGAGTGGTGATGACCCCCGTCTTCTCCCACGGCGACCTGCGCCTGTACCTGCTGAACCTCCTCGACGAGGGTCCGCGCCACGGGTACGACATCATGCAGGCCCTCGCCGACCGCACCGGCGGCACGTACACCCCCA
>Ga0307505_10000295_pt1 | contig 58694 bp, 51 predicted proteins | sample 23_S_MG_FD_202183 | JGI IMG/M metagenome (GOLD analysis project Ga0307505, IMG submission 202183) | Soil microbial communities from Populus trichocarpa stands in riparian zone in the Pacific Northwest, United States - 23_S | ecosystem: Environmental > Terrestrial > Soil > Riparian zone > Trees...
CCGTGCGGTGGGGCGTGCTGTTCCGTCGGGAGATCACGCTGACCTACGCGCGCATCCAGGACATTCATCTGGTCAGCAACCTCGTCGAGCGCTGGCTGGGCCTGGGACGCGTGCAGATCCAGACGGCCAGCGGAAAGTCCGGCGCCGAGGCAACGATCGAGGGCCTTCCAGATTTCGAGCCCGTGCGCGACGCGCTCTATGCCGTGATGCGAGGCGCCCGCCCCCCGGCTGGCTCGCCGCGACGACCGATCGGGGACCAGCCGGCCGCCGCCGCGACGCTCGACGGCGTCGCGCGGTCCACGGAGATGGCCGACGTGGCCGCCCTCCTTCGCGAGACCGCCGCGGAGTTGTCGATGATTCGTGCGCGGGTGTCGCGACCTCGATCATGACGGCGCGAGACCGGCTGCTGCACGTGCTGCGTACTCCACCAGCGCCCTCGACGCCGGAGGGCGACGAACAGGTGCAGGTGTTTCGCGCTTCGCCCGGGTATTTTCGCTATCGCGCGCTGCTTTGGGGACTACGACAGGGCGCTGGTGTCATCGGCCTCGTAATCGGCCTTGCGGTGCTGCCGGCGCTGGCTCCGCGGTTCTGGCCCTCGGAAGTGAACGTGCGTGGCTTCAAGGTGACCCGGGAGATGGGCCTGTCCGTGGCACGGTTCATCGAGCTGGCCGCGGTGCCCTTGTTTCTCTTCCAGGCTGGTGCCACGCTGGCGCTCCTGCGACTGGACTACGAGCAGCGCTGGTACGTGGTGTCCGACCGCAGCATCCGCATTCGAGAAGGATTGCTTCGGATACACGAGCGGACCATGACCCACGCGAACATCCAGCACGTCGCGATTCGTCAGGGGCCCGTGCAGCGCTGGCTGGGCATCGCCGACGTCGAAGTGCGCACGGCGGGCGGCGGCGCGACCGAGAAGCACGATCACGACGAGGGGAAGGACCTGCACATCAGCTACTTTCGCGGCGTCGACAACGCCCTGGCGATTCGAGACCTGATCCGCCGTCGCCTCGAAGGGCACGCGGATGCGGGACTCGGCGATCCGGACGATGTCGAGCCGGCGCACGCGCCGTCGGCGCTCGTCGGAGCGTCCGTGCTGTTGCGCGACGAAGCGCGAGCGCTGCGGCTGGCGATGGAAGCAGAGGACGCCTAAAAACAGAAAGGGCGGCCGACCGGCTTACGCCGGTCGCGCCGTCCAGGTAGTCAAGGCCCAAGGCTCAAGGCCCAAGGCCCAAACCGGATCCCGCGGTCCTAGACTGGAACCTTGCTCTTGTTCGCGGCCAACCAGGCGCTGAAGTCCTGCATCGCCGGATTCAGGGCCTTGGCCGTTTCGACGCTGCGCGACGCCAGGAACGGGCCTTCGAAGTCCCGGTAGACCTGGAACATGTTGCCCATCTCGTCCGCGCCCGGGAAGCCCCAGCTGCGGTAGGTGTTGGCGTCGACTGCGTTGTAGGTGACGGGACCGATGCCCAGACCCGCGTCGAGCTTCTTGCCCATCTCCTCGACGGTCAGCGCTTCGCCCATGATGCCGACCGTCTGGCCGACGTACTGATTGCCGGCCTTGAAGATCCCGAGGGCGCACCTGCCGATGTCCTCGACCGCGATGCCGGCCATCTTCGCGTTGCCGAGCGGGAATGCCCACGCGTACTTGCCGTCCTCGCCCTTCTTGGGGGCCAGGCCGAACATGTACAGGTTGTCCCAGTAGAACGTCGTCCACAGGAACGTGGTGGGCACGCCCGCGAAGAACGCGTTGGCCTCGGCCTTCGCGTCGAAGTGCGGGACGCGGTAGCTGCCCTGCAGCATGGGCATGCGCCCGTCGTCGGCCTTCATCCACTGACGCGTGTCCTCGAGCGTGGACCAGATCACGTGCTGGACACCCGCGGCCTTGGCGGCGTCGGCGATGTTCTTCGCCTGCGCCTTTTCCTTCTCGGCCGAGAAGTGTTCCCAGAAGTTGGTGACCGCGAAGACGCCGTGGGCGCCCGCGAATGCCTTCTTCAGGCTTTCCACGTCGTCGAGATCGGCTGCCACGACTTCCGCGCCGGCCGCCGCCAACGCCTGTGCCTTGTCCTTGCTGGGGTCGCGCGTGATCGCGCGGCACGACAAGCCGCTTGCGCCGTCGGCCAGGATGGCCCGACACAAGCCGCCGCCCTGCCCGCCCGTCGCCCCTATGACTGCGATTACTTTTGCCATTGCTCGTTGCCTCGATTGAGAAAAGGGACGCCCGTGCGGGCCTCCGGAGATGTCGCGGGGCGGCGCCGGGCCGCCCCGCGGTGGGGAACTGCTACTTGCCTTCGATTTCCTTGCGGACGATCGCTGCGGCTTCGGTGAGCGAATGCAGCTTCATCTTGGCCACCATGCGCGCCAGCGGCTTCATGCCGCAGTCGCTGCTCAGCGTCACCTTGTCGGCCGGGATGTGCTTGAGCGCCCGGCGGATGCGATCCGCGATCTTGGCCGCCGGCTCGATCGCGTTGGTGCGGATGTCGAGGACGCCCAACTGGATGCCCTGGTTGGCCGGCAGGTTCTTGAGGAAGTCCACGCCCGCCATGTCGCGGTTGGCGTAGTCGAGGACGAACTCGTCGATGCCCGCGGTCCCGAAGAAGTGCGGCAGCACCGTCTGGTAGCCCTCCGGGAAGTTGGCGCTCAGGATGTCGTTGCCCCAGGCGTTGCCGAAGCAGAAGTGCCAGCCGATCTTGGCATCCACGCCGTCGCAGCACATCTCGACGCTTTCACGGATCCACTTGTAGTCGTCCTTGTTGCCCGTGAACAGCGGCAACCAGGCACCCAGGTCCTCGAACTGCAGGTAGGTGGCGCCGGCGGCGACGAGAGCCTTCATCTCCGCGTTGAAGATGGGGCAGAGCGCCATGGTCAGGTCCTTGGCGTTCTTGTAGTGCTTGAAGTAGACGTGCCACGCCAGGTTGGCGGGACCCGCGCCGACCGACACCTTCACGGGGCGGTTGGCCTTGGCTGCCGCGATCTTGTAGAGGTCCGCCAGGCGGATCGGACCATGGGTGACGGGGCCGCTGTTGATCACGCCGCCCCAGTCGTCGAGGATGTCCTTGCCCGCGCTCTTGGGGGCGCCGACCATCGACGGGTGCTCTTCGCGCGACTGTTCGAAGCCGCCGATGCGCTCGTACATGTACCAGCAGAACGACCCGATGACGCCGACGTAGTCGTCGTACCACATGTTGCCGTCGGTGACGATGTCGAGTCCCGCGTCTTCTTGCTCGCGGATCACCGCGGCGACTGCATCGTTGTACGACTCTTCGTGCTGGACTTCCTTGAACGCGACGCGGATATCTCGGCCCAGCAACTGGTGCTTGAACCACCCCGGCCGCGGATACGACCCGACCATGGTGGTCGGCAGCAATGTGTCTACGATTTTCCTAGCCATCTCGTCCTCGTGTGGTTGGCGTGTTGAACTCGGCGGCCCCACCAGACTTCCTCCGACCCAGCGACCGCAGCCGAGAATTATTGCACTAGAGGGCGGCCAGTGTATCCAGATATGATCCGGACATCAGCGAGAGCTGGCGAGGCTCCGCCTGGGACCAACACGTGCAGGCTCCGCCTCGCCAGGGCAGCGTCTTCTTGCCCCGCTTCGCGGGGCGTAGAAAACTTGACTGGCGGTCAAGGGGTCGGCAGTCAAGTTTTCCAGGTGGGGGGCCTGCGACGGTCCCCGCGGGGGAGAATCAAGCGATGTCGATGCGACTAGTTGGCGGCCTCGTGGCGGGCGCCCTGGCCTTGGTACTGACGACCGCCGGGTTGACCGCCCAGCGTGGGACCGCGGCCGTGGCGGCTGGCACCGTGGTCGGCAAGGTCAGTTTCGCCGGCACGGCCCCCAGGCCTCGTGTGGTGCGGATGGGGTCCGATCCCCTCTGCATGACGGAGAACAAGGCCGGCACGCTGTCAGAGGTCCTGCTCGTCGGGCCCGGCAACGGCCTCCAAAACGCTTTCGTTTACGTCAAGGACGGGCTGGGTAACCGGACGTTTCCGGCGCCAAAGACCCCCGTCGTGCTGGACCAGCAGGGCTGTAAGTACCTGCCGCACGTCGTCGGCATCCAAGTGGGCCAGCCCATGGAGGTCCGCAACAGCGACCCGACGCTCCACAACGTCCACGCCGTCCCCAAGGTCAACAAGGAGTTCAACTTCGGCCAGCCTACCAAGGGCATGAAATCGATCCGGACGTTCGACAAGCCCGAGGTGATGGTTCCGTTCCGGTGCGACGTCCACGGGTGGATGAACGCCTACGCGGGCGTCTTGCCGCACCCCTTCTTCGCCGTCAGCAAGAACGACGGGACGTTCGAGATCAAGGGCTTGCCGCCCGGCAGCTACACCATCGAGGTCTGGCACGAGCAGTTGGGCACCCAGACGACGAAAGTGACGGTGGACGCCAAGGCCGGCGCCACGGCGAACTTCTCGATGAAGGGAAAAGCTTAGGAGGAGGCGGCTAGGAGGCCGGCCCGCCGGCCAAGATCGCGGCCGCGACGAGGTCGAGCGGTAGCACCTGCGTGGCCGCGCCGCGCTTGATCGCTTCCCTGGGCATTCCGAACACGACACACGTCGCCTCGTCCTGGGCCACCGTGAAGGCCCCGGCCGTCCGCATCTCGAGTAGCCCTTCCGCGCCGTCGGCGCCCATGCCGGTCAGAATGGCGGCAGACGCGTGGCACCCGGCCACCTGCGCCACCGACCGGAACAGCACGTCCACGCTGGGCCGGTGCCGCGAGACCAGCGGGCCGTCGGAGACCCACACTGAGTACTGCGCGCCCACCCGGCGCACCATCGTGTGCCGGTCGCCCGGCGCGATGAGCACGCGGCCTGACCTGACCACGTCGCCGTCGGCGGCTTCCTTCACTTCCACCGCGCACAGGGTGTCGAGGCGCGCCGCGAAGGCCGCGGTGAAAACCTCGGGCATATGCTGCACGACCACGGTCCCCGGGGCGTTGGCGGGGAAGGCCTGGAGAACGACGCGTAGCGCTTCGGTCCCGCCGGCCGAGGCGCCAATCGCGATGATTCGATCGGCATGTAGCGGGACCTTCGGAGACCACGCGCGCGGGAGCATGGCGTCGGCGGTCAGCAGGGGATTCGCGCGGGGCGTGGACGGCGGTCGCGGCGCCCGCAAGGAGAGACGGGCATGCGCCGCGGCCTGCACCGCGTCCACGAGGGTGACAGCCGATTCGTACAGGAATTCCCGCACGGCAATCTTCGGCTTGGTGACGATGGAGACGGCGCCTTCTTCAACGGCGCGCATCGCGTGCTCCGCGCCGGCCACGGTGAGCCCCGAGCAGATGACGACGGGAATGGGGTCGGTCCTCATCTGCTCGCGAAGGAACGTCAGCCCGTCCATTCGGGGCATCTCGAGGTCCAGGACGATGACGTCGGGCCGTTCCTTGGCAATCTTGGCTTGCGCGATGAGGGGGTCGGCGGCCACCGTCACCACCATGCCCGGCTCCTGTTCGAGGATGGCCGTCAAGGTCTGGCGGACCACCGCGGAATCGTCGACGACGAGGACTTTGAGCGTATTGGTCGTGTTGGCCACGGCGCGGCGGCTTGCGGCTGAGGGCTAGAGGCTAGAACCGCTGGAAGCCGGCGTCCGGTTCCATGAGCGGAGTCTGTCGCGGGACGACGGGGCCGGATTCGCCAGGCACGCCCGCCGCCGGCGGTTCGTGTGGCGCGCCCGCCGTGACACGGAAGAACGCCATCAGCCGGCGCAGCGCTTCGGCCTGCGAGGCCAGCTCTTCGGACGTCGACGACAGTTCCTCGGCGCCCGCCGCGTTGCGCTGGGTGACCTGGTCCACCTGGGCGATGGCCTTGCTGATCTGCGCGACACCCGCCGCCTGTTCCGACGAGCCGGCCGTGACCTCTTGCACGAGGTCCGACGTGCGGCGGATCGAGGGCACCAGCTCGTCGAGGAGTCGTCCCGACCGCTGCGCGGCGGCGACGCTGGTGTCGGCCAGCGAGGAGATCTCCTGCGCGGCCACCTGGCTGCGTTCCGCCAGCCGGCGCACTTCGGCGGCTACTACCGCGAATCCCTTGCCGTGGTCGCCGGCGCGGGCCGCCTCGATCGCGGCGTTGAGCGACAGGAGGTTCGTTTGATACGCGATCTCCTGGACGAAGGTGATCTTCTCGGCGATGGCCTGCATCTGCATCGCGGTATCGGCCACGGCTCGCGCCGCCAGTTCGGCGTCCTGCGCGCCCTTGAGCGCAATCTGCTCCATCTGCCGGCTGTTGTCGGCGTTGGCCGTGATCGAGGCCGTCATCTCCTCGAGGCTGGCGGTGGTCTCCTCCATCGACGCCGCCTGCTCGTTGGTGCCCGACGACATCGCGTGCGCCGACGCCGAGATCTCGCCGGCGGCCGCGGCCAGGGCCTCGGCGGCCTGTTGGCCCTGCGTGAGGGTGTCGCGCAGCCGGGAGACCATGCCCCGCAGGGCGTCGACCAGCCGGCCGATGTCGTCCCCGCCTCCACCGGCCATCTGGACGGTGAGGTCGCCCGCCGCGACGGTTTCCACGGCGGTCATCGCCACCTTCATGGGTCTGGCGATGGAACGGAAGAGCCATTGCCCCAGGGTCACCATGGCGATGACCGACAGGACCCAGACCACGATGTTGACGTTTCGGAGCGTCGTCCGCGATTCGGTGACCCCCGTGGCCGCGGCCGACAGCGTCAGGCGCTGGCGCTCCTCCATCGAGCGGGACAGGGCGGAGGCCCGGCCGAAGGCCAGCTCCATCTGGACCAGGACACCCGACGCGCGGCGGAGCGCCTCGGCCAGTGCCTCCTTGTCCCCGGATGTGTCCGCCGCCACCTTCGCCTTCGCATGGTCGAAGAGTTCGGCCGCCAGGCGTGTCATCTCGTCGGCTTCCGTCGGCATCGTCGCCTGCAGTCGCGTCAGTTCCGCGTCGTGTGCGACGGCCACGGTGGCCGACTCCTGGGCGGCGCGATAGGCCGCGCGGGACGAGTCGAACGCGGCCTGCTGGGTGTCGACGTCCCAGTCCTTCAGGACGTCGGTGCCAGCCTGCTTCAGATCCGCCAGGGCCTCCAACTGGGCAATCAGCCCGTCGCCTCGCCGCAGCTCGTCGTGAATGCGGGCCACGCCCGAAAACACGGTGCGGTCTCCATACGCCGTGATACCCCACGAGAGCAGCAAGAGCAGCCCGGCGACGGCCAGTACCAAGGAGAGCCTGGATCCGATGGTGTTGAATCGATTCACAGAGGAGCCCCGCTGTTGGCGTGAAGTGGGAGCGACGACCGTCGATCGACGGCCGACCGGGCCCGGCGCGACGCGTCGGCCGCGTAGATCGTCGGCTCCAGTGGACGAAGTCGATCGGTCATATTGGTCAGCGTCTCGGCGTGCCCGACGAAGAAGTGGCCGTCCGGGGCCAGCCGGTCGATCAACTTGTTCACCACCGTGGCGCGGCCGTCGGCGCTGAAGTAGATGAGCACGTTGCGGCAGAAAATGAGGTCGAAGGGCGCCTCGGGCCTCTGGAGGCCCTCATGCAGGTTGACGCGTTCGAAGCGCAACAGCCCGCGCAGTTCCGGCCCCGCTTTCATGAAGCCCACCAAGGCGCCAGTCCCGCGCAGCATGAACGCCTTGAGATGGGCCTCCGGAATCTCACTGGCCTTCTCGATGGGCCACATCGCCGACTGCGCCCGCTGCAGCGCGTAGGTGGAGAGATCCGTCGCCAGGATGTCGATGTGCCATCCGGGCAGGCGGGCCAGCAGGGTCATGGCCACGGAGTAGGGCTCTTCGCCCGTCGAGCAGGCGGCGCTCCACACGCGCACGCGTCGTCCGCGCGCGTCGGCCCTGTTCAGCCACGACGGCACCACGTGGCGCTCGAGGAAGTCGAAGTGCTTCGGTTCGCGGAAGAAGTACGTTTCGTTGGTGGCGATCCGGTCGAACAGGCGCGTGCGCTCGGCCTGGTCGCCTTCCGCCGTCACGCGCTTGTAGTAATCGCCGAAGTTCTTCAGGTTGAGTTCGCGGATGCGGCGGGCGAGCCGGCCGACGAGCAGCGACCGCTTGGCGTCGGGCAACTGGATACCCGTCTCCTGTTGCACCAATGCCTGGAAGAGGGCGAACTCGTCGTCGGTGATCCGATACGGCCACGGGGGCTCCTGGACGGCGGCGACCACCTGTTTCGGCATCGGGCTACTCCAGTGCGGGTATGGAGGCCTCGGGGGCCGCGGCTCTCCACGCGCGGACCGCTGCGTCGACATCGGCGCATGCCGCGATCCGCCTGGCATCGAGGACCGGAATGAAACCCCCGTCGCTTGCGGCCAGGGCCGCCACGATCTGCCCGTGCCCCAGCATCGCCATGCGTGGCGGGGGCGTCATGTCCGACGGGGGCAGGCTCTTGACGCCGTTGACGGCTTCGACGACGAGGCCGATGGGCGTGTTGGCCTGGGACGGTCCGCCGGGGACGACCAGTGTGCAACTGGTGCGCGTGGTGGTGATCCGGCGCTGCTCCAGCACTACGCCAAGGTCCACGAGGGGAATCGACTGGAACCGCAGGGCGTGAGAGCCGATCAGCGCGTCGGTGGCAGCGCGCGCCGGCGGCACCACATCGAGCGTCGTCACTTCCTGGACGCTGAGCAGGGGCAGGGCATAGACCACGTCGAGCACCGTGAAGAGCAGGTGCGGATACTTGACGGTCGCGGGCGACACGCGGCCGATGCGACCGGCTGCCGGCACGTTCACACGATCACCTGCCGTCTCCGTGCGCCTGGGACACGAGCGAGGAGACGTGGCCACGGGCCGAGGTCCCTCGAAGCAAGCCACCCTCCGCGAGCAGCCGGTCCATGTCCAGCAGGTACACGAAGCGTTCTCCGGCCTTGGTCATCCCGGCGACGAACTCGGGCGGCATCAGCGTGCCGAACGACGGCGGGGGTTCCAAGGCTTCGGAGCGGAGATCGAGCACCTGGTCGACGCCGTCGATGACCAGTCCCAAGGTGGCCGTCCCGGCTTCCCCGGCGGCTTCGACGACGAGCAGACACGTGCGTGGCGTCACCACCGTCTCCGGTTGGCCCAACCAGACGGCCAGGTCTACCACCGGGACGACGGTGCCCCGCAGGTTCACGACCCCGCGCACGTATGGCCGCACCCGCGGGACACGGGTGCATTCCGAGAACCGCACGATTTCGCGCACCCGGAGAAGTGGCAGCGCGTAGGCTTCGTCGTGGAAGAGGAAGCTCAGACACTGGACGTCCTGCCCACCCGACGCGGTGAGCGGGACGCCGCCTGCGGGTTCCGGAGTCGATGCGGCGTCACGATGCATCCCGATCACTGTTCACCCACCCAATTCCTCGCGCAGCTGCATGCCGCGGCCTGCCGTGGGACGCCGCGCGCGCCTATCTGGCTGAGTCGCGTATCGGGATGGGAAGAGTTGAGGAACAGGTTCGGCGGACACGTCCGGCGCCGCCAGTGCGCAGTTTGCTGACGTGGGCTATCGCCTGTCGTCCGGATTGCCGACACGGATCGCGGAGGGTTCGGTCACCGAGCGAATGTCCCAGTCCACCTTCAGCAAAGTTTTTCGGAAGAGCTTTTCGATGGGCGAGCCCGAGGAAACTCGGCCGGGCGCCAAGGAGACTCGACCTGCCGCCGGCAAGACGGCGCCGAGGGCCCGTGGCCTTCCACCGGTCCGCGTCCTCTACGTCACGGGCGAGACCCGCGAAATCACGTTCGTTACTGGCACTTTCGACAAGGTCTACCCGCATCTGGTCCTCGACTTCCCGGTGTCGCTCGCCGCCGTGCCGCCACTCCTGGAGGGCGAGGCCCGTCACGATGCCGTGGTCGTGGGATGGAGCGTGCCGGAAGTCGAAGCGCTCGCGCTCATCGCCGCGATCCGAGAACGGCAGCCGCGCGTGGCCATCGTCGCCGTCGGCGAACGCTTGCCCGACATGTCTTTGGCGGCCGGTGCGGACGAGTTCGTGCAGCGGGATGCAACCATGCTCACGCGCCTGCCGGTGGCCATCGAAGAGTCCGTCAGAAGGCAGCAGGAGCGCGCAGCGCTGCCTCCGCCTGTGCCAGCACCCCCTGCCCCTGCTCCGCCCGCGCCTGGTGCTCTCGAGACAACGGCCCACGCGTTTCCGGCGGTAGAGGAGGTACCGTCGGCCGACCCTCCCAGCTCGTCGAAGTTCTTGGCGTTCCCCGAGGAGACCACCGTGCGCTCCGCATTGGCCCGCATGGCGCTGATCGGCGACCTCGACCACGCACGGGAGGCGGTTGCGGCCGAGGGCGTGGCCCTCGATTTCGTGCCCCTGTCCGCCGCCGCCGACGGCACCAATTGCGCGGCGGTCGTGATCGACCAGAGCCATCTGTCGGTTGATGCGACGGAGGCCCTGGGCGCGGCGCGCGCGGTGTCGCTCCCGACGATCCTGCTCTACGACCCCGAGGCCGCCGAGTCGGTCATCCGTGCGTTCGCGGGCGATGCCGACGAGCTGGTCGCGAAAGAAACGGGCTGGGCCAGGCAGGTCGTCCTGAGGCTCAACCTCGCCGTGGCGCGCCATCGTCGATCCCTCGAGTTTGTCTCGCTGAAGGCGCGCGAGGGCCGCCTTCGCGCCACCGTCGAGAGTCTGCCGGCCGCCGTGCTGCGCCTCTCGCCCGAAGGGACAATCCTGGCGGCGAACACCGTCGCCGTCAGCCTGCTTGGCGCCGACGAGTCGCGCCAACTGCTGCGCAAGCAGTTCTACTCCCTGGTGAATCCCCCGGATCGCGACCAGTGCATCGAAGCGATCGGGCGGGCCTACGCCGGCGAGAAGCGTTCGATTGAGGTGTGGGCCACCACGTTCAGCGGCGAGAGCCGGGCACTGCAGCTCAACGCGATCTCCGTCGCGGCCGACAGCGGCGCGCCCGCGTCGGTGCTGACGGTGGTTCGCGACGTCACCGACCGCAAGCGGCTCGAGATGGCCCTGGAATTGGTGAGCACCGCTCCGCCGGCACCGACGCCGGCACCCGCACCGGCCACCGACCCACCAGCCGCTCCGCTCGTTGGGCTACGCGATCCGGTTGCACCGACGCCCGACGCCGAGGCGCTGCGGGCGCTCGAGTCGCAATTGCAGCGGATGTCGAAGCAGGCGCGCGACTCCTTCGAGCAGCTTGAAGCGTCGCTGCGGGACGCCGAGTTGCACCACGAGGCCGTGTCCGCCCGTCACCGGGAAGAGCAGGCGACATTCGAGGCCGTGCAGGTCGAGCGGTGGCGTTCCTACGACGCGTTCGTCCAGGCCGCCGCGCATCCCATCCTGCACGCCACCAGCGACGGAACGCTTCTGACGGCCAATCCCGCTTTCATCGCCATGCTCGGCGCCGATTCGGCCGAGGCGCTCCTTGCGCGGGCGGCGTCGCTCGACGACATCACGCCAGCGGACCAGTGGCGAGCCGCGGTCGAGCGATGGCGCGAGGCTGAGGGCTCCTCCGCCCCAGTGGAATCACGCTGGAAGCGCGCGGACGGCACGGTGCTCGCCTTGCTCCTGCACGGGCGCCGGATTGGGGGCCAGACGAAGGACGACGAGCGCCTCGAGGTCATCGTCGAGAACGTCACCGCGCGGCGTGCCCTCGAGTTCCAACTGAAGCGCGCGCGACGATGGGAAGACGTGGCCAAGGTCACAACCGGCATCGCCGGCGACCTTCAGCACGCCGTCGCGGCGCTTGGCACGTCGGCGGAACGGATCGCGGAGGTCCCTGCCGATTCGACCAGCCAGGCCGCCCTCGCCGACATCCGGCAGCAGGCCACCCACGCCGCGTCTCTGAGCCGCCAGCTCGTGGCATTCGGGCGGCGCGAGTCGCGCGAACCAGAACCGCTGGACCTCAACGACCTCGTACGGGGGCTCGAGGGCGTCCTCCGACGCATGGCCGACGAGCACGTCGAGCTGACGTTCGAGTTCGGCTCGCGTGTGGACCCCGCGCAGGCCGATCGGTCGACGGTCGGCGAAACCCTGGTGGCGCTGACGTTGGCGGCCGCGGCGGCCCTCCCTGCAGGGGGCACACTGGTGGTCCGGACGGCCAGTCAGGAGGTCGCGTCACGGGTCACGGCGCCCGACGGCGTCGAGCCAGGCTCCTACGCCGTCCTCACGGTCGCCGCTTCTGGATGGGGCCTCACCGGCGTGGACGCGGAGGCCGGGGGCGGATCCGTCGCCGCGATCGCGCAGGCCGTCGAGCGGTCGGGCGGCCGCCTGACCACCACCGTGGCTGTCGGGCAGTCAGTCGAGTTCGCGGTCTACCTGCCGCTGGCTGCCGAGGTGGTGGAGGTCTGATGCCACCACCCAACGGACGAAGAGACCGGATGCCGCGCGTGACGCCGGCTTCGCTCGGCTTCTCCAGCCAGATCAAGCTGTTGCCTGGCGGAGAGGCGATGCTTCTCAACGTCTCCAATACCGGCGCCCAGATCGAGGGCCAGAACCGCCTGTCCGTCGGTTCCCGGGTCAGCATCCGCCTGCAAGGCGCCGCGATCAAGCGGCTGGACGGCAAGATCGTTCGCTCGCAGGTGTCGACGATTCACCGGGACGGCACGCTCAGCTACGAGTCGGGCATCGACTTCGACCGGCCGTACCCCATCACCGAACCGCTCAGCAGCGACGGTCCCGACGTTCGAACGATTCCCGCACCCGCCGGCGTGGCGGAACTCGCGCTGCGGGACGCCGAGGAGGTTTATGTACTTAGCGTCGACAACGATTGGTGAGTCCTGACGTTGGCCTCCGCATCTGGACCCTCGCGCCCGTCGGACGAGGACGTCGAAAAGCTGGCCTCGCTGCTGTCGTCCGGCAAGTCTGAATGGCTCATGGTCGACCTGGGCAGCGTGGCCGTGTCGAACAGCATCGACGATGTGCTGACCACGAGCGCGCCTGTCGGCAGTTGCGTGGCCGTGTGCCTGTGGGAGGCCGAAGCACAGGTCTCGGGCCTGTTGCATTTCCTGCTCCCGGACTCGAAGTCGGATCCGACGGCCGCCGAGTCGAAGCCCGCCGCGTTTGCCGACACCGGCCTGATGCTGCTGCTCGACGAGGCCACGCGATTCGGGGCCAAGAAGTCGCGCTGCAAGGTCTGGCTGGTCGGGGGGGCGCAGGTTGCCGACCGCGAAGGATCGGACAAGCTGGCCAAACGCAATGTGCTGGCCGCGCGCAGCGCGCTATGGAAGGCGGGCATCCTCCTCGATCGGGAGGAAGTCGGCGGCACGAAACCGCGAAAGGCCACGCTCTCGGTCGCGGACGGGCAGCTCTTCGTGAAGGTCGAGGAACTGGAACACTGAGGTGGGGGGCAAGGAGATATCTATGAAGTCGCTGACCATTCTGATCGTGGACGATTCGGCCACGATGCGTGCCCTGCTGTATCGCGTCGTCGGATTGTCCGACCTGCCGATCGGCACGATTCACCAGGCGGCCAACGGCGCGGACGCGCTGAAGGTGCTGGACGCCCATCCGGTGGACGCGGTGTTCACCGACATCAACATGCCGGTCATGGACGGCATGGAGTTGCTGCGCGAGATGGCCGCTCGTCAGGAGTGGGACGACATCCTGCGCATCATCATCTCCACCGACGGCTCGAGACTGCGACGAGAGGAAGCGCGCGAGTTGAACGTCAACCTGTATGTCGAAAAGCCGTTTCGTCCGGAGGTCGTACGTGATGTCCTTTGCCAAATCGCCGGCGTTGGCGCCCACTGAGCTCTCCGACGCCCTGCAGACCGCGCTCATCGCCGTCAGCGAGAACGCGTACTTCGTCTTCGTCGAGCCATGTGAACCCGGTCAGTTCGACGAGCTGGCACGTAACGGCGGCGTACCTCACCAGCCATGGCTTCGTGCGACGGTCGATTTTGCCGGCGAATCGTCGGGGTCCGTCGAGATCCTCCTGCCCGAGAAGCTGGGCTCGTGGCTCGTGACGTCGCTGTTGGGCATGGAGTCCGACGACGCCCTGCCATCATCGCAGCTCTATGACGGCGTGGCCGAGTTCACGAACATGGTGTGTGGCGCCTGGCTGAGCACGCTCAGCGAGGAGACGCTGTTCACGCTGAAGTCGCCGCGTGTGGTCGCCATGCCGGCGGGATGGACGCCGCTCGAACCCCCGCAGGAACCCGATGCCGGATGGCGGCAGGTCAGCCTGAACGAGATGCCGATGCAGATTCGCGCGCTCTGGTAGAAAGGCGCCAATGGCCCGCAAGAAGATCCTCCTCGCCGACGACTCGACGACGGCCTTGACCATGGGGCAGGCCGTTCTGCCCAAGGGCGTCTACGACGTGGTGGTGGCGCGGGACGGGCGTGCCGCGGTGCAGGTGGCGCTCGACGAGGCCCCCGACCTGATCATCCTCGACGTCGTCATGCCGCACATGGACGGTTTCGAGGCGTGTCGAGCCCTCCGGAGTCTCGAGTCCACCCGGACGACGCCCATCATCATGGTCACGACCCGCGGCGAACCTCGGAACATCGAAATGGGGTACGAGGCCGGGTGCAGTGACTACGTGACCAAGCCGATCAACGGTACCGAGCTCGTGTCGAAGGTGCGCGACCTGCTGGGCGAGTAGCCGATGTCGGCGCCGACACTCCGATTCGCCGCCAGCAGCCCGCCCAGCATGCACGCGAAGCTCGACGCCCTCCTCAGCGAAAACCGCCGTCTCAGCGAGGAGCAGGTGACGGCCGAAGAGCGGCTGAGCACGCTGGCCACCCAGTTTGTCGCCGTGGCGAGCCTGCACCAGGCCGTCGACGAGGCGGGTGTGGTGGCCGCCGTCCAGGAAGTGGTGGCCAACCTGGTTGGGTCCGAGGAGTTCATCTTGTTCGACGTGCACAGCGACTCGGGCCGGCTGACGCCCCTCGCGTCGTGTGGTGTCGATACGGCGGACTATCGCGACCTGCGCGTCGAGGACGGGCTCATCGGGGCCGCGGCCGCCGGGCGCTCGTTCGTGGTTCCCGACGACTCGGTCCCTGACCGGTCGGGCCTCACGGCTGCCATCCCCCTGCGGATCGACGAGCGCGTGATCGGCGTCCTGGCCATCTTTCGGCTGCTGCCGCAGCGACCGGCGCTCGATGATGGCGATCGGGATCTGCTGGAGCTCGTGGGCACGCACGCGGCGCGGGCGCTGCTCTTCAGCCGCCTGTATGCTGGTGCGGCGCCTGTGCTCGAGCGTCGCGCGTGACCCGGGTGGCCCACGCGCTCGCAGGCCCGCCGGGCCCGCGCCCCGACCCCGGCATGGGCAGCGTGTACCTGCACTCGGGGCAGATCCACGTGTCCGCCGCACCGTGTCGCGTTACGACGATCCTGGGTTCGTGTGTCGCGGTCGGCATCTTCGATCCGGCGACCGGCGTCGGTGGGCTGAACCACTTTCTGCTGCCGCGTGGTCATGCGGGCTCCGCATCGTCCGCGCCGCGTTTCGGCAACCTGGCCGTCGGCCAGCTGGTGGCGGCGGTCGTGGCGGCGGGAGGCCGGCGCGACGGCTTGCGCGCCAAGGTCTTCGGGGGGGCCTGCGTCCTGGCGGCGTTCAAGAAGGACAAGGGGCAGCACTTGGGGAGTCGCAACGTGGAGGTGGCCCGCGAGGTGCTGCGAGTCGAGGGCATCAGCGTCATCGCGGAAGACGTCGATGGGAACAACGGGCGAAAACTGATCTTTCAGACCCATGACGGCGCGGCGTGGGTGCGGAGCCTCTGAGATGATGCCGGTAGAGATCGATCGCAGCTTCATCGTGGACATCTTCACCGACGAGGCCGAAGAGAACCTGCGGGCCATGGAAGAGGCCTTCGTGGTGCTGGAGTCGACGCCCGACGACACGGAGACGCTGAAGGCCATCTTCCGCGCGGCCCACACCCTGAAGGGCAACGCGGCCGGACTCGGGTTCACGGCGCTGGCGCGTTTCGCCCACACGGTAGAGGACGTGCTGGACCGGCTGCGGACCGGCACGACGGTGCTGACGACGCCGCTTGCCACGACGCTCCTCAGGACGGTGGATTCGCTTCGCCGGCTGGTGAAGGACGCGCTGAGGGGCGTCGACCAGCTGCGGTCGGACGACATCGAGGTGCTTGGCGCGCTGGCGCTCGAATCATCCGGCGGCAGGGCCGCCGAGCCGCTTCCAGAGGCGATGCAGCCGGCCCCCGACAACCGGCGCGCCGGGGCGGGCCGGCGGGTCACGGACGACGCAACCGGCACCGAGAAGCGCAGCGTGCGCGTGGGTGTGGACAAGCTCGACCGGCTGATGACGCTGACGGGCGAAATCGCGGTGGCGCGCGGGCGCCTGGCCGAGGCGCTGGAGCGCGCGGCCAAGGTGGCTCGACTCGAGGAGGTCACCGAGGCGCACCGGTCCGCGGACCGGCTGCTCTTGGACCTGCAAGAAGAGGTCATGCGCACCCGGATGATCCCCCTGGGTCCGACGATGCGGCAGTTCGCCCGAACGGTCCGCGATGTGGCCACGGCCACGCGCAAGCAGGTGGACTTCGCGCTTGAGGGCGAAGACGTCGACGTGGACATCAGCGTCGTCGAGCACCTGCGAGATCCCCTCACCCACATCGTGCGTAACGCCGTCGACCACGGCATCGAAATGCCCGAGGCGCGCGTCGAGGCTGGCAAGGAGCCACGAGGCCGCATCCTGATGCGCGCGTGGCACGAAGCCGGGTTCATCGCCGTGCAGGTTCAGGACGACGGGGCCGGCCTCGACCGGCGGCGGCTGGTGGAGCAGGCCAAGACCCGTGGCTACGGTGCCGATGTCGAGCAGTACGAGGACCGGGACCTCTACCGCCTCATCCTCGATCCCGGCTTTTCCACCGCCGACCAGGTCACCGAGATCTCGGGTCGTGGCGTCGGAATGGACGTCGTGCGGCGCAACGTCGAGGCGCTCCGCGGGTCCATCGCCATCGACAGCCACTTCGGGTCCGGCACCACGTTCACCATCCGTGTGCCTCTCACGCTGGCGATCGTTCGGGGGCTATCGGTCGGCACCGACGGACAGACCTATATCGTGCCGCTCGACAACGTCATCGAGTGCCTCGAGTTCCCCAGGGTCGACGATACGCTCGCGGCGGGACGCGGCGTCCTCGACCTGAGGGGGCAGCCCTTGCCCTACGTGAGACTGCGCGATGTCCTGCTGCTGGGGCAGGCGTGTCCCAGTGAAGAGAACGTGCTGGTGCTCGAACACGGCGGCCAGCAGATTGGGTTGGTGGTCGATTCCCTGCTCGGCGAAAGCGAGACGGTGATCAAGCCCCTCAGTCGCGTCCTGGGCGAGGTGCCCTGCGTGGCGGGTACGGCCATCGGCCGGGATGGTCAGGTGGCGCTCATCCTCGAGGTGGACGGCTTGATGCGGGAAGTGCTGAAGGACGCGGCATCCCAGGCGGCCTCTACCACGCACTGACACCCCGCCGGAGGCGGGGCAAGAAGACACTGAACTAGCGAGGCGGAAGCCTTCATGCGCGTCGGTCCGAGGCGCAGCCTCGCTAGCGCTAGGCGCGCCCCGCCTCGATCATCGCCCGAAGGTCGGCCGCGACCCCCTGCAGCGTCGCCGCGCGGGAGCGGCCCTGGCTCAGCGTGCCGGCCGTGGCCTTCACGTTGTTCCCGAACTCGGTCATGGCGCGCACGACCTCGTTGACGGCGAGCGACTGCTCCCTGGCCGTGTGCGTGATCCGTTGGGCGTTCTCGGAGGCCATGCCGATGGCGTCGCGCACGTCGACGAAGCTCTGGGCCGTCAGCTCGGCCCGCTTCACGCTTTCGTCGACCGACCTGGCGCCGTCCTCGGTCGCCGCCACGGCCGAGCTGATCGCCGTCATGATTTCGGCGACCAGCAGCTTGATGTTCTCCGTGGACGATTTGGTCTGGTCCGCCAGGCGGCGCACCTCGTCGGCCACCACCGAAAAGCCCGCACCGTGGTCGCCCGCCCGGGCGGCCTCGATGGCCGCATTGAGGGCCAGCAGGTGCGTCTGGTTGGCGACCGTGGTGACCAGGCCGGTGATGGCGCCGATCTGCGCGGCCTGCTGATTGAGCTGCAGCGTCATGCCCGCGATGGCGTGCACTTTGTCCTTCAGCGTGCCCATCGAGGCGAGGGTCTGGCGCACCGTGAGCGCACCGTGCTCGGCCAGGCTCAGGACCTGCTGGGCTCCGGTCGCCACGGTTTCGGCCTGCTCGGCGGAATGTTGGGCGGTGGTCGCCAGCCGGTCCATGGACGACACCGTGTGAGAGGCGGCCGCCGTCTGCTGCTCCGACAGGCGCTCCCGCTGCCCGACGGTGGCCGCGATCTCTCCCGCCATCGCGGAGATCGAGTCCACCGAGGCTGTCACGACGCGGTTCACCTTCGATCCGACGACGTAGCCGCTGGCGAGGGCCAGCGCCACGCCGACGCCGCCTCCCAGCAGCACGATGGAGCGAATGCCGCCGGCGCCGTCCCCGAGCGCCGACAGGATGGTGACCACGCACGCCAGCACGGGTATCAACGCGGCGATCAAACTGAGGTGTCGGAACCCGAGTACTCTCACGTGTCGTCTCCGGAAGTCGGACCCAGTCGTCAGAACCGCCGAAAGCCCCCAGCCGCGGCGGGGGGTCAGTGGCCGGACCGGTGTGGTCGGACGGAAGACCGGCGGCGCCGGCTCGTCGCTCTTGAAGAACTCCATCAGCGTCCGTAGAGCCTGCGCCTGCGAGGAGAGCTCCTCCGAGGTCGAGGACAGTTCCTCGGACGCGGCCGCGTTGAGCTGTGTGACGCGATCCACCTGGGTCATTGCCCTGTTGATCTGCGCGACGCCCGACGCCTGTTCGATCGACGTGGCCGACACCTCTTGCACGAGCTCCGCCGTCCGGCGGATGGACTGGACGAGGGCGTCGAGCATGGCCCGGGACTTCTCGGCTCGCTCGAGGCTGGTGCCGGCAAGGCTGGAGATGTCCTTCGCCGCGGCCTGGCTGCGGTCGGCCAGGCGTCTGACTTCTTCGGCCACCACGGCGAAGCCACGGCCGTGCTCCCCGGCGCGGGCGGCTTCGATGGCGGCATTGAGCGACAGCAGGTTCGTCTGGTGGGCCAGTTCCTGGACGATCGTGATCTTCTGGGCGATGGTCTGGAGCTGCGCCAGCGTCTCGCCCACGGCCTGGATGGTGTGCTCGGCCTGGCGGGCCCCGTCGACGGCAATCCGCTCGGTCTGCCGGCTGTTGTCGGCGTTGTTCGTGATGGACGCCGTGATCTCTTCCAGGCTGGACGTCGACGCCTGCACGGAAACGGCCTGTTCGTGGGTGCCGGCCGAGAGCGCGTGCGCCGACGCCGACACCTGGCCGGCCACGCCCGCCAGGGCGACCGCCGACGAGCGCACCTGGTTCGTCACGTCCGTCAGCTTCTGTGCCATGCGCGCCAGCGCCCCCTGTAACTGGCCGACTTCGTCCAGGCCCGAGGCCGACGTCGGCACGTTCAGGGACAGCAGGTTGCCGTGCGACACGTCTTCCGCGAACCCCACGGCCGCCCTCAGGCGGCCTGCCAGGGACCGGACGACGAGCCACGAGAGCAGGCACACGCCGAAGGCCGCGCCCAGCGAGATCGTCGCGCTGAGCACGGACGCCCACCGCTGCTGTGACACGGAGGCGCGAAACGGTTCCTCGGCCTGCTGCAGGCTTTGGTCGGCGACCTCTTGGATGAGGGCTTCGAGCGACGTTTGTCGCGCCTTCATCGTCTCGATCTCGCGGACCAGTTCCTCGTCGATGTGGCCGCCCATCATGCGCTCGTCGAGCGCGCGAACCAGGCGGTAGTACTCGACGAACTCCGTCGACAGGCGATCGATCGATCCGGCGGGCAGGGTCTCGTTGCCCCTCTGCTTCTCGAGCGTGGCCAGGAAGCCGTCGCGCAACTTGTCGACCTCGGGCAGGCTGGCGGCGTCCTGCGTGGCCACCGCGTTCTGCAGCTCGACGCCGATCTCCCGGAGGCGTGGCCCCAGGTCCTGGGCCATCAGCAAGGCCGGCAGGTGACCCCGCTCGATGCGCTGGAGCAGTCGTCCGGTACGGATGCCCGTCGTGGCGGTGACGACGGCGCTGCCGACGAGGCCCAGCACGGCGATGGCCGCGAGGGCCGAGAGCTTCCGGGCGAACGACCAGTGCTCCAGCGACTGGAGGCCCAGGTTCACCATTCTCATTGCGCTCCTGTCGAGAGGCTCATTTTGCCGCCAGGGTCTTGACGACCTCGACGACCTTGATGGACGGACCGGTCGCGGCGTCCATCGCCACGTAGCCGATGGCACCAGGGTTCTCGGCGATGTAGGCCAGCACGACAAGGTCCGACTGCACTTCGGGCGGTGGAACCACGCTGCCGGAGAAGACCTGTCGTTGCCAGAACGTGCGCACGGCCGCGACCTGCTTGTTGAGTACGGACTTGGAGAACGTCTGGCGCACGCGCGAGTCGGCGGTGAGGTCGATCGGTTTCACCGGGGTGCCATCGGGCCAGGCCTTCTTCTTTTTGAGGAAGTAGTCGGCAACCGCCTCGAGCGGCAGCGATCGCAGGCTGTTGTTCTTGTGGACGACCACCTTGAACGCCGCCTCTTGCGCGCCGACAGAGCTTGCGCCCACGAGCAGGCCCAGAGTGACTCCGAGAGCGACGAGCTTCATACGACACGTATCGGTCCGGGGGGGCCGCGTCAAAAGGTCACACGGAGCACGGGCAGGTGCAGGAACGCGCAGCGGCGCGTCAGAGGGTGCGCGGAGCTACTGGATGCCCAGCAGGGCGTATTCTTCAGCCAGCCAGGCGTCGTAATCAGCCTGGCTCATGACCTGGTAGGTGCTCTTCATGCGGTAGTGCCCCAGCCCGCACAGCTGGGAACACGCGATGTCCCAGGTGCCCGTCACGGTCGGCGTGAACCACACGGGCTGCACGAGGCCCGGCACCGAATCCTGCTTCACCCGCATCTGCGGCAACCCGAAGCTGTGCACCACGTCCTTGCTGGAGAGCATCACCAGCACGGGCTTGTTCACCGGCATGTTCAGGCGGTCCGTGATGATGTCGTCGCGCGCGGCGTCGTCGGCGTCGTCCAGGCCCAGCGGGTTGTCCGGCCCGACCAGCGTGATGTCGGTGCGGCCGAACTGGCCGTCCTTGCCGGGATAGTGGACGTTCCAGGCGAATTGCTCGGCGACCACCCGGACGAGGGTGGCCTGCGACTCCTCGGGCAGGTCGTCCACGCGGTTGCTCCACGCCGGCACGGAGAAGAACGCCAGGAGCACCACCTCGGCCACCAGCACGCCGCCTTCCACCCAGGAAGACCACCCGCCCTGCACGCCCCGGTGATCGGCCCGGGGCGACTTGGACCGCCGGAACCGGACGAGCACGTAGGTGAAGAAGGCGCCCCAGCCGACGAAGAGCACCAGCATCAGCCAGTGGGTGATGACCAGGATCTGGTCCAGTTGGCCCGCATGGGCCGACGCCGCCACCGGCAGTCCGAGGAGGTCCAGCATTGGCGACCCTACTTGCCCTGGGACACCCGGCCCCAGGCCGAGTCCCATTTCACATCGGTCATCGCGTCGGGGGACTGGCGCGCGCGGCGGGCCAACCGCACCACGAAGCGCGCGAAGCACCCGAGCACCACCGCGGTGACGCCCAGCAGCACGCCGATGCCGGCGTTGAGGCTTTCGCGGACCACGGCGTCTTCGCCGCCGAAACACACGGGACAGGACATCAGTGGGCTCCCTCGACGGGCGCGTCGCCGGCGGGCGTCGCCGAGAACGGCGCCGTGAACTGCGTGCCAGGCGCATGGTCCGCCTCGGTCCACAGCGTGAACGAGAAGAGCGCCACGGCCAGGACGGCTGTCAGGGACAGCGCGGCGTAGATGAGTGCCCGTTCGTGCCGGAGGTGCATGAAGAATGCTCCGACGAGCGCGGCCTTCACCGTGGCGATCGTCAGGCCCAGCGCCACCGTGGGGCCCGTCGACAGGTTCAGGTAGGACGCCGCCACCGTGACCACGGTCAGGACGAGCAGCGTCCCGAAGACCAGGAGGTAGCCCCGTACGTGCACCGCGACGTCGGCAGGATGAGTCATTCCGCTGGCTCCGGTCTCCGGTCTCCGGTCTCCGGTTCCCACTGAAGACTGGCGACTGGAGACTGGCGACTGGTGACCCCAGACCGGAGACCGATGGTTCTACTCGTCATAACAGGTAGAACACCGGAAACAAGAAGATCCACACCAGGTCCACGAAGTGCCAGTAGATGCCGGCCACCTCGATGCGGTTGGTGAACCGCTCGGGGTCGGTCTTCCACATCTTCGTGCCCGGTCCCAGGAAGTACGCGTTGACGATCATGCCGCCGATCACGTGGATGGCGTGCAGCCCCGTCATGGTGAAGTAGAGGCCCAGGAAATTGTTGGTCGCAGGAAAGAGGCCGTGGTCGAACTTCTCCCGGTACTCGATGGTCTTGACCACCAGGAACGCGACGCCCGCCAGAATTGTCAGCCCCATGTACAGCTTGTAGCGGTCGAGGCGCTGGCCCTTGAGTGCCGCCCACGCCAGCACCATCGTCACCGACGAACTGATCAGGATCACGGTGTTCAGCGTGGCCAGCGGGACGTTCAGCACCGACGACTGGTCCGGCCACGACGCGGCGCCGATCCGCAACAGCGCATACGACGAGAAGAGCGACCCGAACAGCATCACCTCCGACGCCAGGAACAGCCAGATGCCGAGCTTCGGGTTGGTCAGCCCTGTGTCGGGCCGCACCTCCGTGGTATACGGGATCTCCATGTGCGCGTCGCTCATGCGACACCGTCCTGCGGCGCGGTGTTCTGCGGGCTGAAGTCGGCCGCGGCGCCGGGCACGCTGTAGTCGTAGGGGTCCCGGTACGCGCGCACGGGGTGCGGGAAGTTGCCGTGCGCCAAGGGCGGTGTGGGCGCCGCCCATTCGAGCGTGGTCGCCTGCCACGGGTTGGCGTCGGCCACGCGGCCGTGTCGGACGCTCCAGGCCAGGTTGAACAGGAACGGCAACTGGAAGAGCGCCAGGGTCAGCGCGGCGTGCGCCATCGGCACGTTCAGATACAGCGTGCCCTGGGCGTGGGAATACAGCGTGCCGCCGTCCCAGAGCCGCCGGTTCACGCCGGCCAGGCCCTGCACGAACATCGGCGCGAAGATGACGTTCATGCAGATGAGCGAGCCGACGAAGTGGATCCGGCCCAGGACGTCGTTCATCATCCGGCCCGTGATCTTCGGGAACCAGTAGTAGACGCCCGCGAACAGCGCGAAGATGGTGCCGGGCGCCACCAGGTAGTGGAAGTGGCCCACTACGTAGTAGGTGTCGTGCAGGGGGATGTCGGTGGCCGCCAGCCCCAGCGGAAGCCCCGTCAGCCCACCGAGGCCGAACATCGGTAGAAACGCCAGCGCGAAGAGCATCGGCGTGGTGAACCGGATCGATCCGCCGTGGAGCGACAGGATCATCGAGCTGAGGATGATGACCGACGGGATCGAGATGATCATCGTCGTGGTCTGGAAGAACGCGCTGATGGTGGTGCCCATCCCCGTCAGGAACATGTGGTGGGCCCACACGACGAACGACAGGAAGCCCAGAACGCCGATGGAGTAGATCATCAGGCGATAGCCCCAGAGGGGCTTCCGGGTGTTGTTCGTGATCACCTCGGCCACGATGCCCATGGCCGGGAGGATCAGCACGTAGACCTCGGGGTGCCCGAGGAACCAGAACAGGTGCTGCCACAGGAGGGCGCTGCCGTCGCCCGCCACCTCTGCGGCACGTCCGCTGATGACCAGGCCGCTCGGCAGGAAGAAGCTGGTGCCCGCGACGCGGTCCATGCCCTGCAGCACGGCGGCCGCCTGGAGGGCCGGAAACGCCAGCAGCAGCAGGAACGCGGTGACCAGCTGCGCCCACACGAAGAACGGCAGCCGGAACCACGTCATCCCCGGCGCTCGAAGCTGCACGATGGTGGCGATGAAGTTCACCGCGCCCAGGAGCGACGAGATGATGAGGAGGAACATCGCCACGAGCCACCACGTCTGGCCTTCCAGGGCGAAATCCGCCAGGGGCGGATAGGCCGTCCAGCCCGAGCTGGCGGCGCCACCTGGCACGAAGAAGCTGGCCAGCATCACGACGCCACCGGCGAGGAACGCCCAGTAGCTGGCCATGTTCAGGCGCGGAAAGGCCATGTCGGGCGCGCCAATCTGGAGCGGCACGACGTAGTTGCCGAAGGCGCCGAAGGCCAGCGGCACCACGCCGAGGAACACCATGATGGTGCCGTGCATGGCGCCGAGCTGGTTGTAGAACTCCGGCGCGAGGATCCGACTGGGGGCTCGCTCGTCGCCGAGCAACGAGGCCAGCCACCCGGGGAGCTCGTTGCCCGGGTAGGCCAGCTGCCACCGGATCAGAACCACGAGAGCAAACCCCACCAGCAGGAAAAACATGCTGGTGAACGCGTACTGGAGGCCGATGACCTTGTGGTCTGTGGAGAAGAAATACTTACGGAGCAAACAATGCATGGTATCCACATCAAGGCCCAAGGCTCAAGGCTCAAGGCTCAAGTGGGATGGTGTATATTTTCTGGCGCTCGCCTGATGGCGGGCTCTATCGCTTTGACACATTCATGGAGGTGAAGCCGATGGGCTTCTGGACGTATCGCGCGGCCCCGCTGTCGATGGCATTGGCGGTGGCACTAGCCGGTTGTGCGCAGCCCGCGCCGGCGCCGGCCACTGAGACGGCGCCAGACTCCGCAGCGGCGAAAGCGGCGCAGGTCAAGCGCGGGGAGATGCTGGTCATCGGTGGAGGCTGCCACGACTGCCACACGCCGAAGAAGCTCGGTCCCGCCGGACCGGAGGCCGATCTGGACCGCGCGCTGATGGGCCATCCGCAGGACGAGATCGTCACGGCGCCGTTCAAGAGCACGCCCGGCAACACCTGGCAGATCCACATCAACGACAACCTGACCGCCTGGAGCGGCGCGTGGGGCGTCTCTTTTGCGGCAAATTTGACACCGGACGAGAACACCGGCATCGGCATCTGGACCGACGACATGTTCGTGACCGCGCTGCAGAAAGGCAAGCACATGGGCGCCGGGCGCACGATCCTGCCGCCGATGCCGTGGAACTGGTACGGCCAGCTGCCGCCCGACGACTTGAAGGCGATCCTGGCCTATCTGAAGTCGCTGAAGCCCATCGAGAACCGCGTGCCGGTCCCGCTTGGCCCTGACGGCAAGCCGATCGAAGCGCCGGAAGGGGTGAACTAAGCAAGGCACAAGGCAGAAGGCACAAGGCCCAAGAAGAGAGAGGGCGAGGGTGCATCGTCTTCGTTGGGCCTTCTGCCTTGAGCCTTGGGCCTTGAAATCACCGGCTGCGGCGCTCGTCCTCGTGATCGCGGCGGGTGTCGTCGCGGTCGCTCAGATCGTGCCGGTCCGTCAGGAGCCGCACCACAGGCTCGTCTTCGAGAACGCCTCCTTGCGGGTACTGGACGTGAACATCCCGTCCGGCACGACCACGCTGGACCACCGTCACGACCACGACCTGCTGATCGTTTCGGTGGGGGCGGCCGACACCCGCACCCGAACGCCCGGGTCGGACTGGGGCCCCGTGCGCCCGCGCCGCGTGCTGGGAGAGACGAGCGTCACCGAGTACGTCGGACAGCCCGGTGTGCACGCCATCCAGAACGTGGGTGTCGATCCCTATCGCCTCATCGCGGTCGAGAACGCACGCGAGCGGGGCTGGAGCGCGCTGCCACCCGTGGCGCCCGCGGGTGCCGAGGTGCTGGCGGACGGTAGAGCGTTTCGCGCCACGCGCGTGCGTGTGCGGGGCGGAGATGCTCCCGCGCCCCGCCTGCACGCGTTGCCATCGGTCCTCATCCTCGTATCGGGGGACGCCGTGATCTTGCGCGGTGGGCACGCCGTGGCGCTCGGCAGCACCGCGCGCTGGACCGTCGTGGGTGCGGGGGAGCCGTTCACGGTGGCGTCGAAGGGCGCCGGCGAGTCGCAGCTCGTCGCTGTCGAGGTGCGGTAGGAACCGTGTGAGGAAGCGAACGATGAGACCGGCCCTTCTATCTGTCGTGGCATGCCTGGTGTGGCTGCAGCCGTCGGAAACGCGTGCGGCGACCTGTGAAAGCCTGTCGACGTTTCGTCTGAGCAACGGTACGGTGACGGCTGCGGGCGTAGTGCTCCCCGGGGCGTTCACGCCGCCAGGCGCGGCCGCGACCGCGACCGCCAATCCCGTCTTCAAGACGTTGCCCGGGTTTTGCCGCGTGACCGCGTCTCTCACGCCAACCTCCGACTCGGACATCCGGATCGAAGTCTGGCTGCCCGCGTCCGGGTGGAACGGGAAGCTCCAGTCGGTTGGCAACGGAGGGTGGGCCGGGGTGATCGGATATCCCGCGCTGGGAGCCGCGCTGGCCGGCGGGTACGCCACGGCCGCCACCGACACCGGGCACGTCGGGAACACGGCCACGTTCGTGCCAGGCCACCCCGAGAAGCTCGTGGACTACGGATACCGGGCCGTGCACGAGATGACGGTCGCCGCCAAGGCACTGGTGGGCGCCTTCTACGGCTCCGGTCCACGCCTGTCGTATTGGAATGGGTGCTCGACGGGGGGCCGCCAGGGCTTGATGGAGGCGCTGCGATACCCGGCCGACTACGACGGCATCATCGCCGGCGCGCCGGTGAACGCCCGCACGCAGCAGCTGACCTGGGAGCTCTGGGTGGCTCAGGCCGTCCATGCGAACGAGGCGTCCTACATTCCGCCCGCGAAGTATCCGGCGATCAACGCCGCGGTCCTCGAGGCCTGCGACGCCCGCGACGGCGCCAAGGACGGGCTTCTCGAAGACCCGACGCAGTGCCGCTTCGATCCGGCCGTCATGGAGTGCAAGGAAGGGGACGCTGCGACGTGCCTGACGCCGGCGCAAGTCCAGGCGGCGCGACAGATCTATACGCCCGCAACGAACCCCGCGACCAAAGAGGCGATCTTCCCGGCCCTGCAACCAGGAAGCGAGCTGGGTTGGGGGGCGCTGGCCGGACCCCAGGCCGTGGGCGAGGCCGTGGAGTTCTTTCGCCACGTGGTCTTCAACGACCCGACGTGGGACTTTCGATCGTTGCGGTTCGACCGCGCGACGGAGCAGGCCGCGCCGGCGGCTCGCGTGCTGGACGTCGTCGACCCGAACCTGAAGCCGTTCTTCGATCGGGGCGGCAAGCTCCTGCTCTATCACGGCTGGAACGACCAGTTGGTCGCGCCGCTGAACAGCGTCAACTACTACAACCGCGTGGTGGGCGCGGCCGGCGGGCCGGCGGCCGCCGCACGTTCCGTGCGGCTGTTCATGATGCCGGGCACCAACCACTGCGCCGGCGGCGTGGGCCCCAACACGTTCGACCGGATGGCGGTGATGGAACGCTGGGTGGAACGTGGGGAGGTCCCGGCCCGCATTGCTGCCACGCACAGCACCAACGGCGCCGTGGACCGCACCCGCCCCCTGTGCGCGTATCCCCAGGTGGCTCGCTATCGCGGCACCGGCAGCCTCGACGACGAAGCCAGCTTCGTGTGCGCCGCCCCGTGAGGGGTCGCCGGGCGGCGGTCTCAGTCGCCGGTCTCAGTCGCCGGTCTCCGGTCTCCAGTCGCCAGTCGCCGGTCGCCGATCGCCGGTCTCCAGTCGCCAGTCTCCAGTCTCCAGTCTCCAGTCTCCGGTCGTCAGTCCCATTGAGCATTGCGCATTGGGCATTGGGCATTGAGCATTGACGCCCCCGCCCCCCTCCCCCTACGGCTCGGGCATCGTCAGGTACTTCTCGTGGCAGGCGGTGCACGCGTTGTACATCTCGCCGCCGGTCGTCAGCATCAAGTCGGTGTTCTTGGCCTCGGCCGCCTGCGCGACACGGTACGCGGAGTCGGTCATCGCGCGCGAGAACGTGATCCAGTCTCCGGTGTCCTTGGCCCGCGGCGGCATCATCAACAAGTTGCCCGCCTCGGCCACGGCCAGCGCCTGCATCTGGACGGCAAACCATTCGTCGTCGTTCTTCGGCGTCTGCTGCAGTTCCCCGTTCACGTAGACCACGGCATCGAAGACGCGCTGCGAGGCGGGGATGATGATGCCGTCCATCACCTGATCGACGCTGGCCACGGCGCGCATTTGCGGCGGCCCGCCGGCTGAAGAGGCGCCGCCGTCCGCTGGCGGTGCGCCCCCACACGCCAACGCGACGCTGCACACGAGAACCGCTGTGAGAACCAAAGTGGAAGAGCGTGCTCGACTCATACGGTGCGTGACGTGATCGGAGAAATGTCGCCTTCAACACGGCAAGGATGCGACCCGCGCGGCCTTGCGCCAACTCGCGTACCTATATCACGCGTCGTGACGCGCTCGTGCGTGGACGACGCGAGAAGTCCGGAAGTACAATGCCGCGGCTGCCTCGGTTGCTCCCCGCCGAGCCGTGGATTGCAGGTTACCTCACGATGCACTATTTCGGCAGGTTCGACGAGACGGCCTTGGCGTCTCATCCGGTTTACGCGGGCCACGGTGAAGGATACGGACAGGCTGATCTGATCGGCCGGTCGACCGGTTCCGTACACACGGGCCTCAGCGTGGCGCAGTTGGCCGCGGGCGGAGTCCTGCATCCCCACGTGCACTCGTTCGAGGAAGGGTTCTACATCCTGAGCGGGCAAGCGGTGGTCGTGATTGGCGAGGAGCCGTATCTGCTCGGGCCCGGCGACTACGGCGCCATCAAGGTGGGTACGCAACACGCGTGGCGCGCCGTCGGGCCGACTCCCGTTCGGTGGCTGCAGATGGCCGCGCCGCAGCCGAAGCCCGCGGGCGCCGAGCGCGACACGTTCTTCGCGAAGGACCACGCCGTTCCCTTGTCGGCGCCGCCGCTCGACCTGATGAACCTGCGCGGGAGCCTGTTGGGCCACTTCGACGCCAGCCAGGTCCCACCGGTGGCCGAGCGGCAGAACGTGCTGAAGGGTCTCGAGGGCGTGTTCCTCAACTGGCTGGTGGACGAGAAGTTCGGTGCCGCGCACCACCGGCTGCTCTTCATCGAGTATCAGCCCGGCGTCAGCATCGGGCTGCACGATCACACTTTCGAGGAAGGCTACTTCCTGGTGAGCGGTGAGGTGGAGGCCACGATGGACGGCCAGAAATACACGGCGAAACCTGGCGACGTGCTGTGGACCGGCGTCGGCTGCGTCCACGCGTTCGCCAACGTCAGCAGCCAGCCCGTGATCTGGCTCGAGACGTTCGCGCCGCAGCCTCCGAAAGAAAACGCGTTCCGCTTCATGGCGGAATGGAACACGCGGGCCAGGGAGCTGGAGGGATAGGACCCATGAGCGAGACAGCGGGCCGAACGCGGCCCTTTACCGGTGCGGAGTACATCGAGAGCATTCGCGACGGGCGCGAGATCTATATCTACGGCGAGCGCGTCAAGGATGTCACCACGCACCCGGCGTTTCGGAACACCACGCGGATGATCGCGCGGTTGTACGACGCGATGCACGGCGAGAAGAAGGACGTGCTCACGACGCCGACCGGCACGGGCAGCTTCACGCACAAGTTCTACATGCCGCCGAAGAACGCCGAAGAACAAGTGGCGGCGCGCGACGCCATCGCGGAATGGGCCCGGCTGACCTACGGGTGGATCGGCCGCAGCCCCGACTACAAGGCGGCCTTCCTGGCGACGCTCGGCGCGAACGCGGACTTCTATCACCCGTACCACGAGAACGCCAAGCGCTGGTTCAAGAAGGTCACCGAAGAGGTGTCCTTCGTCAACCACGCGATCGTGAACCCGCCCGTCGACCGTGATAAGCCGCTGGACGAAGTGAAAGACGTGTACATGCACGTCGTGGACGAGACCGACAAGGGCATCATCGTCAGCGGGGCCAAGGTGGTGGCCACGACGTCCAGCCTGACGCACTTCAACTTCATCGCCAACAACGGCGCGCTCCCGATCAAGACCAAGGAGTTCGCGTTCGTGTGCATGGTGCCCACAGCCGCCAAGGGCGTGAAGCTGTTCTGCCGGCCGTCCTACGAGATGATGTCCGCCGTGATGGGGACGCCGTTCGACTACCCGCTGTCGAGCCGGATGGACGAGAACGACTCGATCCTGGTCTTCGACAAGGTGTTCGTGCCATACGAAGACGTGTTCGCCTACGGCGACATCGACAAGGTGAACAACTTCTTCCCGCGGTCGGGCTTCCTGCCGCGCTTCATGTTCCAGGGCTGCACGCGCATGGCGGTCAAGCTGGACTTCCTGGCGGGGCTGCTGCTGAAGGGCGTGGAGGCGACCGGCGCCAAGGACTTCCGCGGCGTGCAGGCCGCCGTCGGCGAAGTGCTGGCGTGGCGCAACTGCTTCTGGGGCCTCACCGACGCCATGGCGCGTACCGCGATGCCGTGGACGCCCGGCTACGTGCTGCCGAACCTCGAGTACGGCCTGGCCTACCGCGTGATGGCCAGCATCGCCTACCCGAAGATCAAGGAGATCATCGAGAACACGCTGGCGAGCGCGCTCATCTACCTGCCGTCGAGCGCCCACGACTTCAAGTCGCCGGAACTGCGCCCCTACCTCGATCAGTTCGTGCGCGGGTCCAACGGGTACAGCGCCGAGAGCCGCGTGAAGCTGATGAAGCTGATGTGGGACGCCATCGGCAGCGAGTTCGGCGGCCGCCACGAGTTGTACGAGCGCAACTACTTCGGCAGTCACGAGAGCATCCGGTTCGAGACCCTGATGGTGGCCGACGCCATGGGCGCCTCGGCCCGCTACAAGGGCTTTGCCGAGCAGTGCATGTCCGAATACAACCTGGACGGCTGGACGGCGCCGGATCTGATCCAGTCCGACGACGTGAACTACATCGTGAAGAGATTGAAGGGTTAGCAACCCCCCCCCACCTCATGTCGATCGATGCTCGAACCCTGCGGCACACCGTCGGCCAGTTCGCGACCGGCGTGACGGTGGTGTCGACCGAAGTGGACGGGACGGTGCACGCGATGACGGCCAACTCGTTCACGTCGCTCTCGCTCGACCCGCCACTGGTGCTGTTTTGCGTGGGCAAGCACACCAAGGCGGGCCAGCTGATCCGTCAGGCCGGCGGGTTCTGCGTGAACATCCTGCAGGAGGCGCAGCGCGACCAATCCACGTACTTCGCGGGCGGGTGGACTGAGCCAGAGCCGCCGGCCTTCTTGTTCGAGGACTGGTACGGCACGCCGCGCCTGGCTGGCAGCGCCGCGGCGCTCGGGTGCCAGCTGCACGCGGTCCACGAGGGCGGGGACCACTGGATCGTGGTGGGCCATGTCCTGGCGGTCGATCGCGCCGAATCGGACGTACGTCCCCTGCTGTACTTCCGCGGGCGCTACGCTGCGCTGGATTGCCCCACGGTCTCCTGACCTCGCCTCAACCAGACATGCCGTGCCGGACCTGACCGTGGCTGGTGCACGACGTCGGTCGCGTGGCTGGCGCGCGTGGGTGCTGGCGGCGGTGGTAGCGGGCCTCGCCACCACCGCTCACGCGCAGTTCCAACGCGGGTTTGGCCGCGTACGCATGGCGACACCCGCCGACTTCGACGGTCGCTTCCACTTCTGCCGGCTCGTGTACCGCGGGAGCCGGGGAGGGGGAGGCGGCAGCTGGACCACCGACTTCCCGCGCGCCGACATCAACATGTCGATTCGGCTGTCGGAGCTGACCAAGACGAACGTGAGCTTCACCGGCGGGCAGCCCAACCATCTGCTGGTGCGGCCGACCGACGACACGCTGTTCCAGTGTCCGTTCGTCATCATGGCGGCGCCGGGGAGCGCGTGGTTCGAGGATGCGGACGCCCTTCGGCTTCGCGAGTACCTGCTGAAGGGTGGCTTTCTGTGGGCCGACGACTTCTGGGGCACGTATCAATGGGACCAGTGGGTGACGCAGGTGCAGAAAGTCCTGCCCCCGGACGAGTATCCCGTCGTCGACATCCCGCTCGATCACCCCATGCTGCGGGCGCAGTTCCAGGTGACAGCCATCCCGCAGATCCCCAACATCGGCTTCTTCATCCGTTCGGGGGGCGGTACGTCGGAGCAAGGTGCGGACAGTGCGGTACCCCACGCCCGCATCGTCTCCGACCGCACCGGTCGGGCCATGGTGCTGATGACGCACAACACCGACATCTCGGACTCGTGGGAACGAGAGGGCGACGATCCGAGCTATTTCTACGAATTCGGCCCGCGCGGCTACGCCTTCGGCGTCAACGTCCTGTTGTACGCGCTGACACATTGATCCCGCCATGCTCCTCTTCGAGTTCTTTCCCGCCTTCGTGATGATCGTCAGCCTCGTCGTCGGTGTCTGGCTGTACGTCGTCAATCGCAGCGCACCTGACGAGACCGCAGAGCACGAGAAGCGCCGGCGCGACGTGGCCGCGCGCGCGGCCGCTGCCGCGGCAAAGGGAGAGGCCGGAGAGACGGGCCCGCGCCGGCCGAGCATGTCGGCCTGAGGCTCCTTTCGCCTCGTGTCCGCAATGAGACAGCGTGCCGGCTGAGGGCCGCATACCGTCGTAGACCTCTCGTCAGCATTCGACGCGACATTCCGCGCGTTGACGAAGACTGACTCCTAGTTCCACGACCGAGGTTTACCAAATGTTCAGGCGCACCGCCGCCGCCGCCGCACTGCTGGCATCCAGCATGCTCTCGACGGGCATCGCTTCTGCCCAGACGCCGCCCAACCCGACCCAACAGCAGATTGCCGTGTCGCAAGATCCGCTGCCTCTGTTCAGGATCACCGTCGTCGGGCGTACCACGCCCGCGATCAACTACCGGCCGCGACGGGGCGACACGAAGGTCGACTTCCGAGGCACCGCCCTCATGCCGCAGGGTCGCGGCGCCGCGAAGGTGTCCGGTGAGCAGGGCTACATGAACGTCGAAGCGCGCTTCGACAAGTTCCCGGCGGCGTCCAGTTTCGGACGCGAGTACCTGACGTACGTCCTGTGGGCCGTCACGCCGGAAGGGCGCGCCAGCAACCTTGGAGAGGTCCAGATAAAGGGTAACGACGCCAAGGTGAAGGTGACCACGGAACTGCAGGCGTTTGGCTTGATCGTCACGGCCGAGCCCTATTTCGCCGTGACCCAGCCGAGCGACGTGGTCGTCATGGAAAACGTGGTCCTGGCCGGTACCGAGGGCAGCGTCGAGACGATCCAGGCGAAGTACGAGCTGCTCAAGCGCGGCACGTATCTGATGAATCAGGACGTCGCGCGGTTGAACCTCAAGCCGCTCGAGCCGGGTTCGCCGCTGGACCTGGCGCAAGCGAGGAACGCGGTGGAGCTGGCGCGCGTCGCCGGGGCGGATCGCTTTGCCAAGGACACATTCGACAAGGCCGCGGCACTCCTCGCCACGGCCGAGATGGCCAGGGAGAAGCGTCGCGGGGGCAACGCCGTGATGATGCCGGCGCGGCAGGCGGCGCAGACAGCGGAAGACGCGCGCCTCATCGGCCTGCAACGGCAGGAAGAGGCGTTCGTGGCGGATCAGAAGGGGCAGGCCATGGCGCGGGAACAGGCCGCACTCAATACCGCGCAGGCCGAAACGGCACGCCGCCGCCAGGCGGAGCTGGACGCACAGAATGCCACGGCGGCGCGAGCCGCAGCCGAACGCGACGCGCAAACGGCGGTAGCGGCGCGAGCCGCAGCCGAGCGTGATGTCCGCACGGCCGCGGCCGGACAAGCGACGGCCGAACGTGCCGCGGCGGATGCCGATGCGGCGCGTTCCGCGGCGGACGCCGCGCGATTGCAGGCGGAAGCCGCGCAGCGGAGTGCCGAAGCGGACGCCGGGAACGCACGAGGCGCTGCGGCGCAGTCTGAGCTGGACAAGGCGGCGCTCAGGGAACGACTCCGCACCCAGTTGAACGTCATCCTGGAAACACGCGAGTCAGCGCGTGGGCTGATCGTCAGCCTGTCCGACGTGCTCTTCGATACAGCGAGTTCCAACCTGAAGTCAGGTGCGCGGGAGAAGCTCGCGCGCGTGTCGGGCATCCTGGTGTCCCACGAGGGTCTGCGTCTCGAGGTGGAGGGTCATACCGACAGCGTCGGAACCGAACAGTACAACCAGCAGCTGTCGGAGCGACGCGCGGAATCGGTTCGAGCGTATCTCGTGGATCAGCGGATCGCGGCTGCGTCCGTTGGCGCGGCTGGTCTTGGCGAGGGTCATCCTGTCGCCACCAACGACACCGCTGCTGGCCGACAGCAGAACCGACGCGTCGAGTTGGTTGTGTCGGGCGCCGTGATCGGCACACACTAACTCTGCATCGACCGGCTGAGCGATCGCAAAACGGGCCGCGCCGCTGGCGCGGCCCCTCGTACGAGGAGAGGACCGTGGAGTCGGGTATGCCTGTCGCCGTTCGTCACAGCCGGCTGCACGCACATGGGGTAGAGCCGTGCCCAGTCAGTTCTCAGCCATAGGGTTCGACGTCAAGTCTGGAGAGGATCTCTCGGCCCTGGCCAGCCAGGTCGCCGGACGGGCCGAGACGATCGACGTGCGCGGCGGCCAGTACCTCAAGTGGGCCGCGCCCACGGGCGAGCAGTTGTGGCTGCAAGTGAGCCCCAAGGGCGACGGCATGGGCATGACGCCGCACTTCGAGGGGAAGTCGTCGATTCGCGTCGGGGTGGAATCGCGCGTGTCGCGCACGTCCCATACGCCCCTCGATGGCACGTTCCTCGGGTGGGCAAACCCACCTGACGGAGAGGCCACGGGCGGCGACTACCCGTTCGCGTTCGATTGCCCCGACGCGGCGGCTCATCTCGACCTTCCACTGCCCAGGACCGTCGACGCTCAGGTGGCGGCCTTTGCGCAGCAAGTGTCCCTGTTCGAGTCGCCTCGGGTCCACGACGCGTCGCAAGCGGCCCAGGGGCTCACATCCCCCTCCCGGTCGTTCATTCCCTCGGGCCTCATCTCACCGGCTGGCGAACCGGTCAACCCGCCCGAGGCGCACGCGCTCATCGCGGGCCATGTCCTCGAAGCGGCCGAGCGACGGAACTCGATCACCGGCGCCGCCTTCTGGTGGGCCCTGGTCGAGACGGTTGGGGGCACGTTCGATGCCGTGATCGATCCGGTGCTGCTGGCCACCGAACCCCGCCCCGGTAACGTGGTGTCTGGGTGGTTCTGGTTGTCGGGGCGGTTGCGCCTTCGCTATCAGAAGCCGGCGGCGTCCGGTTGGCTGAAACGGCTGGTGGGACGATGAGATGCACGCGCCGCGCGTGGCCGCTCGTCGGCCTGCTGGGGGCGTTCTGCGCGGCATGCCTCACGCCGGTGCCCCCATCGGCCCCCGCCGTCCCGAAATTCCACGTCGATCCATCGTGGCCCCGCATTCCGAACAACTGGCAGTTCGGCCAGGTGGCCAGCGTGTCCATCGACGCGGCCGATCACGTGTGGGTGTTGCAGCGCCCCGGCACGTTGGGCCCTGAGGAGAAGGGCCGCGCCGCGCCCCCGCTCCTCGAGTTCGACGCGGACGGCGCGTTCGTGCAGGCGTGGGGAGGCCCCGGCTCCGGATACGAGTGGCCGACGTCCGAGCACGGCGTGCACGTGGACGCGAAGGGGTTCGTGTGGATCGGCGGGAACGGCGACACCGACCACCAGATCCTCAAGTTCACGAAGACCGGACAGTTCGTCATGCAGATCGGTCGCGCGGGCCAGAGCCGGGGCAACGCCGACACCCGGAACCTCAACCAGCCGGCCGATGCCTTCGTGCACGCGCCCACCAACGAACTCTTCGTGGCCGACGGCTACGGCAACCGCCGCGTGATCGTCTTCGACGCCGACACGGGCGCCTACAAGCGGATGTGGGGCGCGTTCGGCAACGTCCCGACCGATGCGGCGCCAAACCCCGCCGATCCCGACGCCGAGGAGAAGGGTGCCTCGCAGTTCGTGCAGCCGGTACACGCCACGCGTGTGTCCACGGATGGCCTCGTGTACGTGTCCGATCGAGGCGGCAAGCGCGTGCAGGTGTTTCGGCTGGATGGCACCTACGTCACGCAGACCTTCATCGGGCGCGACTGCGTGGCGCCCGACTGTGGCAATGGCACCACCGCGGCGAGCACGGCGTTTTCGGCGGACCCCGCGCAACGGTTCCTCTACGTCGGCAACCGCAGCCAGGCCAAGGTGATGGTGTTCCTGCGCGCGTCGCTGTCGCTGTTGGACGCCTTCGGGGAACCGGGCTCCGCGCCGGGGCAGTTTGGCACGCTCCACCACATGGCGTCCGATTCGAAGGGCAACCTCTATGTCACCGAGGTGACGCCGCTCGCGCCGGAGAATCGGCGGATCCAGAAGTTCACCCTCACCACCCAACAACGGTAGGCCGTACCGTCGTTGGACCGCGATATCCTAGGACGAGCAGGCCCGGTGGCCTGCTCCCCGTACCCTCATGAAGCCGCTGCGCGCCGCAAACGTCATCCACGCCGTTGGTGTGGCCGGACGCGCGGTCAGCGCGGCGCTCGACTCCCGGCGGGTCTCCATCACCTCTCACATGCTGAACTCGGCAGGCAGTGTCGGCGCCGAGTGGTACGTGGAGGCCTTGTGGCACTACTTGTCGAAGCGGAAGTTGCTGGAGGGCGTGAGCGCCCTGAACGTCGAGTTCGAGCAACCGGCCACCGTTGCCGACAAGTACCTGGTCTTCTCCCTGCCCCAGCCGGAGGCCGACGATCTCCTGATGACCTTTCACGTGCTCCGGACGCCTGCCCGTGGCGGGCGGAAGACGCCCGTGCCGGTTGCGCGCATTCGGGTGCAGCGGGCCAGCCGCCGACGCATCGCCTCTGAAACACCAGACCCGCCGCGCCATCCTTACGGCATCGAGATTCGTGAGCGGCATCTCAATCAGGCCCGGCAGGTGTCGTGGCACACCATGGTGGCGACGATGATGGACGTGGCCCGCCGCGGGGCGCAGTTTGCCGATGCGGCGGCGTCCGAGCGCTTCGACGCCACGAGGCTATGGGTCGTGCCGCGATTCTCGTTCACGCCGCTGGCCGACGCCGCGGCGCAGCCAAACCTCTTCATCTCTCCCGAGTTCTCGCTCGAACAGCCCTGGACCCCCGGCCGGACGTCGGCGTCCGCCCGTGTGACCATCTGGGCGGTCGCCTTCGAGGACCCGTGGCCGGTAGCATCGAGCATCGTCACCGTGGTGCGGACGAGCCTGGTGGACGGCGTACGGAAGCCGGTGGACGAGCGTGGCGCCACGGCCGAGAAACGATCGAGAGTCGCTCGCTGAGATCCTTCCACCGGACACGCTTCAGGGGCGAGCACGTCACAAAGGCCCACGTCACAAATCAGCAACGGCTCTGAGTATCGCGCTCGCCAGACCCGCGAGCGGCGGCAGCGCTCGAGTGGGTGACGTCACGAGTGAATTCGACGTGCGGCGGCATCACTCGCGTCGGTGCGACACGAGCACACGCATGAAGTCTCCACCTCTCACGCCGCGGCGTCGTTCTTGTGTTTCGTGCATCAACGAACTGCTTTGATTTCCGCTGTGAAGACGAGTCTCAAAGTGTTGACAAGGTCTAGGTTAAGCCGTAGGCTCCGCCACACCTGTCAGGGCGAAGTCGGGCTTGGTTCGTGTTCGAAGTGCGGGGCCATCGTGGTGTGGCGTTCGGTGTTGCCGACGCTCAGGAGGCGTGAACCCATGCGTGTGGTACTCAGAAACCTAGCCGTCCTCATCGGGGCGGTTCTACTTCCATCCCTCGCTTTCGCACAGGCGACTCTGACAGGTATCGCCAAGGACTCGTCCGGAGCCGTGCTCCCCGGCGTGACCGTCGAAGCCGCGAGTCCCGCGCTCATCGAAAAGGTCCGCAACGCCGTCACCGACGGCAGCGGGCGATACCAGCTGACAGACCTTCGCCCGGGTGTCTACACCGTGACGTTCACGCTGCCCGGCTTCAACACCGTCAAACGGGATGGTGTCGCGCTGACCGGGTCCGGTGTCGTGGTGGTGGACGGCGAGATGCGAGTCGGCTCGCTCGAAGAGACGATCACCGTCACGGGCGAGGCGCCGGTCGTGGACGTGCAGTCGCTCACGCAGCAGCGCGTGATCAATGCCGAGACGATCGACGCCCTGCCGAGCGCCCGCAACTACTTCGGCCTGGCCCGCATGGTGCCGGGCACGCTGGGCGGCGGCAACGACGTCGGCGGCTCGCTGATCCAGGACGTGGGGCAGAGCCTGACCGTGCACGGCAGCCGCAACGTCGATCAGCGCATCACCATCAACGGCATCAACACCATGACGCTGCAGGCCGGCGGCAACATCGGCGGCCAGACGCCTGATATGGGTTCGGCCGCGGAGGTCACGGTCGACACGTCGTCGCTTGGCGCCGATCTGCCCACGGGCGGTGTCCGCGTCAACTTCGTGCCCAAGGACGGCGGCAACACGTTCAGCAACTCGGCCATCTTCTCGTTCACCAACGAGTCGATGCAGGGCGACAACTTCTCCGACGCGCTGCGCACCGCGGGCCTCGGCACGCCGAACAAGATTCTGCACGCCGTCGACCTGAACGAGTCCTTCGGCGGGCCGCTGAAGCGCGACAAGGTGTGGTTCTGGGCGTCGTTCCGTTACAACGACGTGGCGAACGAAGCGCCGGTGTTCGAGAACAGGAACGCGTTCAATCCAAACGAATGGCTGTACGTGCCCGACACGACCAAGCCAGGGGTGAACAAGGGCGTGCAGTCCAACAACAGCATCCGACTCACCTGGCAGGCCAACGCCAAGAACAAGATCGCCGGCACCTACAAGGCCGACAAGTGGTGCAACTGTCCCAGCCAGATGAGCGCGACGATCGCGCCCGAGGCCGCGCGCGATCGCCGGTTCCCGCGGCTGCGCCAGGAGCACGCGGAGTGGACCTCGCCCGTCACCAACAGGTTCCTGCTGGAAGCGGTGGGCATGCACCTGTACGAGCGCTGGGGCGACATGCACCTCCGATCCGCCACCGGGTCGATTTCCGAGGCGCAGGAAGCCATTCAGCCCCAGCTGATCGCGGTGACCGAGCAGAGCTCGGGTCTCGTGTATCGCGGTCGCGGTCCGTTCTACAACAACACCGCGGTGCCCAGCCTGGCGCTCCGCGCCGCGGCGTCCTACGTCACCGGATCGCACGCGTTCAAGGTGGGCTGGAACCAGACGTCCGGCTACCTCGACGAGTCGCTGTACCAGCTCAACGACGGCCGCAGCTACCGGTTCAACAACGGCGTGCCCAATCAGATCACGATGCGCGGCAACTACCATGCCCGCACCAATCTCGATCGGGACATGGGGATCTACGCGCAGGACCGGTGGACGATGAACCGGCTGACCTTGGCCGGCGCGGTCCGCTTCGACTTGTTTCAGACCAGCTTCCCCGATCAGACGCTGGGCCCGGTGGCCCTCGCGCCGAACCGGAACATCACGTTGCCGGGTGCCGACAACATCAACTGGAAGGACCTGACCTACCGGAGCGGCCTGGCCTACGACCTGTTCGGCACCGGCAAGACGGCGGTGAAGTTCAGCTTCAACAAGTACCTGCTGGGGCAAACGCTCAACGCGCTCGGCCGCGATCCCAACCCGGCGATCGTGGCCGGCAACGTAGCGCCGACGCGCACGTGGACCGACGCCAATCGCGATTTCATCCCGCAGTGCGACCTCACCAACCTCCAGGCCAACGGCGAGTGCGCGCAGGCCAGCAACCTGGCGTTCGGGTCGGCCGTCCCGACGGAGCAGTTCGACAAGGATCTCCTGACCGGCTTCAACCATCGCCAGACCAACTGGGAGACGTCGGTCAGCGTGGTGCACGAGCTGATGCCTCGCGTCGGCCTCGACGTCGGCTACTTCCGCCGGTCCTGGGCGAATTTCCGCGTCACCGACAACCTGAGGGTCTCGCCGGCTGACTTCACGTCCTACGACCTTACCCTTCCCGTCGATTCTCGGCTGGGGGCGGATAGCGGCACCGTGGTCCGCGGCTACGTGGACGTGGCGCCGGCCTTGTTCGGCCAGGTTCTCAACTACAACACGCTGTCGACCAAGATCGGCGATCAGACCGAGGTCTGGCAGGGCGTGGACATCACGGTCAACGCGCGTCTCCAGAACGGACTGACCGTCCAGGGTGGCGTCAGCACCGGCTCGACCCACGAGAACGATTGCGACATCCTGACGGCGCTGCCGGAGATGCGCAACATGGCGGCAATCGGCGCGGCCAATCGACCGCCATCGCAACGTCCCTTGCAGTACTGCGACCGCCAGTCGCCGTACCTGACGCAGGCGAAGCTCTTCGGCGTCTACATCATCCCGAAGGTCGAGGTTCAGGTGTCCGGGACCTTCCGCAGCGTGCCCGGACAGATCCAGGGCAACATCGCCGAGAACTTCGCCAACGTGGCGCTGGTCACCACCAACGCGTTCCTGGGCACCAACTCGAACCTGGGGCGAGCGCTGGCCGGCAATGCCCCGAACGCAACGCTGCAGATTCTGGCGCCGCAGGAGCACTACCTCGATCGCCGCAACGAGCTGGACATCCGCATCGGCAAGCTGGTGCGGGTGGCTCGTCACCGTGCGCTCGTCAGCATCGACTTCTTCAACGCCCTCAACTCGGACGCCATCGTCAATGTCAACCAGGCGTCGAACCTGGCGGCAACAGGCGGTGGATTGGCGTCCTATTGGCGGCCGACCGAGGTCCTGAACGCGCGTGTGATGAAGTTCACGATTACCTACGATTTCTAGCCCAGAGCGGGCGGCGCGCCACTAGCGTGGCGGGGCCTGCCCGCGCTGTCTATAGTTCATGCCGCGTCCCGCTTTGCGGGACGCGAGCATGTTCTAGCGAGGTCCCCGGTCTACGGTCCGGTAGGCGGAACGTGAGGCGGGCTTGGGAGTTCCCAAGCCCGCCTTTTTCTTGTCGATCAGGTCTGGAGCCTGGAGCCTGGAGCCCGCTATGATTCCGACATGCTTGAGGGCGTCGAACGACTCATCGATCTGACCGGATTCCGCGCCAGCGGCCTCACTGGAGCCACCCCGCACGACATCGTCGAAGCCGTGCGTGGTGGCGACATCTCGCGGCTGAGCCGCACGGGCGGCCACTTCGCGGCGGTGGCTCGGGACGGGCACACCGTCCGCCTGGCGCGCACCATCGGCGTGCCGCTCCGCTATTTCGTGGCCAAGATGTACCACGGGCCGTTCCTGGTGGTGGCCGACCGCATCGACACCATCTTCGAGTGGTGTCGATCGCAGCGCATCGCCTGGCAGTTCGAGCCCGCCTACACCCGCATGATCCCCGCCCACTACGTGGTGGAGGTGGATCAAGTGGGGTGTCCCGATCCGATCCCGCGCTATCGCCGCTTCTTCGATCCGGCGATCGCATCTGCCTCGGCCAACCCGACCGAGGCCGGCGAGGCGTACGTGCGTGAGGCGCTGGCGGCCACGAAGGGCTGGCTGGCCGGGGTACCGGCGGACGAACCGGTGGCCGTGGCCTTCTCGGGCGGGGCCGACAGTACCGCGGCGTGGCTGATTGCCCGGCAGGCGCTGATCGAACTCGGCCACAACCCCGATCGGCTGCGTGCCTTCACGCTGGACTATGGCGGCGGCGTCGACGCCGTGCAAGCCGAGGCCGTGGCGGCTGCGCTGGGGCTCTCCGCGTCGTGGGAGCGCGTGGAAGTCCCCGCCTCGGATTTCGACGTGGCCGGTGCCATCGACGTGATCGAGGACTATCACCCGTTCGACGTGGAGTGTGCCGCGGCCGCGCTGAGCCTCCTGCGCGAGGTGCGCGCCAGGCACCCGCGCCTCCGGTACCTGATTGACGGCGACGGCGGGGACGAGAACTGGAAGTCCTATCCGCTCGAGGATTCGGACCTCACGCTGTCGAGCATCCTGCGCAACCCGCTGCTCTATCAAGAGGGCTGGGGCGTGGAGGCGGTCAAGCACAGCCTGTGCTATTCGGGCGGGCTGTCCCGCGGGTACATGCGCACGTACGCGCCCGCCGCCCACCACGGCTTCGCCGCGTTCTCGCCGTTCACCTGCCGGTCGGTGATTGCCGCCGTGCAGGCGTTGCCGTTCGCCGAGGTGCTGGCCGACGACCCCGCGCGACTCGAGACGTTGAAGCTGGACGCGGTGCGGTCCGGCGTCCGGGCCGTGCTGGGCGCCGAGATGCCCGTTTCCCCGAAGCGGCGGTTCCAGGACGGCGCCCATGCGGCGGCGCCGCGCGGGCGGGTCACCAAGGCCTGGTGCCGGCGCGTGTTCGACGAGCGTTGGGAAACGCGGCTCCACGACGCCGAGGTCGACGATCGCCGGTCGGGCAACGAGATGACCGTGCCCGTCGGCGTGCGCTGACGAGTGAAGAGGTCGCTGGACGCGTGGGTGTTGGAGCGCCGGGGGGCCAAGCGCGTCCTCGATCCGAACCGCGCCTACGCGAGCGTGTGGGAGGAAGAGGCCGACGGCCGCGGCGGCGTGGTGCCGACCGCCGTGGTGTTCATCACCAACCGGGAATGCCCGTTCCGGTGCGTGATGTGCGACCTGTGGGTCGAGACGCTCGACGCCACGGTGCCACGCGGCGCCGTGCCCGGCCAGATTCGGCGCGCGCTCCAGGCCATGCCGCCGGCACGGGCCGTCAAGCTGTACAACGCGGGCAGCTACTTCGATCCGCGCGCCGTGCCGTCCGCCGACGATGACGACGTCGCGCACGAGGTCGGCGGCTACGAGCGCGTGATCGTCGAGTCGCACCCGGCTTTCCTGGACGGGGTGCATGCGGCCCGGTGCCTGGCGTTTCGAGACCGACTGTCTGGTGCACTGGAGGTGGCCGTGGGCCTCGAGACGGCCCAGCCCGACGCGCTGGCACGGCTGAACAAGCACATGACGCTCGACGACTTCAGGCGCGCGTCCGGGTTCCTCGTGGGCCACGGCATCGCCTTGCGCGTGTTCATCCTGCTGAACCCTCCGTTCCTTCCCGCGGACCAGAGCCTCGAGTGGGCGTGCCGATCGATTGACATGGCGGCGGCCAGCGGCGCGCGCGTGTGTACCGTGATACCCGTTCGCGGCGGCAACGGCGCGATGGACGCGCTGGAGCCCCCACCAGCCCCGGCGCGCCTCTCGGACCTGGAACAGGCCGTGGAGCACGGCCTGTCGCTTCGCGGGCCCATCGTGCAGGCGGACCTGTGGAACGTCGAGCGATGGGTCCAGTGCTCGTGCGACGAGGCGCGTGTGCGCCGCTTGGCGGTGATGAACCGGGAGCAGCGCGTGCCGGCCCCCATCGCCGGCGCGTGCGACCACACGCGCGGCAGCCTGGAGTGACGTCGACATCAAGTCTCGTCGTCGTCGGTTCGGGCTTCGCTGGCTCGATCCTGGCGATGATCGCCCATCGCCAGGGACGGAAGGTCCTGCTGCTCGAACGCGGCCGGCACCCCCGGTTCGCCATCGGGGAATCCTCGTCGCCGCTCACCGGCATCCTCCTCGAGCAGTTGGCGGAGCGCTACGACCTGCCGGCGCTGGCCTCCCTGGCGTCGTACGGCGCCTGGCAGCGGGCGCACCCGGAGGTGGTCTGCGGCCTGAAGCGCGGGTTCACCTTCTTCGCGCACGAACCAGGCCGCCGGTTCGGCGCGCGGCCGGACCGTGCGGACCAACTGCTCGTGGCCGCCAGCCCCAACGACGACCTGGCCGACACCCATTGGTTGCGCGCCGACGTGGACGCGTGGCTGGTGCGGCAGGCGGTTTCGATGGGCGTGGAGTACCTGGACGAAGCGGGCGTCGAGGAGGTGAGGCTCCGGGCCGACGGGGTTCGCCTGTCTGTCGTCCGCGAAGGCCGCCGGCTGTCGGTTGACGTGGACGGGCTCGTGGACGCAACGGGCCCGCGCGGATGCCTCCACAGAGCCCTGGGCCTACCCGAGACGACGTTCGACGGGTATCCGGGCACACAGGCGCTCTTCACGCACCTTGTCGACGTGGAGCGGTGCGGCGAACTGGACGACTATCGCGTGCCGCTCGCGTCGGGCGGCGTCCCACCGCAGACGCCGTATCCCGTCGATGACGCGGCCGTCCATCACGTCTTCGACGGAGGCTGGATGTGGGTGCTGCGTTTTGCCAACGGCGTGACCAGCGCGGGGGTGGCCGTAACCGACGCCCTGGCCGCCGACCTGCGGCTGGCCGATGGCGAGGCGGCGTGGGCGCGGCTCCTCGCGCGGTTCCCGTCGCTTGCCGCGCAGTTCTCGAGGGCCCGGGCGATCCGTCCATGGCAGTGGCAGCCGCGGTTGGCCTATCGTGGGGCCCAGGTCGTCGGCGACCGGTGGGCCATGCTCCCGTCTGCCGCGGCCTTCATCGATCCGATCTTCTCGACCGGCTTCCCGTTGACGCTCCTGGGCGTGGAGCGCCTGGCTCGTCTCCTGGAGGACGGTCTCTTCGCGGGTTCGTCAGGCGGCCGGGCGCACGGAATGCTCGACGCGTATGCCACGACGACGCTGGCGGAAGCGGATCACACCGCGCGGTTCGTCGGCGGCTGCTATGCGGCGTTCCCCCGTTTCGACGAGTTCGCCAGCTACTCGATGTTCTACTTCGCGGTGGCCAGCTTCGAGGAGGCGCGCCGGCGGCTGAGGCCCGATGGGCCTGGCTTCGGGTTCCTGGCCGTACGGGACGCGCGTCTTGCCGCGGAAGTGGCGCGCCTGACGCCGACCCGTTCCGGTCCCACGCCGCGCCACTTTGCCGAGCAGGTGGCACGCGCCATCGAGCCGCTGAACGTCGCGGGTCTGTGCCGGCCGGAGAAGGCGAACTGGTACGGAGTGGACACCGACGACCTGACCGAGGGTGCCGCGAAGCTTGGCGTGTCGGCCGAGGCCGTGCAGCGGATGCTGGCAGGCCTCGGCCTGGGGCCCGGAGACCGGAGACTGGAGACTGGAGACCGACGACCAATCTAGGCGCGCGCGGCGTGTGGCGCGGTGCGGCACTGTTCCCTGATCAGCGACACCAGGGCCGTGGCCGCGGGCGACAAATAGCGCCCGCGCAGCGTGATGATGCCGACGCTCAGCGTCAACGTCGGATCGGTCAGCGGATACGCCTCGAAGTCCGTCCACGGCTTCTGCGGGATGACGCTGGCCGGCGCGATGGCCGGACCGACACCCGCGCGGACGTGGTCGATGATCGTCGGCAGACGCCCCACCACCACCCCGTACTTGAACGTGAACCCCGCCGCGCACGCTGCCGTCTCGGCGGCGCGGCGGAAGATGGTGTCGGGCGGCGCGGTGACCAGCGTTTCGCCCTTCAACTCGGCGAGCGCGACCGACGTGCGTTTGGGCTTGCTGAGCTTGTGGCCCATCGGGAACGCGACGAACAGCGACTCGGTGAAGAGCGGCTCCCGGGCGAACGGTTCGTCCACGGTGTCGACGAGGCCGACGCCGAAGTCGGCGGAACCGTCGCGCACCTGTTCGAGGATGTCCCACTGCAGCCCTTCCGCGACGTGCAGTTCGACCGAATGCCTCGTCGAGAGGAAGCACTTGGCCAGCGGCGGGATCACTTGCGTAGCGAAAGCTGAATAGGTGGCCAGCGTGATGCGCCCGCGCTGCTCGCCGGCGATCTCGCCCAGGCTCCGCGATGTGAGGTTGAGGTCGTTGAGCATCCGCTCGGCCACGGCCACGAACTCGCGGCCGGCAGGCGTGATCTCCACCCGTCGTGTGTTGCGGGAGAAGAGCAGCACGCCCAGGATGCGCTCGACGCGTTTCACCGTGCGCGTCAGCGCCGGTTGCGACGTCTTGAGGTGCGCGGCAGCCGACACGAAGCTCCCTCGCTCCGCCAGCGTGATGATGGTGAGGAGTTCCCTCGTTCGAAGGTCCGGTATGTCGAGTGGCGTCATACGTCTGGCGGTGTGGTTTCGTTTACGCGCATACCCCAAATAGGTGAGGCGGAATCATATACCAGCGCTCGATATCACGCACGATATCGATGCTGCCGCCCGGTCCCTTTGGCTGTTGAAACCCGCCGCTCGGAAGGGCATCATGACGTGTTCGACTGGTGGTCCGAGGTTCCGCCCTGAACCCGTGGGGGGCCGCCAGATGCCGAAGTTTTCAGGGAAAGCGAGAAACATGAGGACATGTGTGACGAGAGCCACGTGGGCCCTGGCGGCACTGGTGCTGGCCGGGCCGGCGACTGCCTTTGCCCAGGCCGACTTCGTCGGCGTGTGGCAGCCGCGGTATCACGAAGACCAGCCGGAGCGCATTCCCGGGCCGGAACTGCGGGACTACCTGGGCCTGCCCGTCAATGACGCGGCCAGGCAGTTTGCCGACAGCTGGGATCCGGGCCGGATTGCGCTCCAGGAAGAACAGTGCCGGGTGCACGTGTCACCTTATATCTACCGCGGTCCCACCAACCTCCGGATCTGGGAGGAAAAGGACCCGAAGACGCAGGACCTCATCGCCATCAAGCACTACCACAGCACGTTCGAGCAGACCCGCACGATCTGGATGGATGGCCGTCCCCACCCCGGGCCCAACGCTGCCCATACCTGGATGGGCTTTTCCACCGGCCGGTTCGACGGCGACATGCTGGTCGTCGAGACCACGCATCTGAAGTTCGGGTGGGTCCGCCGGAACGGGCTGCCGATGAGCGACCGTGCCACGGCAACCGATTATTTTGTCCGGTACGGCGACGTCCTCCAGCAGACGACCGTGCTGGTCGATCCCCTGTATCTCACCGAGCCGCTCGTGAAGAGCCAGGAGTTCGGGCGCAGCGCCCGCGAGCTGCCGGCCGGCACGTGGCTGTGGGTGTGCGACCCGGTGGTCGAGATTCCGCGGGAGGAGGGGACCGTTCCCGCGTACCTGCCCGGCGAGCACCCGTTTGCCGACGAGTTCGCCCGCCGCCACGGCATCCCCGTGGAGACCGCGCTGGGCGGGGCGGCCACGATGTACCCGGAGTACCAGGAGGTCCTCAAGAAGCTGCCCAAGCCGCCGCCGCTGGCGCCGCCCCAGACCGGTGCGACACGCGTGACGGGAGCGGGGCAACAGAGCCAGGCGCCGGGTGCGACACCTCCGGCTGCGCCGCAGGGACAGCGGGGTCAGGGACGATGAGCACGCACACGACACGTCCACGCGGGCGACGGGTCCGCATCGGCGCGGCCGTGCTGGCCGCGGCCGTCGGTGCAGGAGCCGCGCTCGGGGGCCGCGCGGTGGCGCAGAACCAGAACTTCGACACGGTGCAGGTGGAGATCGTGCCCGTGCGCGACAACATCTTCATGTTGGTGGGCGCCGGCGGGAACCAGACCGTGCACATTGGTCCCGAGGGCATTCTGGTCGTGGACACGCAGTTCGCGCCCATGAGCCAGAAGCTGATGGCCGCCATTCGGTCCCTCAGCCCCGCGCCCATCCGCCACATCGTGAACACCCACATGCACGGGGATCACATCGGCGGCAACGAGAACTTCGCGAAGGCCGGCCGATTTCGTGCGGGCGGCAATGTCGTGGGAGACCTCGGCGCTGCCGCCACCGCCACGGCGCACGTCGTGGCCCACGAGAACGTGTTGCTTCGGCTGAGCGCCCAGCCCGCGGCCGGGCAGACGCAGGTGCCGTTCGCGCTCTGGCCCAGCGAGACCTACATCGGCAAGAAGCGTGAGTTCCTGTTCAACGGCGAGGCCGTGCAGATCATCCACCAGCCCAACGCGCACACCGACGGCGACAGCGTGGTGTTCTTCCGCAAGAGCGACGTGGTGTCCACGGGCGACCTCTTCACCACGGTCATGTATCCCTTCATCGACGTGGCCAACGGCGGCTCGATCAACGGCTATATCAAGTCGCTCAACGCCATCCTGGACATCACCGTCGCCAGCAACGTCAACGAGGGCGGCACGATGGTGATTCCGGGGCACGGGCGCCTGTCGGACGAGCAGGACGTCATCGAGTATCGGGACATGGTCACGATCATCCGCGACCGCATCCAGGCGTACGTGAAACGCGGGATGACGCTCGAGCAGGTGAAGGACAAGAAGCCCACGCTGGATTTCGACGGCCGGTACGGCTCCACCACCGGCTTCTGGACGATCTCGACCTTCGTCGAGACGATCTACAAGGAACTGGTGGCGCTGAACCCACCGGCGCCGGTGGCCGCCACCCCACGGAACCGGACGCAGAACCGGAATCAGAACAGGAGCGGCCAATGAGCGCGCGTGTGTGGAAAGCCTGCGGTACGCCGCTCGCGGCCGTGGTGGTGAGCGCGCTGGCGTTTGGCGCGGTCGGTGAGACCGCCGGTCAGGCCCCGTCGGAGGCCTCGACACCGGCAGGCCAGGCGCCGCCCGGTGGCGGCGGTCGTGGCGGCCGTGGCCGTGGTGGCGCTCCGCAGGGGCCACCGCGCCAGACGGCGCCTGTGGACCTGACCGGAAACTGGGTGTCGGTGGTCACCGAAGACTGGCAGTGGCGCATGCGGACGCCGCCCAAGGGCGATTACGCCAGCGTGCCGATGACTCCGGCGGCGCGGCAACTGGCCGACACCTGGACCGACGCCAAGGACGGCCAGTGCGAAGCCTACGGCGTCGGCGGCATCATGCGCATGCCGGGTCGACTCCGTGTCTCCTGGCAGGACGACACCACGCTGAAGATCGAAACCGACGCGGGCCAGCAGACGCGTCTCCTCCGGTTTGCCGCGCCAGCCGCACCGGCTGCCACCCCGGTGTCGTCGGCCGCGGGGCCGCGATCGCTGCAGGGCACGTCGGTGGCTGAGTGGCAGCGGGCCGGCGGTGCCTTCGACGCGTTCCTCGAGCGCGGCGGCGGCAATGCCGCCGCCGGACAGCGGTGGGGCTCGCTGAAGGTGACGACCACCAACCACAGCGGTGGCTGGCTGCGTCGCAACGGTGTGCCGTACAGCCAGAACGCCGTCATCACGGAATACTTCACGCGGTTCAACCATCCGCAAGCGGGCGAGTGGTTCATTGTCACGACGATCGTCGACGATCCGCAGTACCTGGGGCAGCCGTTCATCACGAGTTCGAACTTCAAGAAGGAAGCGGACGGCTCGAAGTGGGCCCCCGCGGCGTGCCGCGTCGGTTAGTGGAGCGGGGCGCGCCACGCGCCCTCTTGGGGAGTGCCAGATGAGATTTCGTGTCGCCTCGACGCTGATGGCCGTGGTGGCCGTGATGTTGCCCCTGGGGGCCTCGACCCTGGTGGTGGGCAAGCCCGAAGACGCCGGGTTCTCTTCCGAACGGCTTGCGCGCGTGCGCGAGGCCGTGAAGCGGCACCTCGACGCCGGCTCCCCGTCCGGCGCCGTTACGCTGGTGGCGCGCCGCGGCAAGATCGTCTACTTCGAAGCGCACGGGCTCATGGACGTGGAGTCCCGGAAGCCGATGCCGAAGGACGGGATCTTTCGGCTGGCGTCCACGTCCAAGCCGATCACCGCGGCCGCCGTCCTGATGATGGTGGAAGAAGGCAAGGTCCGCCTCACGGACCCGGTGTCGCGGTTCATCCCCGAGTTCACGAGCATGAAGGTGGCCGTGCCTCGTCCCGGGACCGCCGGCCCCGGCGCCGCTGGCCCGGGCGGCCCGGGTGGAGGGCGCGGCGCAGCGCCCGTTTTCGACACGGTGTCCGCGTCGCGCGAGATCACGGTGCGGGATCTGCTGACGCACGGTTCCGGCCTGGTGAGCGGCGGACTTGGCAACTCCGTCGCGCCGCAGCGGGGTCCTGCCGAGACGTTGGCGACGTTTATCCCGAAGCTGGCCGCGGTCCCGCTGGATTTCCAGCCCGGCAGCCTCTGGCGCTACAGCGGGCAGGCCGGGTTCGACGTGCTGAGCCGCATCGTCGAGGTGGCCTCGGGGCAGCCGTTCGATCGCTTCCTGCGTGAACGTCTGCTGGATCCGTTGGGGATGAAGGACACCGGGTTTTTCGCGCCGCCGGATCGCGCGGATCGCCTGGTGACCCTGTACCGCCGCACACCAGACGGGAAGCTGGAGCGCGTGCCGGATCAGAGCGGGCTCAGCAGCACCACCTACTTTGCCGGCTCGGGCGGCATCGTGAGCACGGTGCAGGACTACGCGCGGTTCGCGCAGATGATGCTCAACGGCGGCGAGCTGGACGGACGCCGCTACCTGGGCCCCCGCACGGTACAGATGATGATCACCAACCACACCGGCGAGATGGTGAACGGCCAGTTCGGCCGGCCGGCCCGCGGCATGGGCTTTGGCCTCGGCGTGCAGATCAACGAGGACCCGGCGGCCTCGGGCTTGCCGCAGTCCAAGGGCGCGTGGGGGTGGGCGGGCGGCTTCGGCACCAACTTCAACGTCGAGCCCGCCGAGCAGTTGGTCACCGTGGTCTTCATCCAGACGCCCAACGGCGCACTTCAGCGCGACGTCGAGGCGGCCATCCGGCAGGCGATCATCGATTGAGCACCTCCCCACGACGCGCGTCGCGCCGCCGAAGGCTCGCGTAGCGAGGCGCCGGCAGCGGAAGTTGAAGCGCGACGTGGAGGACTCCTGCTCGCGTCGCGCGGCCGCCGTCTGCATCCTCTGCGCGGCCGTGTGCGCCGCGGCTGCCCAGGGCCTCCCCGGCCAGACCGCCGTGTTCTCCGACCGCACCGCCGACGTGGCGTTGGACTTCGTCCACGCCAACGGAGCCGGCGGCGCGCTCCTCCTGCCCGAGGTGATCGGCGCGGGCGGGGCCCTCGTCGACTACGACAACGACGGCGACTTGGACGTGTTCGCGGTGCAGAGCGGGGCGCTCGAGCCCGCGGTGTCGCAGAGCCGGCTGTTCCGCAACGAGCTGTCGGCGGGCGGCCGACTGCGGTTCACCGATGTGACGGCGACCAGCCGCATCCCGCCGGGCGGCTACGGCATGGGCGTCGCTGCCGGCGACGTGGACAACGACGGCTGGGTGGACCTGTACGTCACGGGCCTCGGAGCCTCCCGCTTGCTGCGCAACAACGGCGACGGCACGTTTCGCGACGTCACGGCGAGTTCCGGTACCGCCGACCCACGGTGGAGCGCCAGCGCGACGTTCTTCGACTACGACCAGGACGGGTGGCTGGATCTGTTCGTGGTCCACTACGTGAACTTCAGGGCCGACATGAAGCGCGGGTGCTTTTCGGCCGGATCCGCCCGTGACTACTGCAACCCCGCGGTCTACGACGGCGTGGCCGACCGGCTGCTGCGCAACAACGGCGACGGCACGTTCGCGGACGTGTCGGTCCGCGCCGGCGTGGCCGCGGGGGCCGCGCACGGGCTGGGCGTCATCGCGTCGGACTTCAACGGCGACGGGTGGACCGATCTGTACGTGGCCAACGACGGCGATCCCAACCACCTGTGGCTGAACGACCGCGGGAGGCGCTTCACCGACGGCGCGCTGTTGGCGGGTGTGGCGGTGAACCGCACGGGGCAGGCGCAGGGCAGCATGGGGACCGACGTCGGCGACGTCGATGGGGACGGCGACGACGACGTGTTCGTGACCAACCTGGACAACGAGGGCAACGTGCTGTACCGGCAGGTGGGGCCGGGACTCTTCGAAGACCGCACGGTGGAGGCCGGGCTCTTCAGGCTGGGGCTCACCGGCTTCGGCACGCGGTTCCTGGATTACGACAACGACGGCTGGCTGGATCTGATCGTGGCCAACGGCGCCGTGCGGCACATCAGCGCCCAGGTGCAGCGCGGGGACGCGTATCCGCTGAAGCAGCGCAACCAGTTGTTTCGCAACGAGGACGGCCGGCGGTTCGTGGACGTGTCGACCGGCGCGGGTGCCGCGTTCGCCCAGCTGCGCGTCGGGCGCGGCGTCGCGACCGGGGACCTCGACAACGACGGGGACGTGGACGCCGTGGTCTTCAACAACAGCGGCCCGGCACAGGTGCTGGTGAACGAGGTGGGCGCGCGGCGCCACTGGCTCGGTGTTCTGGTCATCGATACGGGGCGCCGGCGGGATGCCCTGCACGCCCGCGTGACCCTGGCCGGTGGCGGTGGCCGCGACCAGACGCGCGTGGTGCGCGCCGACGGCAGCTACGCGTCCGCCGCCGACACGCGGGTCCTGTTCGGGTTGGGCAACCGGACGGCCAGCCAGGCCGTCAGCGTGCGGTGGCCGGGCGGAGCGGTCGAGGAGTTTCGCGGCCTCGGCGTCGACCGCTACTGGGTGATCGAGGCGGGGAAGCCGCCGCGTGCGCTGCCGCCGGGAGCCGCGCGATGAGGACCGTCGGTGGCGCGAGGGTCTGGGTGATGACCGTGCTTCTCGCCGGGCTTGCGCCGATGGCGCCGGCGACGGGTCAGCCCGCCGGTCTCGGGGCGATTCAGCTTCCTGCCCTCGGCGCGCTCGAGCCGGCGGTGGCCGATCAGATTCGAGAGGAGGCGCAGCGCGCGGTGGCCACGAGGGCGGGCTCGCGCGCAAGCGCCAGGGAGCGCGCGGAGGCATACGGCGCTCTTGCGCGGGTGCTGCATGTCTACGAGTTCTTCGACGCGGCCGAGGCGTCCTACGGCGTCGCGGCCCGCCTGGCGCCCCTGGACGACCGGTGGCCGCACCTACTGGGCTACCTGTACCAGCAGTCGGGGCGGCTCGACGAGGCGGTGGAGCAGTTCACGACCGCGCGCCGCATCCAGCCGGGCAACCGCGCGGCCAGCATCCGGCTGGCCGACGTGTTCGTGCGATTGAACCGTCTCCGGGAGGCACGCGAGGCGTTCGAACAGGTGGCGCAAGTGTTCCCCGCGCTGGCGCAGAGCGGGCTGGGGGAAGTGGCGCTTCGCGAACGGCGCTACCGCGACGCCGTGAATCACTTCGAGGCGGCGCTCGAGCGCGTGCCCGCGGCCACGTCGCTCCACTATTCGCTGGCGATGGCGTATCGGGGCCTGGGACGCCTGGACGGTGCCCAGGCCCAACTCCAGAAGCGGGGCACCGGCGCGATTCGCGTCGGCGATCCCATCGTGGACAGCCTGCAGGCCCTCGTGCGCGGCGAGCGCGGGCTGGTGATGCTGGGCCGCCGCGCCTACGACGGCGGCGCGTATCAGGAGGCGGCCGACGCGTTCGCGCGAGCCGTGGACGCGGCGCCTCTCAGCGCAACGCCACGGGTGAATCTGGGCCTGGCGCGCGTGCAGCTGGGCGACACGGCCGGCGCAGTAGAACAGTTCGAGGCGGCGCTGCGGCTGGAACCCGGCAACCAGGTGGCGCACGCCAGCCTGGGCGGCATCCTCGTGGCCCAGCGAAGGGACCAGGACGCGCTGCCGCATCTGGTGGCCGCGCTCGACCCGTCGCCTGACGACGCGACCCTCGCCCGCCAGCTGGTGGGGACGCTGACCCGTCTGGGCCGGCCGGGGGACGCGATTGCGGTACTGGAGCGCCTGGGTGCGGGCGACGGCGACGACGAAGACGCCCTGCTGGGATTGGTTCTGCTGCTCTCCGAGCAGGGACGCTACCGCGACGCGCTCGAGAAGTTGGATGCGGCCAACCGGCGCTATCCGGAACGCCCGGCGACGGCGACCACGCTGGCCCGCGTGCTCGCGTCGGCACCGGACCGAGCCCTGCGCGATGGCCGTCGCGCGCTGGAACTGGCCACGGCCGTTCACGCCGCGGACCAAGCGCCCGTGCATGCGGAGACGGTGGCGATGTCGCTGGCGGAATTGGGGCGGTGCGAGGAGGCGCGGGCGTGGATGACTCGTGCGGTGGCGGCCGCTCGAGCAGCCGGGGACTCGAGTGAGGTGTCGCGTTTGCAAGCTGTCACACCGCAGTACGACGGTGCTTCATGCAGGCCCGGGGGGCCGTGAGTCGGCAACAGTTGTCAGTCTCCAGTCTACGGTCGACAGTCCAGCAGTTGCTGCCCTGTAGCAAAGCCCAGGCGGAACTGCAGTTCCGCCCAGACAGGAATGTGGACCGGAGACCGGAGACCGGAGACCGGAGACTGTGCACTCTAGAAGTCGAACTGGGCGCTGAACTTGAACATGCGCGGCAGCAGGATCGTCGTCGGCGTTCTCCAGCCGGGTCGACCGGCCGTCGGCGTGAAGTCCGTGTAGGTGTTGTTCTCCGCGATGGCCGCGGCGCCGTTCAACACGTTGTAGAAGTCGAAGTTGATCGACGTGCGGGTGACGCCGAACCGGAGGATCTTCGAGACGCGCATGTCGATCTGGTTCAAGCGCTCGACGAAGAGTTCCCCGGCCCTGGTCATCGTGAACTGGCGGAACGGCGCCAGCGCGTAGCCTCGGCCCAACGTGCCCCCGGTGAACTCGTTGTAGCCGGTGGCCAGCCCCGCGCCCGGAAGGTTCTGGAACGTGCCGCTCACGAGCACGTCCACCTTCGGGATCGTGTAGGACGCCAGACCCTGCACCTGTGTCCGCCATCCCTGGTTCTGCTTGCAGCGCTCCAGCGGGCGCGCGGCGAAGAAGAACAGGCGCGTGTTGTTCCCGAAGAACTGGTGCAGGCGTTCCGGCAGTTTGTCCACGATCTCGCAGTCGTCGGTGACGACGCGCCCCGTGCCCATTCCGCCCTGCACGAAGAGACCGCTCTGCATGCGGGCGTTCAGCGTGACGTTCACGCCGTCGAAGTGCTCGGTCTGCTTGCCGTATTCGCTGGCCAAGGTCACGAGCGTGTTCACCGGGCGCGCCGCCGCCGCTGGCGTCAGGTCGAAGCCGGTCAGCGTGTAGCCGCCGCCGTCGGGTATCCGAGAGTCGCGAGGCACCGTAAACGTGAATCGCTGGTAGTCGGCCGCGTTCACCGCCAGGTCGTCCTGGACCGGGAAGTTGCCGTAGATCCGGCGGGCGTACTGGACGTCTACCGACACCCGCGGGAGGAGTTCCTGCTGGACGCTGGTCGTGAACTCCCAGTTGTACTCGCGCTTGCCCCAGCCTCGCATCAGGTCTGTGTCGTAGGAGGTCGCGACGACCGACGTGCCGAGCGTGCCGCCGTTGGCCACCGCTCCGCACTCGCCGTTGACGTCGAAGTTGTTCAGGTCGCAGTCGGGCACGAAGTCGTTGTCCGCATCGGCCCACGTCCGGTTCACGCCCGCGCCCAGATTCAGGCGGTTGATCGGGTTCGGCGCGTCGGACAGGGCACCGGTGGTGCCGAGGCCGCCCAGGTACTTGTTGGCTGTCATCTTGAACGCCGTCTTCCCATTGCCGAAGACGTCCCAGGTGGCCGCCAGCTTCGGCGTGATGTCCTTCAGGCTGAGGTTCGTGCTCTCCGGGAACTGGACGTTCAGGTTGCGCCCGAAGAACGTGCCCGTGATGCCCTGGTCCGGGAAGCTGTTTGCGAACGCATCGAACCGGATCCCTCCCGCCAGTGTCCACCGCCCGGCCGTCCACTTGTCCTGCGCGAAGAGGCCGGCGTCGTGATCGACGATCACCTTGATCGTGCGCGGCGCCAGCGTGTAGTTGATGCCCGTCGGCGCGCCGCTGAGGAACGTGTACTGGAAGGGGGACGCCGGGGCCGTGTAGGTGGTGTTGTCGTGATACCCGTACGCGTTGTTGTAGCCCACCTTGAAGTTGTGCGACCCGGTGATATAGGACATCGCCGCGCGGTAGTGGAGGTTCCAGTTCCACGAGTTGTTGTAGGTCTGGGCGGCTCGATAGGTCAGCTGGCCACCGGTCACGGGATTCAAGCTGTCGTTCACCGATTGAATCCCCGGCGTCAACCCGTCGATGTTGCCCAGCTTGCCCACCTGTGGGTCCATGCCGCCCCAGCGCTCCACGCGGTGGATCGCGCTGGCTTCGAGCAGGACCTTGCTGCTGACCGGGTTGTTCCAGTCCATGGTCACGAACCGCTGGACGGGGAACCGCCGGTCGTTGCCCGCTTCGGGCGCCACGGTTGCGGAGATGCCGGTGGTGCACGCGCAGAACTGCTCGAAGTCGGCGGTCACGCCGATCTTGTTCTTGGGGCTCGCCTGCCAGGTGTAGCGAGCCTGGAAGATCGTCTGCTCCTGGTGAAGGACGGCCTGCCGCGACGAGCGAACGTAGTCGTACCGATTCACGTTGTTGACGTTCTCGTTGAAGAACATCCCGGCCACGTAGTTGTCGGCGTAGAGGGACCGTCCGGACAGGAAGAACCACATCTTGTCGCGCTTGAGCGGGCCGCCGAAGCCGGGATTGAAGTCCCCGTTCTGCTTGATCTTCCCGGGGGCGGTCAGGCCAAGGGCCTGCGCGTCGCTGCCCGTATGGTTGTCGGCCGCGAAGCTCTCGGTCGCGAAGCTGCCGAAGACCGTGCCGCTGAACCGGTTGCCGCCGTCGCGCGGGATGAAGTTGATGCGCACGCCGCCGGTGGCCGCCTGCGCGTCCACACCCGACACGTCGATGGCGAACTCGGCGGTGCCCGTCGCGTTGGGCACGGCGCCGCCGCCCCACCCGCCGGCAATCATCGAGCTGAGGGCCACGCCGTTGACCATCATGCGCTGGTCCGCGGTGCGGCCGCCGTTGGCCTCGAGCGACGCCACTTCCTGCACGACGGAACCGCCGACGTCCTGGCTCATGAACGCGCCGCGCCGCACGCCTGGAATCAGGACGCCGGTGGTGAACGGCGTACGGGAACTGGGAATCGCAGACACGATCTCCTGGTCCATGACGGCTTGTCGGGTGGTCGTCTGCAGGTTGACCGTCGGCGCTTCACCGCTGACCGTAATGGTTTCCTGCACGCCGCCAACCGTCATGTCGGCGTTGATGGTGACGATGGCCGTGCCGGCCAGTTCCACGCCTTCGCGGACCGTGGTCCGGAAGCCGGGCAGCGTGAACGTGATGCGGTACGCGCCGGGGCGCAGGTCCAGGATGGTGTAGCGGCCGGTGCTGTCGGTCACTGCAGACCGAACCTTCTCGATCAGAACCGGACTGCTCGCCTCGACGGTCACGCCGGGGAGCACGGCTCCCGATGTGTCCCGCACGAGCCCCGACAGTGCGGCCTGCGCGAACGCCGTGAGCGGCAGAATCAGTACGAGCGCGCACGCCCCTGCGAATACCTTGATTCCCGTCATTCAGCCTCCTCAGTCGCCGACGACTGTGCTCTGACGGAACAGAAGGTGGCTGATTGGCCGAAACCTGTCCAATACATCTTTCCTACTATCGCCATACCGGTCTGGTATAGAATCCCGGCCCGATGGACTTCCGGCATATCAGGGCGTTCATTGCCGTTGCCGACGCCTCGAGCGTGACCAGGGCGGCCGAGCGGCTGCACATTTCCCAGCCGCCCCTGACGCGGCAGATCCAGCAGCTCGAGCACGACCTGGGGTTGACGCTGTTCGTGCGCCACCGTCACGGCGTCGCCTTGACGGAGGCGGGCCGGCGGCTCCTGGACAAGGCGCGCGTCTGGGACACGGCGGCTGCCGACTTCGCGGAGGCCGCCCGGCAGGCCAAGACGGCAGAGGTTGGTCGCATCCGGGTGGGGATCGGCTGGGGCTTGTGGGATCTGGTGAACCGCGCGCGGGTGGAGTTCGCCAAGGATGAGCCGGACGTCGTGATCGAGGCGATCGACGCCTATTGCCATACCGACTCCGATGAACTGCTGCGCGCCGACGGCCTTGACGTGGCGTTTGCCAGACCACCCTACGACCGGGAGTTCGACGTGTCGGAGCCCGTTGCGCAGGAGCGGATCCAGGTGATCATGTCGGCCGAGAGCCCGCTAGCTGCCCGCCAGTCGGTGTCGGTCCGCGACCTCGCCTGCGAGACCTTGCTGCTCTGGGAGCGATTCGTGGCACCTGTCCTCTACGACCAGGTCTTCGGTCTCTACAGGCAGGTCGGTCTCACCCCCCGAACGCTACCCACGCCTGGCGCGGGGCCGTTCAACCACGCCGGCATGATGCTGGTAGCGTCGCAGAAGGGCATCTACTTCGGATACGGTGTGCCCTTGAGCGGCCCACAGCCGGCCAGCGGCGTCGCCGTGGTGCCGGTGTCGGATCCGGGTGCGACGGTGGACGTCCGGATCGTGAGCCGCAAGGACGTCCCGCCCGTGGTGCAGCGCTTTCGTTGTTGCGCCTGCCGCGTGTTCGGGGTGCCGGAGCACGTCGCGGCGCGGCGTATCTCCTGAGGCCCATGCGCGCCATGCGTTCGATGCTCGTCCTGGCGGGAGCCGTTGCGTGTGCCACGACCCTGGGTTTGAATGCTCCGCCGGTGCTCGGACAGGCACGCGGCGTCGGCACGACGGCCGCGTCGTCCTTTGCACCCGGCCGGACGCCGTGGGGACACCCGGACCTGCAAGGGACCTACTCCAACGACGACGAAACGGGAACGCCGATGGAGCGGCCCGCGCAGTTCGACGGGCGCACGCACGAAAGCCTGACCCCGGAGGAAATGCGGCGGATCGTGGCCGACCGCAACGACCTCTTCGTGGAGGGCGTCAGCGGCGACGAGTTCGCGGGCGGCCTGCGTCCTCCCGCGCACCTCATCTTCGACACCTTCGATCGCAAGAACAAGCGGGCATGGCTGGTGGTGGACCCGGCGGACGGAAAGGTTCCTCCGATGACCGACGCCGCGCGCAAGCGCCCGCGTGCTCCCGGGGGCGTCAGCACCAACGCGAATCCACTGGGCCCCTTCAACAGCTGGCTCGACATGGGGCTGTACGACCGCTGCATCACCCGCGGCATTCCGGCGTCGATGATGCCGGCCGGCTACGGCAGCCGGTACGAGATCGTCCAGTCGCCCGACAGCGTGGCGATTCGCTACGAGATGATCCACGAGACACGCGTGATCCCCCTCGATCGGCGCCCGCCTGTCGCCGCCGGCATCAAGCAGCTGCTGGGAGATGCGCGCGCGTGGTGGGAGGGCGACACGCTGGTGGTCGAGACGCGGAATTTCCCGCCGGAAACCGCTCCCCAGCGCGCCAGCGACCGCGTGGTGATGACCGAGCGGTTCACGGCGGTCGCCGCCGACATCGTGGAGTGGCGGGTCACGTTCGACGACCCCACCACCTGGACCCGCCCGTGGACCTATCTGATGCCCCTGACCAAAGTGGACCGCTCGCAGGAAGTGCACGAATACGCGTGTCACGAGGGGAACCTGGCCATGCGCAATATCCTGAGCGCCGC
>Ga0307505_10000296_pt1 | contig 58580 bp, 44 predicted proteins | sample 23_S_MG_FD_202183 | JGI IMG/M metagenome (GOLD analysis project Ga0307505, IMG submission 202183) | Soil microbial communities from Populus trichocarpa stands in riparian zone in the Pacific Northwest, United States - 23_S | ecosystem: Environmental > Terrestrial > Soil > Riparian zone > Trees...
CGTATCCGTGTCGATCCGGCGGTCATGAACGGCCAGCCCTGCATCGCTGGCACAAGGTTGACAGTGCGCCGGGTGCTGGAAGCGGTCGCCCTGCATCCTGATCGGGTCCAATTGAAGGTCGAATATCCGGAATTGGCGGATGAAGACATCGCCCAAGCCCTGGCATACGCCGCATCAAACCTCGACGACGAGGTTCAGCCACTGGAAGCGGCTTGATCCGCCTGCTGCTCGATCAGGGCGGATTTTCATGCATTGCTGGCCATGGCGGGTGCGGAGAAACCTTCCGTCATTCGGATCCGCCGTGAAGGCATGCGCGGGCCGGACATCGCTGCATTGCTGAAAACGATCTGGCCGCGCATCGAGCCGGCAGTCCGTCGTGGCGCCGTGATTACCGTGACCGAACGGGCCATCCGTTTTCGCTATCTGCCGATTGTGCCGGTCAAGAACCCGGCACCGTAGCAGCACGCGGAAGCGAGGACCGGATTCACAACAATCGATGTGGAACGCCCGGCAACACGGATAGGTACCTCTCCCGCGATCAAAGATCCCCAAGCCCCTCGGCCACGCCGCGTGCGCCAACGCGCAGCAGCTTGAGCGTGTTGGTGCCGCCGAGCTGGCCGGTATGGTCGCCGGTGGTCAGGATCACGCGGTCGTCCTCGGCGAGATGGCCGAGAACGAACAGGTGCTGGATCGCCTCGCGCGCGGCCTGCATCGGACTGACATCGTGGGGGTCGAACTCGATCGGATGGACGTCGCGGAACAGCAGCATGCGGCGCCGCGCCGCCGCGTTGCGCGACAGCGCGTAGATCGGCACGCTCGAGCGATGACGCGAGAGCCAGCGCGCGGTCGCACCGGATTCGGTCAATGCGACGATCGCGCGCACGCCGATGCGCGCGGCAAGAAACATCGAGGCCAGTGCGATCGCCTGATCGGTACGGTCCAGCGGCTGGGTTCCGCGGCTGAAGTCCGAACCGGGTTCGAACTGGCGCTCGGCACCCAGGCAGACGCGGCGCATCGCGGCAACAGCCTTGTCGGGGTGTTTTCCGGCGGCGGTCTCCTGCGAGAGCATGACCGCATCGGTGCCGTCGATGACCGCGTTGGCGACGTCAAGCACTTCGGCACGGGTCGGGATCGGCGATTCGACCATCGACTGCATCATCTGGGTCGCGGTGATCACGACCCGGCTGCGCTCGAGCGATTCGCGGATGATCTTTTTCTGCAGACCCGGCAGTTCGGCATCGCCGATCTCCACGCCGAGGTCGCCACGTGCGACCATGACCACATCGCTCGCGTCGATGATCTCGCCGAGCGCGGTGATCGCCTCGGTGCGTTCGATCTTGGCCACGATCGCGGCATCGCCGCCAGCCGCGCGCAACAACCGGCGTGCCTCCTCGATGTCCGCCGCGCTCTTGACGAACGACACCGCTAGAAACTCGACGCCGAGTTCCGCGGCGAGACGGATATCGGCATAGTCTTTTTCCGACAACGCCGCCACGGTGAGACCGCCACCGAGGCGATTGATGCCCTTGCGATCCGACAGCCGTCCACCGACCACGACCCGGCAGTTCACGCTGTGCGGAACGACATCGACGACCTCCAGGACGATCAGGCCGTCGTCGAGCAGCAACTGGTCGCCCGCGCTGACGTCGCGCCAGAGGTCGTGATAGCCGACGCCGACCCGGTCAATATCGCCAGGCGGTGCGTCGGGCCGGCAGTCGAGCGTGAACAACGCGCCGGGTTCCAGATGGACAACCCCTTCGGCAAACCGTTCGACGCGGATCTTCGGGCCTTGCAAATCGCCGAGCACCGCGACTTCGCGGCCAAGCCTCGCCGCGGCCGCGCGCACATCGGCTGCGCGTTTGCGATGGTCGTCCGGGTGCCCGTGCGAGAAGTTGAGGCGAACGACATCGACGCCCTCGGCAAGCACGCGTTCGAGCATTCCCGGCGCATCGGTGGCGGGGCCCAGCGTGGCGATGATGCGGGTGCGTCGCAACTGTTCGGTCATCGATTCCCTCTCCCGGAGTGGGCCCGGTCACGCTAGCACACGGCCCTGGTTTCAAATGCAACCTGATCGATTCACTGCGTGCCGCGTGCCTCGAGCGCAGCGACCGCCGGAAGTTTTCTGCCCTCGAGGAACTCGAGAAACGCGCCGCCGCCCGTGGAGATGTAGGAGATCCCGTCGCCGATGCCGTAGCGCTCCACCGCAGCCAGCGTATCGCCGCCGCCGGCAATCGAAAACGCGCCCGATCCCGCGATCGCGCGTGCGAGCGTTTCGGTCCCCTTGCCGAACGCCTCGAACTCGAACACGCCCACCGGACCGTTCCAGACCACGGTGCCCGCGCTGGCGATGAGTGCGGCGTAACGGCGTGCGGTTTCCGGACCGATGTCGAGAATCATCTCGTCGGCACCGACCTCGTCCACGCGCCTGACGGTCCCCTCCGCGTCCGCGGCGAACGTGCGCGCGACGACGACATCGGTTGGTATCGGTACTTCCGCACCACGCGCCTTCGCCGCCGTCGCTATGCGGGTCGCCGTTTCCAGCAGATCGCCTTCGCACAGCGACTTGCCCACCGAGTGCCCGGCCGCGGCGATGAACGTATTGGCGATGCCGCCACCGACGATGAGCTGGTCGACCTTGTCGACGAGGTTTTCCAGCAGGGCGAGCTTGGTGGAGACCTTGGATCCGGCAACGATCGCGAGCAGCGGACGCGCCGGATGATCCAGCGCGCGGGTCAGCGCATCGAGTTCGGCCATCAGCAGCGGGCCGCCCGCGGCGACCTTCGCAAACCGGATCACGCCGTGCGTGGACGCCTGGGCGCGATGGGCGGTGCCGAAGGCGTCCATCACGAACACGTCGCAGAGCGCCGCGTACTTGCGCGAAAGGGCCTCGTCGTCCTTGCCTTCGCCGACATTCATGCGGCAGTTCTCGAGCATCACGATGCCCCCGGCGGGAACCTCGACGCCATCGACCCAGTCGCGCACGAGCGGTACCTCGCGACCGAGCAGTTCGCCGAGGCGCGCTGCAACCGGGGCCAGTGAATCCTCGGCACTCCACTGCCCTTCCTTGGGTCGGCCCAGATGCGAGGTGACGAGCACGCTCGCACCCATGTCCAGGGCCAGCATGAGGGTCGGCAGCGACGCCGTGATGCGCTGTTCCGAGCTGATCCGTCCATCCTCGATCGGGACATTGAGATCCTGGCGGATCAGCACACGCTTGCCGGCCAGATCGAGATCACTCATGCGGATGACGGACATCGGGTTTCTCCGGAGTCGGGATGGGGCGCGGGCGCCAGCGGCGCACGCCAGGCGCGGGTTTGTAATGCCTTGCTTGATCAGGATCAAGGTGCGAAGGCGGCGGCGGCGGCAGCATGCGCCATGCTCGCCACTTCCCCTTCCCCGCTCGTGATCGATTCGCTGCCGCAGTTCGACGCCGAACTGGTCGCACGCTACGACATCACCGGGCCGCGCTACACATCGTACCCGACCGCGCCCCAATTTCATCCGGGATTCGGTGAACAGCAGCTGCGCGCGATGGCATACGCGTCCAACGAGGATCCGATTCCGCGACCGCTCTCGATCTATGTGCACGTGCCTTTCTGCTTCAGCCCGTGCTTCTATTGCGGCTGCACGCGCATCATCACCCGCGATCGCACACGCGCGGATACCTACATCGCCCGCCTCGTCGACGAGATCGGGATGACCGCGCCGCTGTTCGATCCGGATCGTCAGGTCGTGCAGCTGCATCTCGGCGGCGGCACGCCGAATTTCCTCGATGCCGGGCAGGCGAGTGCGCTGATGAACGCGCTGGGGCAGGCGTTCGCGCTGTCGCCCGACGCGGACCGCGAATTCGGCATCGAGATCGATCCACGCCATGCCGATGCCGAATCGATCCGCCTGCTCGCCCGCCTCGGGTTCAACCGGCTGTCGGTCGGCATCCAGGATTTCGACGAGGACGTGCAGCGCGCAGTCAATCGCGTGCAGAGCGTGGAGGAGACGCGCATCGTCATCGATGCGGCGCGCGAGTACGGATTCCGTTCGGTCAGCGTGGACCTGATCCACGGCCTGCCGCGACAGACCCCGGAGCGCTTCGCGAAAACGCTCGCCGAGGTGATCGCACTGGCACCTGATCGCATCGCGACCTATTCCTACGCCCATCTGCCGGAGCGCTTCCGCGCCCAGCAACGCATTCGCGCCGAGGAGATTCCGGATTCCGCGATGCGCCTGGCCTTGCTCGGTCAGAGCGTGGAAATCCTGTGCGCGGCTGGCTACCGCTACATCGGCATGGACCATTTCGCCCTGCCCGGCGATGATCTCGCGGTCGCGCAGCGGCACGGCGGCCTGCACCGCAACTTCCAGGGCTACTCCACCCACGCCGAATGCGATCTCATCGGACTGGGCGTGAGCGCCATCGGCCACCTTGGACGCAGCTTCCACCAGAACGCGCGCGAGCTGCCTGCGTACTACAGTGCGCTCGCTGCGGGCCAGCTTCCGGTCCAACGCGGGCTCATGCTCGATGACGAGGACGTGATCCGCGGCGATGCGATCCAGCGCCTCATGTGCGACGGCCACCTCGATATCGCCGCATTCGAGCAGCGCCACAACGTCGATTTCGCGCGCAGCTTTGCCGCCGAGATTTCCCGATTGCGGCAATTGCGCCAGGACGGACTGGTCGAGCTCACGCCACAGGCCATCGACGTCACCGCGCGCGGGCGGTTCCTGCTGCGCGTGATCGCGATGTGTTTCGACGCCTATCTGGCGCCATCCGCAGACACCTCGCGATTCTCCCGGACCGTGTGAATTGGCGCGCGCCGCATGCCGCAACGTCAATGTCCTGCTGCACCCAGGCTCGACACGTGCGAGACTGGACCCATCGTGTCTACGCTCAATCCCATCCCGCCGCGCATCGTCAATCTCCACGAACTGCGCCAGTCCTGTGCTGACTGCGCATTGAGCCAGTTGTGTCTGCCCGCCTCGATCGGCGGCACCGACCTGGAGCGTCTGGACGCCGTTGTCCGCCAGCACATGCCGCTGGATCGCGGTGAAACGCTGTTTCGCGAAGGCTCCATGCACCCGTCGCTGTTCGTCGTGCGCTCGGGATCGCTGAAGACGTTCGTGTCACTGCCCGAAGGGGATACCCAGATCCTCGGATTCCACATCGCCGGCGAGCTGGTCGGCCTGGATGGGCTGGCGGGAAACCGCCACCAGTGCACGGCCGAAGCACTCGAACGCTCGAGCCTGTGCGAAGTGCCGTTCGCGTTGCTCAGCGACGTCGCGGCCAAGGTGCCAGGCCTTCAGCGTCAGTTGTTCCGGGTCATGAGCCGCGAATTCGGTCGCGAGCAGCTGCACCCGGTGATGATGGGACGCAAGCAGGCGATGTCGCGTCTTGCGATCTTCCTGCGCAGCCTTTCCGAACGTCTCGCCGGCATCGGTCATGACCCGCACGAGCTGACCCTGAGCATGTCGCGCCAGGAACTGGCGAACTTTCTCGGTCTCGTCATCGAAACCGTCAGCCGCCTGTTCTCGCGTCTTCAGGCCCAGGGCGTGCTTCTGGTCGACCGCCGCCGCGTGCGCATCCTCGATCCGGCCGCGCTCGCCGTGCTCGCGGAAAAGGCCGACGACAGCGAACGCTGACCCCTGCGTTCGCATGGTCACGTGCAACCCTCATCGTCTGGCCGGAAAATCCGGGCCGCGTCGGCAACCGCGTGCGCTCAGCGCGGGATCATCGCGACCGGCAGGCTTTCGGGAGCGCAATCGAACGGCAACCAGCCATGCAACCACGGCGCATGTCCGATCAGCCACGGCGAGAACAGCGTGATCGCGGCGCACACGAGCAGGAAGGCACCGGCGCCATGGCGCAGTCCCGAGGCGCGACTCCAGGCAAGCAGCCGCGGTGCTCCCCACATCGCTGCCAACAGCGCCGGCAACGTGCCGATGCCGAACGCCAGCATCACGCCCGCCGCCTGCAACGGTTGGGCGGTCAACGCGGCAACCAGCAACACGGTGTAGACGAATCCGCACGGCATCCAGCCCCAGATCGCGCCAAACGCGAGCGCGCGCGGCAAGGTCGTGACCGGCAGCAGGCGGCGACCGAGCGGAGCGATCCGCGGCCACAGGGTTCGGCCGAGCCGCGATCCGGGATCGCGCCACACACCGAGCATGACCAGCGCCGCAACGACGAGCGCGAACGCACTGAGCGTGCGCAGCGCGACGCGCACCTGTTCGATATCGAGAAACGCGACCAGGCCGCCACCGAGCGTGCCGATCAGCAGACCGGCCACGGCATAGGAGCCGATGCGTCCGATCTGGTAGCCGAGCAGCAAGCCACGGCGCGGGCGGCCATCGCTGCCGTTCGCAGTGGCCATGCCGAGTGCCGCCGTGATGCCGCCGCACATGAGCAGGCAGTGTCCGCTCGCGAGCAGACCAAGCAGCAACGCTGCGGTGAGGGTCAGGGATCCGCTCACGGTTCGCGCGGCTCCTTGGCGACCGGCGCAGGCACGGCATCCTCGGCGAGCGGAGTCAGTGCAGGCGTGTCGAGATCGTCGAACTGGGCGTGGTTGACCGCCCAGAAGAACGCCCATACCGCGAGCGCGAGCAGGACGATGCTCAACGGAATCAGCAGCAGGATGATGTTCATGCGATGGCCTCGCGGGAGCGGTCCTGCTCGGGATCGATCGTGCTGACCGACGCAGGATGGGCAGGCGAAGTAGGCACGATGCGACCGATGCGCAGCGAATTGAGGATCACGACGATGGAACTGGCCGACATGCCGAGCGCGGCAAGCCACGGCGGCACGAAACCCGCGGCAGCCAGCGGCACGACCGACAGGTTGTAGGCGAGCGCCCAGTTGAGATTCTGGCCGAGGATGCGCAGCATGCGGCGGGCGATGTCGCGCGCCTCCACGATCGCATCGAGCCGCCCGCCGGGCAGAAGAATTCCGCTGGCGGCCTGGGCCAGCGCGGCGCCATTGCCGACCGCGACGGCCACATCGGCGCCGGCGAGGATCGGCGCGTCGTTGACCCCGTCGCCGACCATCGCCACGAAGCGGCCGCGCGCGCGCAGCGCGGCGAGATGCGCGAGCTTGTCCTCGGGACGCGCCGATGCCTGCCAGCGGTCGATGCCGAGCTCGCGTGCAATGATCGCGACCCGCGCCGGCGCATCACCGCTGACGATCTCGCAGGTGATTCCGGCACCCTGCAATGCACGAATCATTGCCGCTGCGCCCGTACGCAACTGTTCCACGATCGGAAAGCGCGCGACGACCCCGGATTCGTCGCTGAGAACCAGTGCATCGGAACGGCTCGCGTCGTCATGCGCGGCTTCCGGACTCGCCGCGAAGTCGTCACGACCGAGGCGGTAGCGCACACCTGCCACTGCGCCTTCGACGCCCGCATTGGCGACCTGGCGAAGATTCGTCGCCACCGGCAGATCCGCGGCGCCCGCGCACTCGCGCAGCGCGGCCGCGAGCGGATGCGTGTTGCCCTGCTCCAGCGCGGCGGCAATCGCCAGCGCCTGCGCACACGTACCGCGCACGACCTCGACCGCCGCGGCGTCGACCGACGGCGTGGTCAGCGTCCCGGTCTTGTCGAATACGAAGCAGTCGGCGCGGGCCAGCGCTTCGAGACTGTCCGCATCGACGACCAGTACCCCCCGATGCGCAAGTACCGCGACCGCACGCGTCAGCGCCGCAGGCACGGCCAGCGCGAACGCGCACGGACAACTGACCACGAGGACCGCGAGCGCTGCCGGAAACGCGCGCGAAGGATCGATCCACAACCACGCCAGCGCGGTCAGCGCGGTCAAAGCAAACACGCGCACGACGAAGCGCGCGGCACGCGCATCGGCGAGACGCGCAAGCCAGGGGCGCGCACCGGCGGCGCGGGTGACCATGCGCACGATGCCCGCGAGCACGGTGTCGGCGCCGACGCGGCGCACCTCGATTTCCACGGGTCCGTCGACCACGAGGCATCCGGCCGTGACCGTCGCGCCCGGAAGCCGGGGCAACGCGGCCGACTCGCCGCTGAGCATGGATTCGTCGAGCCGGCAGGCCGGACCGACGAGAATGCCGTCGGCCGGAATCGCTGCCCCGGCGGCGACACGGACCCGGTCGCCGGCTATGAGCTCGTGCACGCCCACGCTCTCGAATCCGTCCGGGGTCCGGCGCTCGGCCAGGGTCGGTTGCAGACGCGCGAAGGCATCCACGACATCGCCGGCACGGTGGCGTGCGCGCATCGCGATCGTGCGCCCGGCCAGCAGGAACAGGACAAACATGCTGACCGAGTCGAAGTAGATCTCGTGACCGCCACGCACGGTCGCGACGATGCTGGCGAGATAGATCAGCGCGATCGCGAGGGCGACCGGCGTGTCCATGGACAGCCGCCGCGTGCGCCATTCGCGCAGCGCGCCGAAAAAGAACGGTTGCGCCGAATACAGCACGACCGGGGTGGCGACGAGCAGCCCGAGCCAGCGGAAGAAATCGCGAACGGCGGGGTCGATGCCATCGAACACCCCGGCGTACAGCGCAACCGCGTACATCATCGCCTGCATCGCGCCGAGACCGGCGACGAGCAGGCGCTTGAGTGCATCGCGCGTTTCGCGCTGGCGCACGCAGTCGATCGCATCGGCGGTCAGCGGGTGCGGCACATAGCCCAGCCGCGCGAGCGCTCCGAGCAGCGTGGACAGTTTCGTGTGCTGCGGATCGAACGAGAGCGCGACCCGACGCGCCGTGACGTTGACGCCGACGCCATGCACGCCGGGTTGCACGCCAAGCGCGCGCTCGATCAGCCATGCGCATGCTGCACAGTGCAGGCCCTCGACAAGGACGACGACGTCGGCACGGTCCTCGCCCTGCTTGCGCACATGCAGACGCTCCAGTTCCGGACGGTCCCAGCTCGTGAAGTCGTGCGCCGGCGCGGCACGCAATCCGGGGCTGCTGCGCAGCGTGTAGTAGTCGGCGAGACCCAATCCGGCGATCCACTCGGCGGCGGCCCGGCATCCGCCACAGCACACCGCCTGCTCGCCGATCGGCAGTCGTGCACTCAGGTGCACGCCGGGCGGGATCGGTTCGTCGCAGTGGAAGCAGGCGTTCATCGGATTTCGCCCGCTCAGGGATCGCGTTGCGCAGGCGGACGATCCGCTGCTGTTGCGCCCGGCGCTGCCGGAGCAGGTTTCGCGGCGTGCAGCGGCGGGATCTTGCTCGGCCGCGGTTCGTCGTGGGGCACGGTGACTTGCGGATCGGGCGAGCGCACCGCAGTGACGACCAGCGACAGCGAACCGATCACGGTGGCACCGAGGAGGACCAGGATCAACCAGACCTCGGGAACCCGATGCCAGGCATTGCGGCGTGCATCCAGATCGGCAGCGTTCATGGTGTCTCCGGAGCAAAGAAGTGGGATCGTGCGCGGGCGACTTCATTGTCGGCATCGTCGAAAACCGCGATCTCGATCGGGTGGCGTCCGCGCACGCTGTCGCCCTGCGCACGCAGCGTCATCGGCAGCGAGTACACCTCGCCGGGTGCCAGCATGACCGAGGCCTTGCCGAGCATCCGCAACGGCAGATCGGTCTGCGCACGCACGGCCAGGGTGAGCGGGACGTCGGACTTGTTGACCAGTTTCACGCTGTAGCTGTTCTCGATGTCGCCTTGGGCAAGCGTGCGGAACAAGGTATTGCGATCGTGCAGGACTTCGACCAGAACCGGTACGCGCGCGCTGACCGCCCAGAAGAACGCGGCAATGAACGATGCGAGTATCGCCGCATAGATCAACGTGCGTGGACGCACGATGCGCTGCGGCTTTCCGGAAAGACCGTGCTCGGTCGTATAGCGGATCAGGCCACGCGGATACTGCATCTTGTCCATGACCGCGTCGCAGGCGTCGATGCATGCGGCGCAGGCGATGCATTCGATCTGCAGTCCGTCGCGGATGTCAATGCCGGTCGGACACACCTGCACGCAGGCCAGGCAATCGATGCAGTCGCCGAGACCGTCCGTGCGCACGGCGGGTGCTGCGGCTGCGGCGACGGTGGCCATGAGGTTCTGCGCTGGCGCACCCGGGTTCGCAGTCCGCTTGCGGTGACCGCGCGGCTCGCCGCGCGCGACGTCGTAGCTGATGACCAGGGTGTCCTTGTCGAACATCGCGCTCTGGAAGCGCGCATACGGACACATGTACTTGCAGACCTGTTCGCGCAGGAAACCGGCGTTGCCGTAGGTCGCGAAACCGTAGAACACGATCCAGAAACTCTCCCAGCCACCGAGCGTCCAGGTCGCCACTTCACCGGCGAGTTCGCGGATCGGCGTGAAGAAACCGACGAACGTGAATCCGGTCCACAGCGCAAACCCGATCCAGACCAGTTGCTTGGCCGACTTGCGCAGGATCTTCTCGCGATTCCACGGCCCTTTGTCGAGCTTCATGCGCGCATTGCGATTGCCCTCGATGCGCTGCTCGACCCAAAGGAATACCTCGGTCCAGACCGTCTGCGGACACGCGTATCCGCACCACAGGCGCCCGGCCAGCGCGGTGAAGAAGAACAGCGTGAGTGCGGCGATCACGAGCAGCATCGTCAGCAGGTAGAAGTCCTGCGGCCAGAAGGTCAGACCGAAGATGTGGAAACGCCGCGCGGGCAGGTCGAACAGCACGATCTGCTGGCCGCCGATGCTGATCCACGGGAACGCGTAGAACATCCCGAGCAGCCAGAACACCGAGGCGATGCGCAGCCGCTGGAAGCGACCGCCGATCTCGCGCGGGTAGACCTTGGCTTCCTTGGCGTACAGCCCGCCCGCCTCGACGACCTTGATGTCGAGCCTGCGGTCGGTGCTCACGGGCGTGCGATGCCGGCAGCGGACGTCGCGTTGCGTCGACGTTGATCGGGCTGCCCGAATCCGCGCGCGCCGCGATTCCTGCGGGCCGGCGAAGCACGCGCGCGCAGCGTTCCACTGCGCGGCAGCGAACAGCTAGCAGCCTGTCGGGCTTTGGGGGTCGAGGCGAAAATTCGACTGCGCGAGGACAGTTTCTTGACGATTCGCAGGTCAATAGTGGGCTCTATTGACCAAGAATCGGCAGAAAAATGGACCGCGCAGACGGATTTGCAGCCCGGCCAGCCAAAGTCCGACAGGCTGCTAGTCACGGCCTGCTCCGGGTTCGGCCGGGGCGATCAGCAAGGCAGTGAATGCGCATGCCGCGAACGTGCACAGCCAGAACATGAAAAACCCGATCGTATAGCCGGCCATGCGCGTGATCTCCACGCGCGGCCAGGTGATCGCGGCAAGATCGAGCGGGTCGACGATGGCGAAGAACACCGTCGTCGCCACGCCAGCGGCGAAGAACGAGGGCCACGCGATCGCGCCGATGCGCCGCGCGATCGAATCGCGCGGCAGAGTTTCCGTACGCCGCATCGCCCCGGGCGGTGGACGGTAGGTGGTCACGGCGCGCCACCTGGGCGCGCGGACGCAGCCTCTGCCTCGGCGTTCTCGGCGGCCTGGGCGAGTATCCATGCGGTGGCCAGGCGAGCGCGATCGTTGCCGATCAACGGACCCCAGGCCGGCATGACGCCTGCGCGCCCATGCACGATCGCATCGCGGATCGAGGCGATGTCGCCCTGACCGTAGAGCCAGATGTCGTCGGCGAGATTGGGGGCGCCGAGTGCATGATTGCCGGTGCCTTCCACGCCGTGACATGCCGCGCAGATCATCTCGAACTTCGGCTTGCCGAGCAGGGCCAGGCGCTTGTCATGTTCACGGCTGGACAGGCTCAGCACGTAGTGGGCGACTTCCTCGACCCCGCTACCGGGCAGGGTCGCCGCGAGCGGCGGCATCAGTCCATGGCGACCTTTCTCCACGCTGGCCAGGATGGTCTCCGGCTCACCGCCGTAGAGCCAGTCGGCATCGACCAGGTTGGGGTAGCCATCGGCTCCGCGTGCATCCGAACCATGGCAGGCTGCGCAGTTGTTCGCGTAGACATTGCGCCCGACCTTGACCGCCGCCGGATCGCGCGCGAGTTCGTCGAGCTCACGATCGCGAAATCCTGCATAGAGCGTCTCGAGCCGATCATGGGTGTCTGCCAGCGTGCGCTGGACCTCTCCCGTCGAGGTCCAGCCGAACGTGCCGGAAAAATTGCCGAGTCCCGGATAGACCACGAGATAGCCGACGCCGAACACGATTGTGAGCACGAATAGCCACAGCCACCAGCGCGGCAACGGGTTGTTGAGTTCCTGCAGGTCGCCATCCCAGACATGCCCCATCGTGTCGGTAGGGGCCTTGCCATCCGGCGAGGCCTTGCGTGCCGTCGCAAGCAACAGCCAGATCAGACCAGCGATGTTGACGACGGTCAGTACGATGACGTACCAGCTCCACGCAGCGCTCATGGATGCGGCTCCTTGCGTTGGGCATCGGGTTGGCCATCTTCGAGCGGAAGCCTGGCGGCTTCGCTGAAGTCGCGATGGCGACGGCGACTCCAGGCCCAGATCCACAGACCAATGAAAATGACGAGCAGGATCGCGGTGACGATTCCGGACATCATGGTGCACCCTCCTCCGGCGTGGACCGTATTCCGAGCCCCTGCAGGTAGGCGACCAGCGCATCGAGTTCGGTCTGGCCCGTGACCGCTGCCGCGGCACCGGCGATTTCGGCATCGCTGTAGGGATGCCCGATCCAGCGCAGCGCGCGCATCTTCGTTTCGATCAGCTCGGGATCGACCAGCGCCTGCGACAGCCACGGATAGCTGGGCATGTTGGATTCGGGCACGACATTGCGCGGGTTCTTCAGGTGTACGCGATGCCAGTCGTCGGAATAGCGTCCGCCGACGCGGGCGAGGTCCGGTCCGGTGCGCTTGGAACCCCATTGGAACGGACGGTCATAGACCGATTCGCCGGCCGTCGAGTACGGCCCGTAGCGCAGGGTTTCCGAGGCCAGCGTGCGGATCATCTGCGAGTGGCAGCCATAACAGCCTTCGCGGATGTAGACGTCGCGGCCGGCCAGGTGCAACGCCGGGTACGGCCTGACCCCGGGCGCCGGTTCGATCGCCTGGGCCTGGTACATCAGCGGCACGATTTCGACCAGTCCGCCCACCGCAATGACCAGTACGATCAGGATCGCAAGGAGGCCGACGTTCTTTTCAATGATCTCGTGTTTCATCGCATCCTCCTCAGGCGTGCGCCGGTGCCGCGACCGGCACGACGGAAACTCCGCGCGACGCGCCGATCGTCTTCCACACGTTCCAGCACATCAGCCCCATGCCGCCGAGGAACAGCAGACCGCCGATGAATCGGGTGACGTAGTACGGGAAGCTCTCGCGCACCGATTCGATGAACGTGTAGGTCAGGGTTCCGTCGGGATTGGTCGCGCGCCACATGAGGCCTTGCATCACGCCGGCGATCCACATCGCGGTGATGTAGAGCACGATGCCGATCGTTGCGATCCAGAAGTGCGCGTCGATCGCCTTGATGGAGTGCATGCGTTCCATGCCCCAGAGCTTGGGCAGCATGCTGTAGATCGCCCCGATCGTGATGAAGGCGACCCAGCCGAGCGCGCCGGCATGGACATGGCCGATGGTCCAGTCGGTGTAGTGCGAAAGCGCGTTGACCGTCTTGATCGACATCATCGGACCTTCGAAGGTCGACATGCCGTAGAACGACAGCGAAACGATCATGAACTTGAGGATCGGATCGGTGCGCAGTTTGTGCCATGCACCGGACAGGGTCATCATCCCGTTGATCATGCCGCCCCAGCTCGGCGCGAGCAGGATCAGCGAGAACACCATGCCCAGCGATTGGGCCCAATCCGGCAACGCGGTGTAGTGCAGGTGATGCGGTCCGGCCCACATGTACACCGAGATCAGTGCCCAGAAGTGGACGACCGACAGGCGGTACGAATAGATCGGTCGCTGCGCCTGCTTGGGGACGTAGTAGTACATGATCCCGAGGAAACCGGCGGTCAGGAAAAATCCGACCGCGTTGTGGCCGTACCACCACTGGACCATCGCATCGACCGAGCCGGAATAGATCGGATACGACTCGGTCCATGAAACCGGTATCGCGAGGCTGTTGATGATGTGGAGCACGGCCACGGTCAGGATGAATGCGCCGAAGAACCAGTTCGCGACGTAGATGTGCCTGACCCGGCGCTTGGCGATCGTGCCGAAGAACACGATCGCGTACGCCACCCACACCGCGGCGATCAGCACGTCGATCGGCCAGATCAGCTCGGCGTATTCCTTGCCCTGGGTCAGTCCAAGCGGCAAGGTGATCGCCGCCGCGACGATGACCACCTGCCATCCCCAGAACGTGAATGCGGCCAGGCGCGCGGAGAACAGGCGGACATGGCATGTGCGCTGGACCACATAGTAGGCGGTCGCGAACAGGCCGCTGCCGCCGAATGCAAAGATCACCGCATTGGTGTGCAGCGGACGCAATCGACCGTAGCTGAGCCAGGCGACATCGAAGTTGAGCGCCGGCCAGGTCAGCTGCGCAGCGATCAGCAGTCCCACGGTCATGCCTACGACCCCCCAGATGATCGTGGCGATCGTGAACTGGCGGACGACCTTGTCGTTGTAGAATTCTGCGGCTTGCATCAAACCCCCCTCAAGTTCGGGCGTGCGCAGTGTGCTGCCATTCGCGACTCGCGCGATTGACGTCGATCAAGCGGCGATTCGCGTGAACCGGCCCGAGCGCGACACGATGTCGCAACGCCGCAAACCGATCGCGCAACCGACTCCCGGATGAACAGCCATTCACAGGCTTGATCCACATCAGTGCTGCGCGCGCATCGAGAGCGCAGGCTGATGCCGACATCGACCCTGCGAGGCTTTGCCCATGAAACGCACACTGTTGCTCATTGCCTTGACGGTCGTCCTGTCCAGCGGCTGCAAGTCCGCGCTCGACACGCCGACTGCGGGCACGCCCGCGCTTGCGGTCGCACACGCCGATACCGGCGGGTCGGCACGCGGTGACTTCGGTCCGCCGCAAGGCGAGCCGATCCAGGCGATCCTGACCAGTCCGCCGCAGGTACCGCCGCCCGTGAACCGCTCGTATCCGGCCAAGGTGATCGTCGAACTGGAGGTTCGCGAACTGGATCTGGAGATTTCCGAAGGTGCGCGCTACACGTTCTGGACATTCGGCGGCACCGTGCCGGGCAGCTTCATTCGCATTCGCCAGGGCGATACGGTCGAGTTCCATCTGAAGAACCATCCGGACTCCAAGATGCCGCACAACATCGACCTGCATGGTGTGACGGGGCCGGGCGGCGGCGCCACCTCGAGCTTCACGGCACCCGGTCATGCCTCGCAGTTCACATTCAAGGCCCTCAACCAGGGCCTGTACGTCTACCACTGCGCAACCGCGCCGGTCGGCATGCACGTCGCCAACGGAATGTATGGATTGATCCTCGTCGAGCCGCCGGAGGGCCTGCCGGCAGTGGATCGCGAGTACTACATCATGCAGGGCGACTTCTATACGACCGGCAAGTACCGCGAGAAGGGCTTGCAGCCCTTCGACATGCAGAAGGCGATCGACGAGAACCCGACCTACGTGCTGTTCAATGGCTCGGAAAGCGCGCTGATCGGCGACAACGCGATCAAGGCGAATGTCGGCGAGACCGTGCGCCTGTTCGTCGGCAACGGCGGTCCCAACCTGATATCGAGCTTCCACGTCATCGGCGAGATCTTCGACAAGGTCTGGTACGAAGGCGGCACCCACTTCCAGGAAAACGTGCAGACCACGCTGATCCCTGCCGGCGGCGCGATGATGAGCGAGTTCCGCCTCGAAGTGCCGGGCAGCTACGTGATCGTCGATCACTCGCTGTTCCGCGCGTTCAACAAGGGCGCGCTCGCGATCCTCAAGGTCGACGGCGACGAGGACAAGTCGATCTACTCGGGCAAGGAGGTCGACTCGGTCTACCTCGGCGACAAGGCCGCAAGCCTCGTTCCGGTCAGCACCGCGCGCGAGGCGGCTGCCAGCGGCACGCTGACCCTGCAGCAGCAGATCGACGCGGGCCGCGCGCACTACACCGGCACCTGCTCGGTTTGCCATCAGGACAACGGCGAAGGCCTCGAAGGCGTGTTTCCGCCACTGGCCAAGGCCGACTACCTCGTCGGGCAACCCGAGCAGGCGATCCGTGTCGTCCTCAACGGCCTGACCGGACCGATCAAGGTCAACAACAAGGACTACAACTCGGTGATGCCGCCGATGAGCCAGCTCAACGACGACGAGGTCGCCAACATCCTTACCTATGTATTCAACAGCTGGGGCAATGAACTGGGCCGGGTCAGCGCCGACGATGTGGCCCGACAGCGCGCCGCGACGCCGCGTGCCGAAGGCGCGGCCCACTGACGGTCTCGCGCGCGGTTCGCCGCGCGCGTCCGCCCCTCGCACCGGAACCCCATGTCCGCCATGCCCGTCCGTCTTTCCTCGATGACCCGCCTGCGCACGCTCGCGATGCTTGGCGCATTCGCAGCGGCGAGCGGAGCGCCCGCGGCCGACTACGTGGCTGTGGCCGGAACGCGCACGTTCAGCTCGGTTCTGGCCACCGAAAGCGACGCTGCACCGGTGCCGATCGCCGCGTTCTCCCTGCGCGCGACACCGGTGACGAACGCGCAGTTTCTCGAGTTCGTTCGATTGCACCCCGCCTGGCAGCGCGACCAGGTCGCGTCGATCTTCGCCGAGACGCGTTACCTCGCCGCGTGGCCGGACGCCGCGCGGATCGACCCCGCGCAGGCCAACCAGCCCGTGGTCGCGGTGAGCTGGTTCGCCGCCCAGGCATTCTGCGCAAGCGAGAACGCGCGCCTGCCGACCTGGCTGCAATGGGAATACGCCGCCGCCGCCGATGCGACCCGCACCGATGCGCGCGACGATCCGGCGTGGCGCGAACGCATTCTCGGCTGGTACGCGCAGACCGCCGGCACGCCGGTCGCGGATGTCGGTGGCGAGAGGAACGCACACGGCATCGCCGACCTGCACGGGCTGGTCTGGGAGTGGGTCGACGACTTCAACGCGCTGCTGGTCAGTGCCGACAACCGCGAACAAGGCGATGCGGATCGCATGCGCTTCTGCGGTGCCGGCGCCTTGTCGATGCGCGATCGCGAGAACTATGCGGTGCTCATGCGCATCGCGCTGTTGTCGTCGCTTTCGGCGCGCGACGTCACCTCGAGCCTCGGCTTCCGTTGCGCACGAGCAGCTCCCGGAGTGAAACCATGATCCCCTTGATCCAGCAAACCCTTCGCGGCGCGATCGTCGCGCTGTTTCTCGCCGCCTCGATCGGAGTCGGTGCGACCGAACCGGTCGGCGATGCGCTCGCCAGCGATTCGGTCTATCAGCTCGACATCGCCCTGACCGACCAGAATGACCGCGCGCGCACGTTCGCGTCACAGCGCGGGCGCGTGAGCCTCGTGAGCATGTTCTATGCGACCTGCCGATTCACCTGCCCGCTCATCATCGACGCGTTGCGCCAGACCGAGCAGGCGCTGGACGCCGAGGCGCGCGCACGCCTCGCGGTCCTGCTCGTCAGTTTCGATCCCGAACAGGACACGCCGGAGGAATTGCTTGCGCTCGCGGTCCAGCGCAAGCTCGATCTGCAGCGCTGGACGCTCGCGCGCACCGAAAGCGCGAATGTGCGCACGCTTGCGGCAATCCTGGACATCCGCTATCGCGAGCTGCCCGATGGCGAGTTCAGCCACACCAGTCCGCTCATCCTGCTCGATGCGCAAGGCCGCATCCTCGCGCGCACCGATGTGCTGGGCAAGGCGGATCCGGCCTTCGTCGAGGCCGTTCGCCAGGCGCTGACGATCCGCTGAGGGCGTTGATCGCGATCCAGCGTCCCGGGTGCGAGCGCCCGGCGTTCGCACCCGGGCCACCTGCCCGCTATGATCGGCCTGCGCGCTCGACCGCCGGACGCGGCGTTCAAGGTCACGCTGCGGATCCCCCACAGGCAGGCAACGACGACACGGCATGAGTGCAACGGACTTCGCCGGCGAACGCTCGCTGAGAGTGCCCATCGTCGACGACGGCGATGAGCTCCGTTTCTGTTCGACCTGCGCGTTCGGTGCCGTTTGCCTTGCCGATGGCTACGACAAGGCTGCGCTCAAGGATCTGCATTGCCTGGTCGAGCATGTCGGTCCGTTCCGCAATGGCGAATACGTGTTCCGCAGCCGCGACCGCTTCGATGCGATCTACGCGGTGCGTGGCGGCGCGGTCAAGACCTGCCTGGTCGACGAGGAAGGTCGCGAGCAGGTGCTCGGTTTTCACCTGCCCGGCGAGATGATCGGCCTCAATGCGATCCATCCCGCGCACTACCCCTGCGACGCGATCGCCCTGGATTCCACCTGGCTGTGCCGGTTCTCGTTTCCCGCCCTGGCCATGCTTGCGGCGCGGATGCCCGCGGTCCAGCAGCACCTGTTCCGCCTGCTCAGCGCCGATATCGGCAAGGCGTCGATGCTTGCCGGGGATACCAGCGCGAGCGAACGGGTGTCCGCGTTCCTCGTCAATATCGCCGGTCGCTTCGCCAACCGCGGCTTCTCGCCGACGCGATTGCGCCTGAGCATGTCGCGCGGCGATCTTGGCAACTACCTGCGTCTGGCTCCGGAAACGATCAGTCGCGTACTGCGCAAGCTGCAGGACGAGGGGTTCATCCGGGTTGCCGAACGCGACATCGAATTGCTCAAGCCCGTCGAACTGCGCCGGCTCGCACGCTGCATTCTCCACGAGTGAGCGTGTCGCGCGCGAACGCGCTCATAGGTGCCGGGTCAGGGTGGCCTGGGCATCGGCTGCGGCGAAGGATTCGTCCCAGTCTTCCATGAGCGCGATCAGCAGCAGCTTCTCGAATTCGGCGGCGAACCGCCGGGTCACCGCATCCGGATCGCGCACGCGCTTGGCATCGCCGATCAGGCCGAAATGCACGTTGCCGTTGTAGCTGAGGATCGACAGGCCGACACCGATCGATCCCGACTGCGGCACCCAGAACATGAGCTCGCGCACCTCCACGCCGGCCAGATACAACGGTTGCTGCGGACCGGGAACATTGGTCGCGACCGCGCTGGCCTTGCGGCTGAACAGCTCCAGTGCCGGCGCCTGCAGCACCTGCGGACCCATGCCGACCAGACCGAGCAGACCGAGGGTCACGATCGCCTGGCGCGAGCGCTTGAGATCGCGCATGCAGGCGGTGATGCGCTCGAGCCGACGCAGCGGGTTGGCCTCGCCGATCGGCAGTTCGAGAAAGACCAGTCCGAAATGGTTGCCGAGTTTCTTCGCGTGTTCGAGCGGGCGCAGGTTGACCGGCACGGTGGCGCGTATGGTCAATCCGTCGACTTCGTCGCCGTGGTCGAGCAGGTAGCCGCGCAGCGCACCGGCGGCGCACGCGAGCAGGACGTCGTTGACCGTGCAATCCAGTGCCTTGCCGAGCGTCTTGACTTCCTCCAGCGGCAGCGGCTCGGCCCAGGCCACGCGCTTGATCACGCCGAGCGGACCCTTGAGCAGGGTTGGCGGATCGTCGGAAAGGCTCAATGCAATCGCCAGCTCGCGCGTGATCTCGCTGCCCTCACGCGCGACATCGGCGGCGATCTCGGGATCGGCAATCATCGCCGCCGCTTTTTCCCAGATCATGTTGCCGAACTTGAATGCCTTGCCGACCCCGGCCTGGGCCGGTTCGAGCATGCGCTGCCAGACGTTGCCGCCATCGCGCTTGAGCCAGGTGCGCGCAAGTTCGGCACGCTGGTCGGGGTCCGGCGCGGTATCGGTCAGCGACAGCATGACCTGGACCAGCGCCAGACCATCCGCATAGCAGTGATGGATGCGCGCGACGAGCACGCCGCCGCCACGGTAGTTCTCGACCACATGGAACTGCCACAGCGGTTTGGAATGGTCCAGCGGAGTCGAGGCGAGCTCACCGACCAGCGACTCCAGCTCGCACTTGTCGGCCGCCCCGGGCAGCGCGCAAACGCGAACGTGCCAATCCAGATCGAAGTCCGCGTCGGCTTCCCAGTAGGCCGACGATGCGGTGTTGACGGCCTTCTGGCCAAACCGCCGGTAGGCGAGGAAGCGTTCGCCCAGCAGCGACTTGATCGCGAGTGGATCCAGCGGTCCGGCGAACATCATCACGCCGGTGATCATCATGAGGTTGGTTGGCCGTTCCATGCGCAACCAGGCCGTATCGACCTTGGACATCGCCTCGCGACCGCCACCCGCTGACTCGAACATGCGTCGCTCTCCCGGTGTGGCGGCTTCCCTGCTGGTCAGGGAAGGATGCGCACAGTGCGGGCTAGCATCCCGGTAGCCACTGCAAAACGCAATGTCCGCAAGCTTCCGCCGTCACAAGCGTTCGGGCGTGCGGGGCATCTGCCGGTAGGCCGCGAGAGCGGACTCGCGCGAGATCGCAAGATCCACCAGCGGTGGCGGGTAGCCGGTGCGTGCGAGAATCGACGCATCGGTCCAGGGTTCGTGGATCGATGCTGCCGGCACCTCGGCGAGTTCCGGCACCCAGCGTCGCACGTAGTCGCCGTCCGGATCGAAGCGCCTGGCCTGGGTGACCGGATTGAAGATACGGAAATACGGCGCGGCGTCGACACCGACGCCTGCGGTCCACTGCCAGCCTTGCGCATTGTTGGCGAGGTCGGCATCGACCAGCGTATCCCAGAACCAGCGCGCCCCATGCAGCCAGTGCTGGCGCAGGTTCTTGGTCAGGAACGAGGCGACCAGCATGCGCACGCGATTGTGCATCGTGCCGCTCGCCCACAACTCGCGCATTCCGGCGTCGATGATCGGGATACCGGTCCTGCCGCGTTGCCAGCACGCGATCGCCGCAGGATCATCGGCGGCCCATTCGAATGCATCAAAGCGCGGATTGAGATTGCGCTCGGGCATGTGCGGATAGTGATGGAGCAGGTGCTGCGAGAACTCGCGCCAGCCCAGTTCGCGCAGAAAGGCCTCGCCCCCTTCGCGCAGCCACGCGGTATCGCTCGCGCGCAGGCGCTGGTCCACGTCCCAGGCGACATGCATCGGCGAGATCTCGCCGAAATGCAGATGTGCCGACAGGGTCGACGTGGCCGCACGATCCGGACGGTCGCGGCCCTGCGCGTAGTCGGCCAGGCGCGTTTCGATGAAACGATCCAGCGCCGAACGCGCTCCGGCTTCGCCGGGCGTCCAGGTCGCGCGCAAGCCGGTATCCCAGGCGGTGCGCGGCAACAGGCCGAGGGACCGCAGTGCGCGACAGCCGGGCAATCGGGGCGTGGCGATCCGCGCCGGTGCATCGAGCGGCGGACGCAGTTGCAGGCAAGATCGCGCCTTGCGCCAGAACGGCGTGAACACACGATACGGATCGCCTTGCGCCGTTGCGAGCTCCCAGGGTTCGAACAGTACGTGGGTCTTGTGGCTGTGCGCCTCGATACCGTCGGCGCGCAATGCCGCCTTCAAAGTAGCGTCGCGGGCGACCAGCGCAGGTTCGTACAAGCGGTTCCAATACACCGCGCTGGCGCCGACCGTGCGCGCCAGTTCACCCAGCACGGCCAGCGAATCGCCCCGCTCGATGCGCAGCGAGGACCCGCGCGAACGCAGATCGGCACCGAGCGCGCGCAGCGAATGGTGCAGCCACCAGCGGCTTGCCGCGCCGGGCTGCCACGGTGCTTCCTCGTGCGGCGCATCGATGTAGACCGGGATCACCTGCGCGTGCATGCGCAGCGCGGCTTCGAGCGCGGGGTTGTCGGTCAGGCGCAGGTCGCGGCGAAACCAGACGATGGCAGTGGTCATGCAGGCGCGATCCCGGTTCGGCAGACGCGCACCTTAGCCTGCCGCCTCGCCGTGGCGGGAGCTCCTTCGGGGCCGATGCTGGTCTGCAACCCCGACCAGAAGCATCGGGCCTGAAGGCCCTCCCACAGGAATCCCCGGCGATGCCTGCCGCTGCTGCCCTGCTGTTGTGGGAGGCCCTTCAGGGCCGATGCTTGTCTGCAAACCCGACCAGAAGCATCGGGCCTGAAGGCCCTCCCACAGGAATCCCCGCGATACCTGCAGTTGCTGCCCCGCTGTAGTGGGAGGCCCTTCAGGGCCGATACCTGTCTGCAACCCCGACCAGAAGCATCGGGCCTGAAGGCCCTCCCACAGAATTCCCGGCGATGCCTGCAGTTGCTGCCCCGCTGTCGTGGGAGGCCCTTCAGGGCCGATACCTGTCTGCAATCCCGACCAGAAGCATCGGGCCTGGAGGCCCTCCCACAGGAATCCCCGGCGATGCCTGCAGTTGCTGCCCCCCTGTCGTGGGAGGCCCTTCAGGGCCGATGCTTGTCTGCAACCCCGACCAGAAGCATCGGGCCTGAAGGCCCTCCCACAGAATCAGCGGCCGTTCGCAGCGAACAACACGGGTTTCGGCGCGGCGCGGAATTCGCGGGGTTGATGCCGTCAGCTTCACGACAAGCGCCCATCGCGCCCGCGGAATGCCACATGCACGCGGATATACTGCGCGCGGGTCGCGGCACGATACGCAAGCTGCGGCGATTCCGCTACGAACGTGCCCGTCAATCCCGCAAGGACCCCGCGATGACCGCCTGCCGCTCCCGATTCCGCCTGCACCGAGCTGGTGTTTCCTGTGCCTTGCTGATCGCCTTGCTCCTGGCCGCCTGCGGCAAGCCGCAATCGGGTGTCCCCCAGGTGCAGGAATCGGCACCGATCGCAGCGGAGACCGAAAAGATCGAGGGCTTCGGCCTCGTTTCGGCGCGTGCCGAGCAACATGACGGGCAACTGGCGCTGACCCTGGAGTTCTCGCAGAAGCTGGCCGGCGAACAGTCACTCGACGAACTGCTCGCGGTGACCGCTGCGAATGGCGAGGTCGTCAGTGGAAGCTGGGCACTGGATGAAGACGCCACGACCCTGCGCTTTCCGTTCGTGAAGGCCAACACGAGCTACAACGTGCGGGTCAAACCGGCGCTCGCGGCAATCGACGGGTCGACGCTGGGCACCGAGGTCGCGAAGGATGTCTTCACCGGACCGCTGCAACCCGCGGTCGGCTTCGCCGCGCAGGGCAGCGTGCTGCCGGCGCGCGAGACGCGTGGCGTGCCCGTGGTGTCGGTCAACGTGCGCGAGATCGATGTCGAGTTCCTGCGCGTGCGCGATGGCGAAGTCGCCAATTTCTTCGCCGCCTACCAGAAGAACGGGCGCCGCAGCTCCTGGGATCTTGACCCGCAATGGAGCTGGTACGGTCGCAAGGGCAAGCCGATCGTGCAGATCGCCGACTCCGTCTATGCCAACCGGTTCACCCTGGCCGGCGCCGAGAACGAGCGCACGCTCAACTACCTGCCGATCCAGAACATCACCGAACTTGCACAACCGGGCCTGTACTTCGCGGTCCTGAAGCCGGCCGCCACGTTCCGCGACGATGTCGAGACGAGTTTCTTCTTCGTCAGCGACATCGGCGTCCACACGCGTGCCTACAAGGATTCGATGTTCGTGCATGCGGCCTCGCTCAAGAGCGGCGCGGCCATCGGCGGGGTCGAGTTCGCGATTCTGGACGCCAAGGGCGAAACGGTGGCGAGCGGCAAGGCCGACGAGAACGGCAACGCGCTGCTGGCCTACACGCTCAATGCCGAACACGTGCTGGTTGCCCGCGCAGGTCGCGATGTCTCGATGGTCCCGTTCAACCGGCCAGCGCTGGACCTGTCTGACTTCGATGTCGCCGGGCGCCGCTCCGCATGGTTCGACGTGTTCGCCTGGAGCGGGCGCGATCTGTATCGCCCCGGCGAAACCGTGCGCCTGTCCGCGCTGCTGCGCGACAACGATGGCAAGTCGATCAAGCCGCAACCGCTGTTTGCGACCCTCAAGCAACCCGATGGCCGCCTGTATGCCGAAACCCGGCTGGAGCCGGGCGAACTGGGCTACTTCGAATGGGCCAGGGAAATCCCGGCCGACGCCCCGACCGGGCGCTGGCAGGTCGAGTTCCGGCTCGACCCGGCGAGCAAGGAAGCGACCCAGAGCTTGAGCGTGCGCATCGAGGAGTTCCTTCCGGAGCGCATGAAGCTCGACCTGTCCACCGGGCAGGCCCAGATCAAGCCCGGCGAGGCGCTGAGGCTCGAAGTCCAGGGCGACTACCTCTACGGCGCTCCGGCTGCCGGCAACCGGTTCAGTGCGCGGCTCACGCTTTCGCCGGATGTGCATCCGGTCGAGTCGAAAAAGGATTTCCATTTCGGCGATTCGCGCCTGGCCTTGCCCAAGGAGGCCAAGGACGTGATCGACGCGGAACTCGACGAAAACGGCAAACTCGTCGAAGACGTCAGCCTGATCGAGGGTGCGGAACTCAAGGCGCCGGTTGCCGCGATCATCGCCGGCAGTCTCTACGAAACCGGCGGACGCACGGTTTCGCGCACGCTCAAGCGAACGATCTGGCCAGCCGAGACCCTGGTCGGCGTGCGCCCGCTGTTCGACATCAAGGACGGTGCCAGTGCGAACGCGCGGGCCGGCTTCGAGCTCATCCGCACGAATGCCGCCGGCGACCTGCTTGCCGGCCCTGGTCTCAAACTCAAGCTTGTGCGCGAACGCCGCGACTACCACTGGGTCTGGGACCGCGAAAGCGGCTGGCGTTTCAACTACACCGAGCGCTTCGAAGACACCGAAACCCGCGAGCTCAATGCCGAGGCAGGCAAGGCCATCACGTTCGACGTACCGGTCGAATGGGGTGGCTACCGGATCGAGATCCTCGATCCGGCCACCGGCCTGACCCTGCGTTTTCCGTTCACCGTCGGCTGGAGCTGGAACGACGACAACCGCGGCGAGGAAGCGCGCCCGGACAAGGTCAAGCTCGCGCTCGACAAGCAGCGCTATCGTGCCGGCGACACGCTCAAGGTCACGCTCACGCCGCCGCACCACGGCCCCGGCGTGCTCATCGTCGAATCGGACCGCATGCTCTATACGCGCAACATCGACGCACGTCCCGGCAGCACGTTCGAGATCCCGGTCACCGAGGATTGGGAACGCCACGATGTCTATCTCACGGCACTCGTGTTCCGCGGAGGTTCGGCGGCAGAGCGCATCACGCCCGCGCGCGCGGTCGGCGAAGCGTTCATTCCGATGGACCGCAGCGAGCGCAAGCTCGCGGTGGAGATCCAGGCGCCCGAACTGATCCGGCCGCAGACCGACCTGCCGGTGACGATCAAGGTTCCCGCCCTGGCCGGCAAACGGGCGAAGGTGACCGTATCGGCGGTCGACGTCGGCATTCTCAACATCACCCGCTTTGCCCGCCCTGATCCGAACGCCTGGTTCTTCGCCCAGCGCCGTCTCGGCGTCGATGCGTATGACCTCTACGGTCGCATCATCGAGAGTTACGACGGCGGAACCGCGCGGCTGCGCTACGGCGGCGACATGGCCCTGGACGCGCTGCCGCAGGCGCGTCGTCCGACGGCCAAGGTGCTCACGGTGGACCTGTTCTCCGGCGCGCTGGATCTGGATGCACAAGGCAATGCAACGGCGATGCTCGCAGTGCCCGACTTCAACGGCACGTTGCGCGTCACCGCGGTCGCATTCGCCGAGGAGCACTACGGCAGCAACGACGTCGAGACGATCGTGCGCGCACCGTTGGTCGCCGAGATCAGTACGCCGCGGGTCATGGCGCCGGGCGACCAGTCCACGGTCACCCTGGATCTGCAGAACTTCTCGGGCGGCGAACGCGCGTTCCGGGTGAGCGTGCAAGCCGATCGTCCGCTGGCCGTGCGCGAAGGCGAACGCACGATCACGCTCGCCGACAACGCGAAGACGACGATCAATTTCCCGTTGACGGCACTGGAGGGCTACGGTGTCGGCAAGGTGCGCGTCGGTGCCCATGCAACCGATACGGCGGGCGAGCCGATCCGCATCGACCGCGAGTTCGAGATGGTCGTGCGCGCGGGCTGGCCGGCCGTGATCCGTTCCACGCCGCAATCGCTCGATGCGCTGGCGCCGATCACCCTCGGCGCGAGTGCCCTCGAAGGCCTCATCGCCGACTCGGTGACTGCACGACTGACCTTGAGCAGCCTGCCGCCCCTGCCGTTTTCCACCGCGCTGAGCGACCTGCTCAAGTACCCGTATGGCTGCGTCGAACAGACCACGAGCAAGGGCTTTGCCGCGCTGATCCTCGACCAGGCCACGGCCGACAAGCTGCATGTGCCGGGCCTGAGTGCAGAAGCCCGCAAACAGCGCGTCGAGGGGGCCGTGGGCCGCATCGCCGCAATGCAGGCAGGCAATGGACACTTCTCGATGTGGGGCGGCGACGGCGGCATCAACACGTTCCTGACCCCCTACGTCACCGAGTTCCTGCTCGATGCGCGCGACGAGGGTTTCGTGGTCCCCGAGGAGATGCTGCAGAAGGCGCTCAAGCGCCTGTCCGACGACCTGCTTTCGGGCGGCAACCCGTACTACGGCTACGACCACTCCGACCACATGCGCTTCGCCGGGCAGGCTTGGTCTGCCTACGTGCTGGCACGGGTCAATCGCGCACCGCTCGGAACCTTGCGCGTGCTCTTCGACAACCAGAACCAGAAATCCGTGGCCACGCCGCCACTCGTGGACAAGGCCACGTCCGCACTGCCGCTCGTGCATCTGGGCATCGCGCTCAAGCTGATGGGCGACGAGCCGCGTGCCGAAAAGGCCGTTGCTGCGGCATTCGCGAAGACCGTGGAACGCCCCCGCTGGCTTGGCGACTATGGATCGAACCTGCGCGACACCGCGCTCATGGTCGCACTCGTGCAGCGTCACGGAATGAGCAAGCCCGAGTACGGCGCACGCGTGTTCGAACTCGCGCGCTCATTGCAGACGCAGCGACGTGTCGGCGAGCAAGCGGCACAACGCTGGGGCGGAAGCGCGCGGCTGTACCTGAGCACCCAGGAGCAGATCGCGATCGCGCGGCTCGGCAAGGGCCTGATCGCGGACGGCGATGCGGTCGTATCCGGAACCCTCGCGATCGGCGGCGAGAACAGCACGATCGGTCCGGACCGGCTCTGGAGCCGCAGTTTCGCTGCCGCCGAACTGCGCGCGGGCATCCGCCTCGTGCCCCAGGGCAATCCCCCGTTGTACCTGTCCACCGACATCGCCGGGGTTCCGCGCACGGCACCGCCGGTGGACGACACTGCGGTCTTCATCCAGCGCAGCTACTACACGCTCGATGGCAAGCCGTGGCAGGTCGCGCCACTCAAGGAAGGCGATGCGCTGATCATCGCGTTGCGCATCGAGGCACGTGAGGCCATGCCCGACGCCCTGCTCGTGGACCTGCTGCCGGGCGGTCTGGAAATCGAGAATTTCAATCTGACCGATGCCAAGCAGTGGGCCGATGTCGTGGTCAACGGCATCAGCCTGGACAACCGCAGCAGCGCCGCGGACGTCAAGCACGAGGAATTCCGCGACGATCGCTATGTCGCCGCGCTCAATCTCTACCAGGGTCAGGAAGCGAACGTGTTCTACCTCGTGCGTGCAGTCTCGCCCGGCACGTTCCTCGTGCCGCCGCCGCTGGTCGAGGACATGTATCGTCCGGAAATCCGCGGCATCGGGCGCAGTTCGGTGGCGACGATCAAAGTCGTGCAACCCTAGGGCCCTATCGGAAACGACGTGCAGGACGGCTCATCGCGCAGCGCCCGAGCCGACCTGCAACGAAGTCGAGCGCATCGTCGCGACCGCATTCATCCGAGGGTTCTCCGACTTGCAGACGATGAGCGCATCGAGCCATCACCCACGACTGCGCCGCTGGCTCATGCGCGCGGGCGTCGTGCTCGTGATGCTGGCCATCCTCGGCGGAATTCTCGACCGCCTTTATCCGTTGCCGTTGCCCGATGGCGACGGAGGCGCCACGGTGGTTCTCGCCCGCGACGGTTCGCCGCTGCGCGCGTTCGCCGACCGCGACGGCATCTGGCGTTATCCGGTCACCCCGGCCGAGGTCTCGCCGCTGTATCTCGACGCGCTTCTGGGCTACGAGGACCGCTGGTTCCGCTGGCATCCCGGGGTCAATCCGGTCGCCTCGCTGCGCGCGCTCGCGCAGATGGTCGTGAACCGGCGCATCGTCTCGGGCGGCTCGACCCTGACCATGCAGGTTGCGCGCATCCTCGAACCACAGTCGCGAAGCGTCGGCGGCAAGCTGCGCCAGAGCGTGCGCGCCGTGCAGCTCGAACTGCACCTGTCCAAGGACGAGATCCTCGCCTTGTACCTCAACCACGCGCCGTTCGGCGGAACCTTGCAAGGCGTGGAAGCCGCCGCGTGGGCCTATCTCGGCAAGTCCGCACGCGAACTGTCGCACGCCGAGGCGGCGCTGCTGGCCGTGCTGCCGCAGGCACCCAGCCGACTGCGCCCGGACCGCCACCCCGATCTGGCCCGTGATGCACGCGACAAGGTGCTCGAACGGATGGCGACGCTCGGCACCTGGCCGGTCGCACAGGTGGCCGACGCACGCATCGAACTCGTCGTCGCGCGCACGCTCGAAGCACCGCTCAGCGCGGCCCTGCTCGCCGAACGCCTGCGCGCCGCACACCCGCGCGAGCGCCGGATCACGACGACGATCGACTTCCAGCTGCAGCGGGCGATGGAAGGCCGCGTGCGCGACTATCTGGCACGCCTGCCCGAGCGCACCTCGGCAGCGCTGCTGGTGGTCGACAACACCGACCTGGACGCGCTCGCCTACGTCGGCTCGGCGACGTTCGGCGACGAGGCGCGCCTGGGCCACGTCGACATGGTGCGCGCCTGGCGCTCTCCGGGATCCACGCTCAAGCCGTTCCTTTACGGCCTCGCGCTCGACGACGGCCTGATCCATTCCGAGAGCCTGCTTGTCGATGCGCCGCAGTCGTTCGGCAGCTACCGCCCGGGCAACTTCGACATGGCCTACAACGGCCCGGTCGGCGCGGCGGAATCGCTGCGCCTGTCGCTCAACGTGCCTGCCGTGGACCTGCTCGACCGGGTCGGCTCCACGCGCTTCGCCGCGCGCATTGCCAACACCGGCTTGTCGCTGCGGCTGCCGCGCGGGGTGACGCCGAATCTTTCGGTGATTCTCGGCGGCGCCGGCGTGCGCATGGAGGACCTGGTCGGCGCCTACACCGCATTCAATCGCAAAGGCGTCGGCGGGCGCGTGCGCTATGTGGCCACGAGCCCCGCCGTCGAGCGTCGCGTGCTGTCGGAAGGCGCGGCATGGATCGTGCGCGAGATGCTCGAGGCCAATCCGCGTCCCGGCTATCGACCCGGCACGTTCGATACCGGATCGCGACCGCGGGTCGCCTGGAAGACCGGAACGAGCTACGGATTCCGCGACGCCTGGGCGATCGGTGCGACCCGCCGCCACACCGTGGCGGTCTGGATCGGTCGACCCGACGGCACGCCGCTGCCCGGACAGTATGGTGCAGTGACCGCGCTGCCGTTGATGTTCCAGGTCATCGACAGCCTGCCGCGCGCGGCATTGTCCACGGTTCCCGAAGCGCCGCCCGCGAGCGTCAGCGAGGTCGACATCTGTTGGCCGCTCGGCCTCGCGCTGGACCCGGCGCGCCCCGCGGTATGCCACCAGAAGCGCAAGGCATGGGTGCTCGACGGTGTGATCCCGCCTACCCTTGCCGAGCGCGATGCACGGCTGTGGAACACGAGTCTGCAAACCGTGCAGGTCGATGCCGATTCCGGATTGCGAGTCGGTGCCGGATGCAGATCGGACGCGACACGCGAAGTCGAAATCGCCCGCTGGCCAGCGCTCGCCTATCCGTGGCTCGCACGCGAACTGCGCGAACGCGCGAGCCTGCCGGCGCTCGCCGCCGGATGCAGCAGCGACGCGCGCGACAGCGCGCAAGCGTTGCGAATCGACGGCATCAGCGACAACGGCGCGATCGCGCGTGCGCCCAACAGCTCCAGGCCGGCAACCGTGCACCTGCGCGCGCTGGGCACCGCAGACGAGGTCATGTGGCTGGTCAACGGCCGCCACGAGGGCAGTACGCGTGGCACCCAGGCCTTCGAGTACGCGTTCATCGAAACCGGCGCGCAGACGATCACGGCAATGACCGATGCAGGCTCCTGGGCCCAGGTCCGCGTCCGCGTCCTGCGCTGAGCGCCCTGCCCTTCGCCGCACGGTATTCAGGCCCGCTCCTTTTGCGTTCTCACCGCCACCCCCGGACCTGCGCTGGGCGACGCTTCTGCTTCTGCGCGCAGGATGCGCGCTTTACCGGGGCCCCTGAGGCGCGGTGAGACGGTGTCGGAAAGCCCGCAGGGGCGCGGGCACGATGCCCGCGCGTTCGGCGCCAGCACACGGATGTGCTGTCGACGAACCCCGGCACCGGCTCACGCACCCGCAGGACAGGAGTCCGAAGGGCGCGCCTCCGGGGTGTCCTTCTCTTTGGTTACTTTCTCTTGGACACGCAAGAGAAAGTGACTCGGCCGCCGCCGAGGCGGACGAAACCCTGCCACGCCCCATCCAATGGCGAGAGAAGCCGAAATGCGAATCCAGGAAGATTTCTTGCGGCGCTGATCGTCTGGACGTGAGGAAACCCTGAAAAGCGTGGCCTTGAGGCCGATACCCCGCGCCACGCCAGTTAGAATCCCCTCCTGATCCCTCGCCGGAGCCCGTTCATGCCCTCGTTCGACATCGTCTCCAAACTCGACTCTCACGAACTCACCAACGCGGTCGACCAGGCCAATCGTGAGCTCGACAAGCGCTTCGACTTCAAGGGCAGTGGGGCGACGTTCGAGATCGCCGACGGCGTGGTCACGCTCAAGGCGGATGCCGAGTTCCGGCTCAAGCAGATGCAGGACATCCTCATGCAACGGCTGACCGCGCGCGGCATCGATATCCGCTGCACCGAGATTGCCGATCCGGAAGTCAACCTCGCGACCGCGCGCCAGAAGATCACCCTCAAGCAGGGCGTGGATCAGGCGCTCGCGAAGAAGCTCGTAAGACTGATCAAGGATGCCGGCATCAAGGTGCAGGCGCAGATCCAGGGCGATCAGTTGCGGGTCACCGGCAAGAAACGCGACGACCTGCAGGAAGCGATCGCGTTCCTGCGCAAGAGCGAGGTCGAAATGCCGTTGCAGTTCGAGAACTTTCGCGACTGATTCGGCCCTGCTCAGCTTTCGCGCGCAGCCGCGAAGCGCGCGAGCAGCGAGCGCAATGCAAGCGGCTTGAGTGGTTTGTGCAGAAGCTGGCAGCCGCTGGCCGCAACCGCAGCACGCAGCGCATCGCCGTGATCGGCACTGATGATGACTGCGGGCAGCGCGCGTGCCGCCGGGCCCAGTGAATCGCGCAGATCCAGCCCGGTCATGCCATCGTCCAGATGGTAGTCGAGCAGAAGCACATCGAAACGGCCCGCGCCGAACAGGGCGCGTGCCTGCTCACCCGAGCGCGCGGCTGCCACCTCGCATTGCCAGCCTTCCAGCAACGCCTGCATCGCCTTGAGCACAGCGGCATCGTTGTCGACGACCAGCACCCGATAGCGCGGCAGGGCGCTGACCGCGATCGCGAGCGGCTCGTTCGGCGTCGTCGATGCTGGCGCCAGTGGCACCTCGATCGCGAACATCGTGCCGTGGCCGGGACGTGAATGCAGGCGCAGCGGATGATCGAGCAGACGGGCGATGCGTTCGGCAATGGCCAGGCCCAGACCCATACCCTCGCCACCGCGACCCAGCCGGCGGAATTCCTCGAAGATGACATCGCGATCGGATTCGGCAATGCCGGCGCCGGTATCCCAGACCTCGATCGACAGATGTGTGCCGCGGCGCCGGCAACCGAGCAGGATGCGTCCCTGTTTCGTGTAACGCACGGCGTTGGCAAGAAAGTTCTGCACGACCCGGCGCAACAGTTGCGGGTCGCTGCGCAGCGTCGCGTGGGCGACGATGCAGTGCAGCTCAAGTCCGCGCTCCTCGGCGAGTACGCGGAACTCGGCGGCCAGGCCACGCATCCATTCCGCGAGCGCGAATGCGCGCACATTGGCCTGCATGCGTCCGCTGTCCAGACGCGAAATATCGAGCAGTCCCGAAAGCAGACCTTCCGCCGAGGTCAGCGAACTGTCGATGTTGCGCACGGCCTCGCGATAGTCCTCATGCTGCAGGCGTTGCGCGAGCGCGTGGGTGAACAGGTGGGCGGCATTGAGTGGCTGGGCCAGATCGTGGCTGACCGCAGCGAGAAAGCGCGTCTTGGCCTGGTTCGCGCGCTCGGCCTCGGCCTTGGCCGCCGCGAGCTCGGCCGTGCGTTCGCCGACGCGCTGCTCGAGCGTCTCGGCAATGCGCTTGAGGTCGGCCTCGCTGCGCCGGAACGCGGTCACATCGGTGAACGTGGCGACGAAGCCGCCGCCCGGCATCGGATTGCCGCGGATCTCCACGACCCGCTCACCGGCAGCGGACGGAAAACGGCGTTCGGTAACGTAGGGCGTCCCCGCGCGCATGTGGCCGATGCGCTTGCGCACCTCTTCCTCGATCGCGACATTGCCGGCGAGTCCGCGCGCGGCATTCCAGCGCACGAGATCGGCTACCGGTACGCCGACGCGCAGCAGCTGCTCGGGATAGCCGAACAGGTTCGCGTACGGCAGGTTCCACGCGACCACGGCGAGATCCTTGTCGACGACGCTGATGCCCTGGCTCATGTTCTCCAGTGCCGCCTCCAGCACGCGCTGATTGAAGCGCAGGTCCTGCGAGGCTTCGCCGACGATCGCGGCGACCGTATCGAGTTCGGCTTCGCGTTCGCGACGTGCCACCGTGAGCAGCAGGCGTGCCGAGGATGCGCCGATCACCGCGGCGAGTTCGTGCTCGATCGATTCGATCAGCGCCTCGGGTGCGGTGACGTGGTTGTCGCCCATGGCGAACAGGCTGTCGACCCGTTCGTGCGGCAGGAATCGCAGCGACAACTGCCGCAACTGGGCCATGCCGACGCTGCCGAGCAGGGTCGTTGCACTCGCATGCGCGAAGCGGGAATGCGCAACCAGCAGCAGGGTCAGCACGTTGGCCGCGAGACTGACCAGCACGGCGCGGCTGAGCCGGCTCCAGTCCTGCAGTCCCAGCAACTGGTCCGGCGCGAGCCAGGCGATGCCGAGCGGACCTTCACGCAACCACGCCCACTCGCCGCCCGCCAGCGCCGGCAGCAACAACGCGTACAGCCACACGAGTGTGCCGACGAAAAGTCCGCAGCCGACCGCACGTGCCCCGAGCTGGGGTCGGTACACGGCCACGAGCACTCCCGGAGCGATCGCCGAGAGTGCCGAGAACGACACCGCACCGATGTCGGCCAACGCATCGCTGGCGACGAGAACGCGGCTGTAGAACCACGCGAGCAGGACGACGAGGACGATGACGACGCGGCGCTGGATCAGCACCTGGCCGCGCAGGTCGCCGCGGACTCCGCGTCCCCATCCGGCGCGCACGCGCAACGGCGCGATCCAGTGATTGCCGATCATGAGGCTCAGGGCGAGCGTCGCCACGACCACCATGCTGGTTGCCGCACTCAGTCCGCCGAGGAACGCGAGCAGCGCCATTCCACTGTGGCCGTGGGCGAGCGGCAACGCGAGAACATAGAGATCCGAAGGCACACCGAGCGGCGCAAGCAGGCGGTCGCCCGCACGCGCCAATGGCAGGATCGGCAGTGCGATCAACAGCATGTACAGCGGAAACACCCAGCGCGCGGTGCGCACATGCTGCGGATCTCGGCACTCGACCACGCCGGCATGAAACTGGTGCGGCAACGTGAACATGGCCAACGCGCCGAGGACGATGAGCGCGGCAAAGCCCGAGGCGCCTTCCGCGGGCGGCGGTGGTATCGGCGCTGGCGTGCTGCCGCTGTCGATGCCGAACCAGACCATCGCACCGAGCGCGAGCATGGCGACGAGCTTGAACAGCGATTCGAATGCCATCGCGAGGACCAGGCCGCGATTGTGCTCGGTCGCGCTCGCGCGCCGTGCGCCGAACAGCATCGCGAACAAGGCCATCGCCAGGGCAACCCACAACGCGCTGTCCTGCCACGCCGGTGCAGCGAGATCCTGACGTCGTATCAGCATGCCGTAGCTCATTGCCACGGCCTTCAGCTGCAAGGCGATGTAGGGCACGATGCCGAGCACTGCAACCGCGGTCACCAGCGCGGCGAGTCCCGGACTTCGGCCGAGCCGGATGGCGACGAGATCGGCAATCGAACTGCTGTTGTTCGCACGCGCGATCGAGACCAGGCGCATGAGCAGACCGAACGCGAACGCGTAGAGCAGGATCGTTCCGATGAAGGTCGGCGGCAGCCACCAGCCCGAGCGCGACGCCTGGGTGACCGTGCCGTAGAACGTCCATGACGTGCAGTACACCGCGAGCGAAAGTGCATAGACGATCGACCAGTGGCGCGCGAAGATCTGTGGGCGACGATCGCCGAGCAGGGCCGCGCCGAACAGCAGCCCAAGCCAGAGCAGGCCGGCGAGGAGAACGCCGAGGTCAGTAAGCATCGGAACGTTTCGTCGAGGGGGGCGCGTGGAACATGCCGGGAGACGGCACGCCGCGGCGTTCGCGCGAGAGCATCGGCCCTGAAGGGCCTCCCACAGATGCGTCGGAACCTCGCGGGAAACCGTTCTGCATGAGTCCCCGTTGGGTGAGATCCTCCCGCGCGAAGTCGTGCTGCGGCACCCACTTCTGTCGGAGATCCCTCCGGGTGAGGCCTCTCTGCAACAGCAGCTTCTGTGGGAGGCCCTTCAGGGCCGATGCTCCAGCCGCCACGCTTACTCGAGCGGCGCACCCAGCGCCGCTGCGGCGCGCGCGACCCAGCGCAACTGCGCGCCCGCGCGCGTGTCGTAGTCGGCCCCGCCGTACCCCCACCAGTCCCAGCATGCTTTTGGATTCAGCGGCGCGAAGGTCGCGCGGGTCTGAGGATACAGGACCACCACGCCGTAGGCGTCGGCCCAGCGGTTGTAACCGGCATCACGCACGAACGCTTCACCGACGGCATCGACGTTCTGCTGGCAGCCGTGAAACGCGACATGCAGCGCGCAGGTCGCGCCTGCTGCACAGGTCCGGGGCACATAGACGTAGCCGTGGTCGGCAAGCTGCACGTCCTTGCCGGCATCGCGATAGCGCTTCTGGTCGAAGCGGCGCAACTCGCCGTCGCCTGCACCCGGGCCGGACAGTGCCCTGCCCTCCAGCGTCGCAAAGATCGCAGCCGCCGCGTCGTAACCGCAGCGACCGATGTAGGGCGCCTCGCTCGCTTCGCAGGCGCCGCCCGCGGACTCGGTTGGAAATGTGTGCGAAATCGCCCGCGACGTGTCCTCTTCGACCGCGGCACCGAGTTGCCGATACAGCGCAGCTGCCGCGCCGCTGACCGCGGCCCCGACCGTCGTATCGAGCGCTCCATGGAACACGAGAATGCGATCGTCGGCGATTCCCGCGAGCGCGGCGATCGAGCCGTTTGCCGCGCGTTCGCGCACGAGCGTGGCCAGCTCGCCCACGTCGGGCGCGAGTTCCTGCGCCGGCGCAAGACAGCGCGACAAGGCTGTTTCCAGACTGCCGCGCGCACATCCGTAGGGGCCGCCGGCAATCAGTGCCGCACCGGCGATACGGTCGGAGTAGGCCAGATGCACCTGGCTGGCCATGTAGGCGCCCGAGGAAATCCCCGACACGGTCGTGCGTGCGGGATCGAGCGTCAACGACGGCAATGCCGGCGCCGGCGCTTCGCCCGCGCATCCGGCCAGCTGCACGAGCATCCCGATACCGAGAATGCCCGCGCGCGCACCTGCCATTGCACTGAAGGTATCCATCACCGCCCGCGAATCAGAAGTCGTACTTCGCGGACAGGCTGACCTGGCGCGGTGCACCGTAGAAGCCGGTGATCACGCCGAGTGCCGCGTTCAGGTTGTAGCCGGTCGTGCGGTACTTCTTGTCGGTCAGGTTGGTGCCCTGCAACGAGAACGTCCAGTCCTTGCCGGTACGCCAGATCACGCCGGCGTTGACCAGACCGTATCCCGACTGGGTGATCGGATCGGCGAGCCGGGTGACTTCAGTCGTCGCCACGACCTCGCTCTGGTAGGTGTAGCCGAGCCGGAAACCGAGGTTTCCACCACCGCCGAGCGGCAGGCGGTATTCGACATTGAGCGCTCCCGAGCGCTTCGGCGCGTTGGTGAACTCTTGCTCGTTGGCGATGTTGATGCCACTCCAGATGTACTCGTCGTACCGGGTCTTGAGATAGCCGAAGTTGCCGCTGATCAGCCAGTTGTCACTTGGCAGCCACTGGTACTCGATCTCGACGCCGCGCGCGGTGCCCTTGCCGGCGTTGGTGAAATCGCCGAAAAACGCATCGTCGGTGCCATCGCCATTGCTGTCGAACGCGGTGAACACCGAAAGCTGGATGTCCTCGTAGGTGTTGTGGAACACGGCGAAATTGAGGAACAGGCGCTGATCGAGCAGCGACAGCTTGCTGCCGATCTCGAAACTGTCGACCTGTTCGTCATCGAACGGTTCGGCCGAGCGCGGTACCGCGGTGGCCTGGGCGCGGATGTTGTAGCCGCCCGACTTGAAGCCGCGCGAGAACGATGCGTAGATCATCGCCTCGGGGCTCAACTGGTAGTCGAGCGACAGCTTCGGCGAGGTGTTCTTGAAGTTGATTTTCTTGTCGAAGTTGGCGACGACCGATATCGGGTTCGTGTAGGTCGCATCGGAATAGCCGCGATTGAACACGATCGCGTGCTTGTCTTCATCGGTATAGCGCACGCCGGCGTCAAGCTTGAGTTTCTCGGTCAGGTCGAAGGTCCAGTCGCCGTAGACCGCGATGCTGTCGGTGTAGACCGTACCCTGGGTGTCGCCGAACAGCAGGTCGAAGAAGTTGTTGAGCACCTGTCCACCGGCTTCGCCATTGAAACTGTAGACACCGAGCACGCCGCGCGAGCGGCCGCCGGCGTCATAGTTGAGCTGCAGTTCGTTGGTGGTCTGGTTGTCGCGGTAGAACGCCTTGACGTCGGCGATCCTGGCCTGGGTCGTGTCGAAATCGATATTGGTCTCGGTATCGGACTTGCGGTACGCGAGCACGTACTTGAGGTACCAGGCATCGCTGATCATCCAGTTCGCCGTTGCCGAAGCACCTTTGAGCGTCGTGTCGTTGATGTTGGGCATGCCATTGCGCACGTCGTAGCGCGAGTCGAGCGGCGGCGCCCCGGGCACGAACCGGTTCGGCGCGAGCATCTTCGCGCCACGCACGCCGGACTGATCATCGATCCAGTCGTAGGCGAACTGCACGTCGAACGTATCGGTGGCGAAGATGCCGAAGCTCACGCGTGCCGCATTGATCTCCTTGTCGCTCACCGGCTGTCTGGTGACCACGTTCTCACCGAAGCCGTCGCGATTGAGGCTGGCCACGGCAATGCGCGCACGGAAACGTCCATCGGCATCGAACGCGCCGCCGACCGCAGCCTTGGCATCGAGCTGGCTGAAGCTGCCGAACGTGAACTGGCCGAAGCCGCCGAACTCGGGACTGAGCTTGCGCGACACGTACTTGATCGCCCCGCCGATCGTGTTCTTGCCGTACAAGGTTCCCTGCGGGCCACGCAGCACCTCCACGCGCTCCACATCGAACACGTCCAGCAGGGCCCCCTGCGGACGCGCGATGTACACATCGTCGAGATAGATGCCGACGCCCGGGTCGACGCCCCACAGCGGATCGGACTGGCCGACGCCGCGAATGTAGGCCGTAACCGTGCTGCTGGACCCGCGTGCGGCATAGATCGTCGTGTTCGGCACCTGGGCGGCCAGGTCACCGAGATCCTCGACATTGAGCGTCTCCAGCCGGTCCGGAGTGAACGCGGTCACCGCGATCGGTACATCCTGCAGGGTTTCCTCGCGCTTGCGCGCGGTGACCGTGATGCCTTCCAGTCGTGTCGTATCGGTTTCCGATACCGGTGTCGCGGCAGACTGATCGTCGGCAGCGGCGGCATCCTCGGCATAGGCGCTGGCGTGGCAGGCCAGGCCAAGGACGAGACTGATCGCCAGACTCATGCGGTTGCGCTTCATGGGTTCCCCTCTCTGCGGAGTGTCGGTCGTTTCGGGCAATCGGGAATTCCGTGCACGGCAGGCGCCATGCACCGGAATCCGGCTGTGCGCAGTCTGGACGCTTGCCGGATCGAGGGCACTTGTACCTTGGTACAGTGGGCCGCGACGGCCCGCACTGCGGATACTCCGCGACCATGCCACGTTGCATGCGTGTGCCCGGAGTCCATGGATGTCCCTGTTGATCGTGCTGGCCGCGTTGGCCTTCCTCATGTTCGTGGCCTATCGCGGCTACAGCGTGATCCTGTTCGCGCCGATCGCCGCGCTCGGTGCGGTCCTGCTGACCGACCCCTCGCTGGTCGCGCCGATGTTCACCGGCTTGTTCATGGACCGCATGGTCGGCTTCCTCAAGCTGTACTTTCCGGTGTTCCTGCTCGGCGCGGTGTTCGGCAAGCTCATCGAGGTCTCGGGTTTTTCCAAGTCGATCGTGGCCGCGACGATCCGTCTGGTCGGCGCCCAGCGCGCGATGCTGTCGATCGTGCTTGTGTGTGCCGTGCTCACCTATGGCGGTGTCTCGCTGTTCGTGGTCGTGTTTGCGGTATATCCGTTCGCGGCCGAACTGTTTCGCCAGAGCGACATCCCCAAGCGCCTGATTCCCGGAACGATCGCGCTCGGCGCGTTCACGTTCACGATGGACGCGTTGCCGGGCACGCCGCAGATCCAGAACATCATCCCGACTGCGTTCTTCGGCACCACGAGCTGGGCAGCGCCCGTGCTCGGCTGCATCGGTGGCGCGTTCATCCTGAGCATCGGCATGTTCTACCTGGAGTGGCGCAGGCGTGTTGCAGCGCGCGCTGGCGAGGGCTACGGCACCGCGTTGCTCAACGAGCCCGAGGCGTTCCGTGGCGACCGCCTCGCTCATCCGCTCATCGCGATCCTGCCGCTGATTCTCGTCGGGGGATCCAATTTCGCATTCACGCGCTGGATCCCGGAGCTGTATGGCGCCACCCACAGCTTCGTGCCGGCGGTCATCGGCAATCCCGCACCGGTGGTTCAGGAGGTTCAGCGGATCGCCGCGATCTGGGCCGTGCAAGGCGCCTTGCTGGTCGGCATCCTGAGTGTCATCGCATTCGCCTGGCGGCCGGTGTTCAGCGCCTTTGCCGAGGGAACGAAAGCCGCCATTGGTGGCGCCCTGCTGGCGTCGATGAACACCGCATCCGAATACGGCTTCGGTGCGGTCATCGCCGCGTTGCCGGGCTTCCTCATGGTCGCCAACGCCTTGCAGGCGATTCCGGACCCGCTGGTCAATGAAGCGGTATCGGTCACGGCACTGGCTGGCATCACCGGATCGGCTTCCGGCGGCATGAGCATCGCGCTCGCGGCGATGGCCGACAGTTTCATCGCCAATGCGCAGGCCGCAGGCATTCCGATGGACGTGCTGCATCGGGTCGCCTCGATGGCTTCGGGCGGAATGGACACACTGCCGCACAACGGCGCGGTCATCACCCTGCTCGCGGTGACCGGCCTGACCCACCGCCAGAGCTACAAGGACATCTTCGCCATCACCTTGATCAAGACCGCCGCCGTGTTCGCGATCATCGCGACGTTCTACCTGACCGGTTGGGTATGACCCGGATTCGCCAGCGCGCTTCGTCAGCCGGACCTGGAATCCAGCCACGCTGATCGGGTTGTTGAATGCGGATCGGCTCAGGGCGTGCCGGAAGCGAGCAGGCGGGCGAACGCTTCGCCGTCGATCGGCGCGCCGAGATGAAAACCCTGGGCAAAGTCGCAATTCAGTCCGCGCAGGATCTCCATCTGCGCGCGTTGCTCGACACCTTCGGCGATCGCCGACATTCCCAGAGCATGGGCCATCGTGATGATCGCCGTGACCAGAGCCAGGTCATCCGCGTCATCGAGTACGTCGGCAACATAACTGCGGTCGATCTTGACCCCGTCAACGGGAATCCGGCGCAGATGGCTCAAGCCGGAGAATCCCGTACCGAAATCGTCGAGCCAGATGCGCACGCCGACATCGCGCAATCGCGCAAACGCCAAGGCGGCCGCCTCACCGTCGCCGATCATCGTGGTCTCGGTAATCTCCAGATGCAGGCTCGATGCATCCAGCCCGGTGGAGTCCAGCGCGGACTCGACCTGCGCTGAGAGGTCACCGTCGCGCAGTTGCACGGGCGAGACGTTGACCGCAATGAACAGTTCGGCGCCCGCGGGACTGCGCTGCCGCCAGTCGACCAGCTGGGCGCAGGCCACGTGCAGCACGCGCTTGCCCATTGACTGGATCAGCGAGCTGCGTTCGGCGACATCGATGAACATCGCAGGATCGACACTTCCATGCAGCGGATGCTCCCAGCGCAACAATGCCTCGGCGCCGACGAGACGCGCATCGGACAGGCTGAAGATCGGCTGATAGACCATCGTGAGTTCGCCACGCTCCCACGCTCCGTGCAGGTCCTGCTCCACGCGCAGGCGCCGCTCCACCGAAATCTCCATTTCGCGCATGTAGAAACTGAAACGGTTCTTGCCGGCGTGCTTGGAGTGGTACATGGCGATGTCGCCGTTCTTCATGAGCAGCGAAGCGGATTGCGCATCCTGTGGAAACATCGCGATGCCGAAAGAAGTGCCGAGGACGAAGGTGTGACCGGCAACCGTCAGCGGCTTGCTCAGATCATGAACCAGCGTCCCGGCGAGCACGGAAACGACCTGGCGCAGGTCGCGATCGACTCCATCGACGCGCCGCACGAGCAGGACGAACTCGTCACCGCCGAGCCGCGCGAGCAGCGCATCGATGTCCGCATCGGCGTTGATCGTGTCGTTGATGCGGTCGCTGAACCGGCACAGCAATTCGTCGCCGACATCGTGCCCGAACGTATCGTTGACCCGCTTGAAATCGTCGATATCGGCGAACACCACGGCGAACTCGCAGGGCGCGGCGGACGAGCGTGCAACCGCTTCCTCGAGCCGCTCACGGAACGCGCGCCGGTTCGCCAGCCCGGTCAATGCATCGGTATTTGCCATGTGGCGCATATCGCGATCGTGGCGGGAGATTCCGCGCGTCATGCGGGCGAACGCGTGCACGAGTTGGCCGATCTCGTCGCTGTTGTGCCGCGAAGGCAGGGCGGCTGAAAAGTTGCCCTCCTCGATTTCGCGCGCTGCCTCGGCGAGCCGCCGCACTGGCCGAATCAGCGTGCGCTGCATGACCACGCTGATCGCCAGACCCAGGAAAACCAGGGTCGCCAGCAGCAGCACGATGCCGAACAGGTAGCGTTGGCCGATCTGATCGATCCTGCGTTCCAGCTCCTTGTTGGCGACTTCGCCGTAATTCCGGACCGATTCCAGCGAATAACCGATCCTGACCCCGCCCAGCCTCTGGTCGCCGATCGAGATCGGCGCGGAAACATCGAAAATGTCGGCGTGGGTCCGAAGCAGCAGCGCCCGCGAGTTCACCACGTCGCCCGCGATCGGGTCGAGCATGGGCTGACCGTAGCTGGCAATGTCGGAACTGCCGTCATGAATGACCATTCCGGCAGGATCGTAGACAGTCACATACTCCACGTCAGGTTGATTGAGCACGCCGCGCACGATGCGCCCGATCGATTCCAGATCGAAGTAGTACAGAGGATTGACCAGTTCGTCGGCGGCAAGCAGCCCGACCGCACGTCCCTGCACGCGCAGCCGTTCCAGCACCAGGGCCTGGATCGATTGCTGACCAAGCACGATCACTTCGCGCTGCATCGCACGCTGCCTCTGCAGCAATCCAGCGAGGACGATCACGATGACGAGAACGGCGATCGCCACCGTCGTGAGGAACTTCGCCTGCAACCCGCGGCCCGGCTTCATTCGATTTCCGTGACGACACGTTCGACGCCGGCGCGCAGCACATCGAGTTCAAGCCGGGTACGCGCATCCAGCGCCACGAAGCGCAGGGATCGATCGAAACGACCCAGGGTTGCCTGCGCTCCGGGATCAACCGCGACGCCGAGCAATACTTCGCGCAAGCGATCGCGCACTGCGGGAGCCAGATCTTCGCGAACCATTTCCACGCCGCGCGGAAAGTCCGGAGACTGCCGCAGAATGACGAAATCGCTGCGGAACTCATCCGGCACCCTCTGGCTGTCGGCCCAGTCGAGATTGCTCAGTACGCCCACATCGACGAGGCGCTTGTGCACCCAGGTCGCGATGTTCAGCTCCGATCGCGCGAACACGTACCCAACACTGCTGGCCGATGGGTGATCGGTGGGCGATGTGAGGATCTCCAGGGTCATGCCGCGATCGAGCAGTTCGATCGCGGGAATGAGATAGGCGCTCGTCGACGTCCGGAACTGGAACGCGATCCTGCGTCCGCGCAGGTCGTCGATCGACGCAAGACCGCTGTCGGCGCGGGCGAAGTAGATCGTATGGTAGCGGCTGATGCCGTTGCGCTCGGAAAGCAGCAGCGCCTGGGCGTCGGCGCGACGTTGCAGCAGCATCGCGCCGCCTGCGGTTTCCGACACCCAGTCGACGCGCCCGCGGCGCAGATAGCTCGCCATCTGCTGGGCGTCCCCGGCCATGAGGATGCGCCCCTCGCGGATGCCGACATCGCCCATGCGCTCCACGACATAGTCCAGCAGCGCCTTGAGCGGTTCGTACTGGGCCTGGGGATCGGTACTCACGCGCCCGAGAACGAGCACTTCGTGCGGCTCGACCGCGCCCGCAAGACCGCAGATCATTGCGATCCACAGCCCTGCGACACGACCGGCCATGGAACGCAACCTGCGTCTCAAGGTATTCCCCACCCCCGTGAAGTACCGTCGCCAGCCTAGCCGAAAACCCGCACACTTCACAGGCGCATCAATGGGCTGCCCTCCCTGTGAGTTTCCCTGCTTGCCGAACCGGCTCACTTCGACGGCGGGTCGCATCCGTCCGCAGCGCGACCTTCGCGCGCGGCGGCGCGTTCCGCGATTCCGGCTTGGTCGGCAAGACCGATCCAGGACAGGTACTTGCGCGCGACCTTGTCGCCGGCCGATTCATCGCGGGCAAACGCACCGGCAAAGCGCGTGCGTTCGCAGTCAAGCGGGTTCTCGCCGCGTACCCGGATCTCGTCCCAGCGCGCCTGTGCGGCGGCCTGCGGATTCTCGGGCGCCTGTTGCGGCCCGATCCGGATGCTCGCTTCAGGCAGGCGCAAGGATCCATCTGCATTGAACAATTGCGGCGCAGGTTGACCGGCTGCGCCGATGCGCGCAGTGGTCGCGCTGGACGACTCGGATGTCACCGGGGGCGGAGTCATGCGCGTTTCCGGAGGCGCGATCTGCACACGTGATGGACGCCGGGCGAATACGGCCGGCACCGGCTCAGGCGGCACCTCGAACTGGGCGGGGGGTTCGATCACGTTGACCTGGATCGGCTGGGCAAGCAGCTCGGAAGTGGCGCGGGAGTACATGACCGAACGCAGACCGGCAACCCAGACCAGATTCAGCAGCAAGGCAAGTACCCCGATCCCGATCAGCGCGTTGCGTGCGAACGAGGGCTGTCGCCAGAGCGCATCGCGCGCAATCGCGCGCCTCCGGTAGTCCGGAACGGTCGGCTCAACGTGGGACGCGATCATTCGCGACGCGGCGTGCGCTGAATGGTGAGCGGGATGCGGAACGGACATGCACCAGGGCGGCGGAGCCAGAGCAGTGAGGCTGGCCGCGCAGAATACGCAGACCCGGCTAAACGGTCGTTAAGGATTCGGAAGTTGGACACGGCAATCGTCGCTGCAACCATCGGGTCGCCTGGTGCGCCGTCGCTGCTGCCGAGGTACCGAGCAACGGGCCCACATGGCTGGCGCCGGCAAGCAGCTCGAAATCGGCTCTGCAGCGGAGCGCCAGCGCGCGACTGGCCATCGCCGGGACGTCATCATCGCGTTCGCTTGCCAGGATCAGGGTCGGGCATCGCGGCAGATCGACCGTGACACCGACGCGTGCCTGTTCGAGCACGTCGCCCGACTCGTCGCGCCAGCGCTCGTAGGCGTACTGGCGTGCGGCGGCATCTGCGTCCGGCATCGCCCGCCGGGTCGAGCTGATCGAACGCCGGCTTCCCCACGGCACGATCCCGGCCTGCGGGTCGCCAAGAGGACATGCGAGCACGCCGGCCGGTGGCATCGGGTTGACCAGGACCAGCGCAGATACAGCGCATTGGCTCGCCACCGACAGGCAAAGCAGGCCTCCCAGGCTCGCCCCGACGAGGACGATGCGCACCGGATCGCGGCGCGCTGCCGCATCGGTGCACCACTGCACGACCTGGTCGCGATAGTCGCTGAATCGGGTGGCGGCCAGACCCTGCGCATCGGGCGCGAGATCGCGGGTCAGGACTTCAAACGAATCGGCAACGAACACGCGCGCCCAGATGTTCCACTCCCAGCCGCCCGCACCCGCGCCATGCACGAAGACGGCGATGGTCGGAACCGGGAAGGGTCGGATCATGCCGGCCACGGAAACGCGCCCGCCGCGAGGGCGGGCGCAACGGGACTACATCGAACCTGCACCGCTCATCGCCGACATGAACGCGAGTCCGCCAAACAGGAGGAACAGCACGATCGCGACCAACGCGATGATCAGGTAGGCCTTGCAGAAGTTGGCCTTGTTCGGGTTCGTTCCACTCGAGAACGCCCAGACGAACAGCATCACGATATTGACGATCGGAATCGCCAGGATGATGAACGTGATGATCCAGTCGCCGAGCGACATGACCGGCGCGACATTCCGGTTCTCCATGATTGCCTCTCCCCAGAAGTTGAGTGCCGGGCGGTTGCCGGGCGGCGGAAGTCTCGCACTCCCACCATCGTCACGCCAGTTGCGTTGCACCAGAACCCCCGGGCGGATGGGCTACTCATGTGGCCGGAGCAGCGCGGAACAGCGCACGCCAGACCTTCCCGAGCCGGCGACCCTGGGCGGCGCAGAGCGCCCTGGCGCCAGCCGGAGCCCTGTCGCCGGGCGTCAGACGATGGGGTTCTCGCGCCGGTCACGCAGCTCGACGCCCAGGTTGTAGGTCGCCACGACGAGCGGGAGAAGATTGGCGAGAACGCCCACCGAATCGTTCTTGCCGAACGTGAAATAGCAAAGCAGCAACACGCTACCGGCCATCGACAACCACCAGAACGTGATCGGCATGTGCACGCGGCCCCGTTTGCGCGTCGCGTGGATCTGGACGAACCAGCGGCTAGCGAACAGGAACACGCCCAGGTAACCAACGAGTTTCCATGGTGTCACGCCGATGTTGTGGACGTAGAAAAGGACTTCATTCATTGCAAGGTCGCAAAACGGAATGGGTGCCGAAGTCTAGCCGGTGCGGTTGTCGAAGACTTGTCGCAGCGGGGCTTGCATCGCCCGCCACGGGCGCCCGTCGCGCGGCTACTACGGAGCGGGTTGAACCGCAGGCGCGCTGCGCTCGCCAACGGTCGCGAGCATGACCGCAATGGCATCAAGCTCGGCGGATGCCCGACGCGGTGCAACGGTCTGCGCAGGAACCGCATAGTTGTTGAGCATGAGCGCGAACGCCAGGCGTTCTCCGGCAGCAGTGATCGCGTAGCCGGCGAGCGAATGCGTGTAGCGCATGCTGCCGGTCTTGGCCCGGATACGTCCCTGTGCGGGCGTGTTGCGCATGCGCACGGTCAGCGATCCATCGACTCCGGCTTCGGGCAGCGCAAGCCGGAACGCGCTGGCCTCCGGAGTCGTGCCTTGGTGCACGAGCAGCGTAGTCAGTGCCGTCGCCGAGGTCAGATTGCGCCGCGACAATCCCGCGCCGTCCTCGATCAGCGCCGATCCGGACGCGATGCCGATTCCCGCGAGGTACGTGCGCAAGCGGGCGATCGCCCGGTCCTCGGTGCTGCGGAACGGAATCGCCACGTCGTTGCCGGCAGCCAATGCATCGAGTTCGGCCTGGCGCCCCACGAGCAGCAGCAGATTCTGCATGTACAGGTTCTGGGACACCTTGAGTCCGCGTTGCACTATCTCCGCCAATGGCGGCGAGCCGATGTCGGCCACGCGCCAGAGCTTGTCCGAGGTGCGGGTGTCGTCGAGTGCTGGCCAGTAGACGCTGCGAAGCTTGCCACTGACGCTGACGCCTTGGCGCGCCAGTGCCGCGCGCAATTCGCTGGCTGCAGCGAGCGCGGGATCGTCCAGCGCGACCCGGTAATTCTGCTCGCCCGTGCCCAGCGCGATGCTGCCGAACACGTGCAGGGTCGCGGTTCCCGGTGCGCGATAGAGGCTGATGTCGGTGACTCCGCCCTTTTCCACGGTCCGCAGGCGATTCTCGACTGCAGGCGCGAGTTCGCTCGGCTCGAACCCGAGCCGCGCCCTGGCGCCGGGGATGGCCCCGGGTTCAACGCGCACGCGCACGATGTTCTCGTTCACGCTCAATGCCGTGGCAGGCACGCCGAACCAGCTTTGCAGGTCGCCGGCTTCCCAGCCACTGCCGAAGGTCGGACCGGAAAACCAGGTCGCATCGGCAACGATATCGCCGCGCACCATGGTCACGCCGGTCTTGCGCAACGCGATTGCCAGCGTGTCCGACCAGGACACCCGCTTGTCGAAGCCGAGCGTGGGGTCACCGTAGCCCACGAGCACGAGATCGCCGCGCATTTCGCCATCGCGCGCGGGTCGCGCGGTGGCGAACAGGCTCGTTGCGATGCGGTGATCCGGGCCGAAGCTGTCAAGTGCAAGGGCGGCCGTGAACAGCTTGGCCGTCGATGCCGGCGTGAACAGCATCTCGGCGTTGCGCGCCACGAGCGTCGCTCCCGTGTCCAGCGAAACGACCTTGATTCCCCACGCCGCACTGGCGAAACGGGGTTCGCTGACATGCGCATCGATGCGTGCGGCGAGCGTGGACAGGCGCGTGTCGCCAGCGCGTGTCCGGGCGACCGAGCACTCCGCCGCGAACAGCGTCATCACGGCGATCACGATCGCGTACCTGCGCAGATGCGAACGAGGCGCGTCTGCAATCCGATCAACACCCCTCATTCGTCGCGCCCCGGGGACCGCGCAACAGCGCGCGCGGCGCGCAACGCGGCAAGCTTCTCTGCGATCTTCAGTTCCAGCCCGCGGGCGACGGGTTCATAGAACACCCGGCCGGCCAACGCATCGGGCAGGCATTGCTGATCGAGCGCGACGCCTCCTTCAACATCATGGTCGTACTGGTAACCCTTGCCGTAGCCAAGTCCCTGCATGAGCCGGGTCGGCGCATTGCGCAGGTGCATGGGCACCTCAAGGGTGCCGTTCGCACGCACCTCGGCGCGAACCGCGTTGAACGCGGCGTAGGCGGCATTGCTCTTGGCCGCGATCGCGAGATAGATCGCCAGTTCGGCAAAGGCGAGCTCGCCTTCGGGCGAGCCGAGACGCTCGAACGTGTTCCAGGCCTCCAGCGCGAGCGTGAGTGCGCGCGGGTCGGCCAAGCCGATGTCCTCGATCGCCATGCGGGTCATGCGCCGCGCCAGATACGCCGGGTCGACGCCACCATCGAGCATGCGCGTGCACCAGTACAGCGCGGCATCCGGATCCGACGAGCGCACCGACTTGTGCAGCGCCGAGATCTGGTCGTGGAACTGTTCGCCACCCTTGTCGAAGCGGCGGCTGCGGTCGGCCAGCACCTGGGTCAGCGTGACCTCGTCGATGCGCCCGTCCTCGGCGAGTTCCGCGGCGATTTCGAGCAAGGTCAGCGCGCGGCGCACGTCGCCGTCGGCGGCCTGGGCGATCAGGTTCAGCGCATCCTCGTCGACCCGCAGCGCCTGGGCACCCAGACCGCGCTCGGCATCGCCGAGTGCGCGCCGCATGGCGTCGACGATGTCGTCCACCGACACCGCGTCGAGCACATGAACCCGGCAGCGCGACAGCAGCGCGGAGTTCAACTCGAACGAGGGATTCTCGGTCGTCGCGCCGACCAGGATGATGATCCCGCGCTCGATGTGCGGAAGAAACGCATCCTGCTGCGACTTGTTGAAGCGGTGCACTTCGTCGACGAACAATACGGTTCGTCGACCCTGGGCAAAGTTGACCTCGGCTTCGGCGAGCGCGGCGCGCACGTCGGCCAATCCCGACAACACCGCCGAGATCGCCTTGAAATCCGCCTCGGCATAGCGCGCGAGCAGGAGCGCGAGCGTGGTCTTGCCGCAACCCGGTGGTCCCCACAGGATCATCGAGTGGATCCTGCCGCTCTCGATCGCGCGGCGCAGCGGCCTGCCCTCGGCGAGCAGACGCGGTTGTCCGACCACGTCGTCGAGCGTGCGCGGGCGCATGCGCTCGGCCAGCGGCTTGAGGCCTTCGGGCTCGGCGAACAGGGTCGGTGCGGTGGGCTTGCGGCGCGGCATGGGCACGATGATACGGAAAACGCCCGCGCGACCCACGACATCCCGCGCGACGCTGGTGTTTGCGGACGCCGCGCCGGAGAATCACGGCGCTCCATTCAGCTCGCGGAAACCCGTCCATGTCCAGTACCAGCGCGACCCTGCGCGTCGCGACCGCGGCGGATGCCGCGCCGATCGCGGCAATCTACGCACCCTACATCGTCGACTCGGCGATTTCGTTCGAACTGGAGCCGCCGTCGGCAGAGGAGATGGCCGCGCGTATCGCGCGCATCGCCGGCAGATACCCATGGCTGGTTGCCGAACAGGCCGATCGCGTGGTCGGTTACGCCTATGCGAGCGAGAACCGCGCGCGCCCGGCGTACCGCTGGGGTGTCGAGGTCACGGTCTATCTCGAGCGCGACGCGCACGGTCGCGGCATCGGTCGCCAACTGTATGCGGCGTTGTTCGCGCTGCTGCGGAGCCAGGGATTCGTCAACGCCTACGGCATCATCACCTTGCCCAACCCGGCCAGCGTGGGCATACATGAAGCGCTCGGATTCCGCCAGGCCGGCGTGTTCCGCCACGCCGGCTTCAAGAACGGACAATGGCTCGACGTGGGCTGGTATCAACTTGCCCTGTGCGAACCACCGGCCCTTCCGACCGAGCCGATCCCGTTTGCCGAACTCGATCGCGCAGTCATCCTCGACATGTTGGGCAGCGTCCAGCGCAGCCAACCGCGCCGGTGATCTGCCGGGAGGGCAGAACGGCGGTCGCTTGCTGGTGCGCCGCCGTGTCGCCGACCTGGATCACTGCATGCGCAGCAGCGATCTCCACAATGCCGGACGCCCGTTGCGACGCATCCGCAGCGACGGCGTCAATGCTCGTGTCCTGAAGTGCCCGGTTTCGCTGTGGGGGCAGCCGACACGCGCCGCGCGAGTTCGCCTGGCGGATGTCGATACCAGCCCGGGTCGCGGTAGTCACCGGCGGCGAGGTCGTCGCGGACCTTGATCACGGTGAACATGCCACCCATCTCGATATCGCCGAACGGTCCCTTGCCCATCATCATCGGCAGCGTGTTGCGCGGGCCCGGCATCATCGTCGAGTGCGCCTGGTGTCCGTGCATGCCATCGCGCCCCATGGCCATGTAGCCCGGCAGGAACTTGCGGATGCGTTCCTCGACGCCGGCCTGGTCGACGCCTGTCGGATTGGGCACGTCGTGACCCATGGCGTTCATCGTGTGATGTGCCATGTGGCAATGCATCGCCCAGTCGCCGGGCACGGCGACGAATTCCAGATCCCGGGTCTGGCCGACGCCGACGATCTCGGTGACTTCGGTGCGCCACTGGCTCTCTGGCCAGCGTCCGCCGTCGCCGCCGGTGACCTCGAACTGCACGCCATGCACGTGGATCGGGTGATTCCACATCGACAGGTTGCCGACCCGGATGCGCACGCGTTCACCGCTGCGGGCGACCAGCGGCTCGGTCGCCGGATAGACCTTGCTGTTGAAGGTCCACAGGTCGAACTCGGTCATGATCGCCGGGTCGGGACGGTAGGTTCCCGGATGCAACGCCCAGTTGTGCAGCAGGATCGCGTAGTCGCGGTCGATCGCCTCGATCTCGCCATCCTTCGGGTGGATGATGAACATGCCCATCATGCCGAACGCCATCTGGGTCATCTCGTCGGCATGCGGGTGGTACATGTGGGTGCCGTGCTGGCGCAGCGTGAACTCGTAGACCCAGGTCTCGCCCGACAGGATCGGCGGCTGGGTGAGGCCGGCGATGCCATCCATCCCCGATGGCAACAGGATTCCATGCCAGTGGATCGTGGTCGGTTCGGGCAGCCGGTTGGTGACCAGAACGCGCACGCGGTCGCCTTCGACCGCCTCGATCGTCGGCCCTGGAGTCGAGCCGTTGTAGCCCCAGCATTTCGCCGTGCAACCCGGGGCGAATTCGTGCTCGACCTCCTCGGCGACGAGGTGGAATTCCTTGACCCCGTCGACCATGCGATGTGCGAGCGTGCGACCGTTCAAGGTGCGCACGGGCGTGTAACCGGTACGCCGCGGCTGCGCCGCGTCGCTGGCGGATGGCGACAAGGAGGCGGACGTCTGCGCATCCACTGCCGATGCGAGGCCCGCAGCGGCGGGAACCAGCACCGCGGCGCCGGCCTTCTTCAACAGATCGCGGCGGGAAAGGGTCATGACGGTTCTCCAGGTGGGTTCGTGTCGGGTTGATCGTGACGATGCGCAGCGCCATCGCGATCCGGCACGACGGATCGCTTCGGGGATGCCGGCGTCACCCCATCACCGGAAGGCAGCGCGGTCATCGCACCGTGATCGTGGATCGGTTCCGGTGCATCCGTGCCGACGCGCAATACCTCCGCTGCACGGATCGGGCGTCCGCTGCGCGAGACCGTGATGCGCGCGCCGACCGCGCGCTCGAGTTCCGCGTGCGCGATCCAGTAGTCGCGAAGGGCCTCGAAGTACCCGGCGGCGGCCTCGAGTTCGTCGCGTCGCGCGGCAATGAGCTCGAACGCGCCGCGCAACATGAAGTTGACTTCCTCCTGCATGCGCGCAACGACGATCGCGCGCTGCGGCAGCAGATGCAGGCGGTGGTCATCGACGCGCGCGCGCGCGGCGTCGAGTCTGCGTGCGGCCAGCTCGACCGAAGTCGACACTTCCAGGGTCAGGCGCCGGCGTTCGGCCCGACTCCAGGCGCTCATCGACTCGGCACGCGCGAGTGCGCCCTGGCCGCGCTGGAACAGCGGCAACTGGATCGACAGCGTCGGCCCGATCAGGCGACTGTGATCGGGTTCGCGCTCGTAGTCGATGCCGACCTCGAATTCCCCGAGCCAGCGCAGCCTGCGTGTCGTGTGCGCGCTGTCCGCGAGCCGCTCGACCAGAACGCGCGCCGCGGCAAGGTCAAGACGCTGGAGGTCGGCCTGCGCACGCAATGCAGACGGGTCGAGCGCCGCATCGGACGGCAGCGCGAACGAATCGATGACCTCCCATGCGATCGCGGCATCAAGACCCAGCGCGCGCTGAAGCCCGGCGCGCGCGGCGACCGCCGCCTCGTCGGCGATGCGCGCGGCGATGCGTGACTCCGTGGCCTGGGCGCGCGCCAGCGCCAGTTCGCGCGCACTGATATTGCCGGCCGCGTGAAAGCGCGCGGACAGTTCGGCCGACGCATCCATTGCCTCGGCGATCGCCGCGTGTGCCTGGGCGAGCTGCACTGCCCCGATCAGCGTCCAGGTCTCCGCGCGCACATCGGCCACGAGTTCGAGAATGCTGCCGGCCAGCAGATGCTGCGCACGCAGGAACTCGCCCTCGGCCAGCCGCGTGCGCGGTCCGCGAAGAATCAGCTCGGTGAAATTCTGGGCGATGCCCACCGACACCCGGGTGCCACCGCCTGCTCCGCTCTTGTCGGCCACGCCGAGGCTCAATGACGGATTGCTCAGGCGCGCCGCCTCGAACGCATCGGCGTTGGCAATCCCCATGCGCGCGTAAGCGGCCGCAATGCCCGGATTGCACAGCAGTGCGACCTGCACGGCCGCCTCATCGGTCAGCGGCGCCGCGAGCAGCGCGGCCAACGGCGGGGGCGGATCGGCGCACTGTCCGTCTGCAACCGCGGCCCACGCCTGCCCGCGGTCTGCCAGCAGACTTGCGGCCGCGTCCACGCCACGTTGCGGCTGGAATGTCGCGCACCCTGATGTTGCGAGCGCAAGTGCAAGCACGGCACTGCGCGAGACCGGAATCTTCATCGAACCCACTCCTGAACGGCCAGCTTCTGCGCCAGGTCGATCGGCCTGTCGCCCGAGGATGACTTTTCTGCATGATCGCGTGACTGGCGTAGGGCCGGGCTCGCCCGGTTGCTGTTCGATCCCCGGTTGCCGATTGGGCAACAGCAGCCGAGCAAGCTCGGCTCTACGTGTCGGTGGAATGCCGCCGCACGCGGTACGTCATCCGGCGCGATGCCGGACGGAGCGGGCCAGAGCCGCCCCTGCGTGTCGGCTTGCGTGAACCGGGAGTCAGGCGATGGGAGGACGCAGCAGGGGGCGTGCCATCCCCGATCCGGGTGCCGCGACGATCCGTGAGGGAAGCGATTCCGGTGCCGGCTGGGTCAATGCCGGATACATGACAGCCGGCAACATCGGTGCAAGCACGCAGCCACAGACGCAGGTCTGACCGCAACAATCCGGGTGCGACGCGGAATCCGCGGCATCGGGCGGGACCCGTTCCGGATCCCCGTGGCATGGCGGATCGCCCGCCAACGCGATGCCTTGCTCGCTCGCAGCGGCGGATGAGTGCGCAGACGCGAACCCGCCATTGGTCACCAGCGCGATCGCGATCAGGCAACGCACGGCAAGAGCGAGGAAGGCATGCATGGCGTGAAGTGTAGCAGCCTGTCAATCCTTGACCGGAAACACTTCGGCATCGGTGCCGACATCGCCGATCACGTCGACACCGGGCGGCGGCGTGAACCGGAACGCATCCGGGGCGAGCGTCGGATTGCGTTGCCAGTCACTGAAGCGCATCTCGGTGACGTTGCCAAGCTGATCCTCGAAGCGCATGCGCACGAGATTGCGCGCATCGAAGCCGAGTTCGGCGAACGCGAAATCCGGCTCCGCGGAGCGCGAGACGAGCTTGAGCCAGAGCAGGCCATCGCGTTCGCCCGACTCGCTGGCGCTGAATTCGCGCTCGAGCTGGGACAGATCGGTGAGCACGGTCAGCGGACTGTGTGCCTCCTCGAAACTCTGGATGCGCACGGTGACCTGCTCCAGATCCGGATCGTGGATCCAGACCCGGGCGCCGTCGGCGACGATGAGTTGCGCGTAGGGCGATATCGTCTCCCAGCGAAACTGACGCGGCGCCTGCAACGCGAGCGTGCCCTTGGCGATCTCGCCGCTCGTGCCGCGCGCACCGATGACCTCCTGCTCGAACGTGGCGCTGACCGACTGCAACCCGTTGGAGAACGCCTGCATGCGCGATTGCGCAGTATCGGCGGCGCTGGCGACCAGCGGGGAGAGGCAGAGGATCAAGGTGGCGATGCGCAGCATGGGAAGGTGATCCTGGAGTTCGGGGCGTTGCAGAGATCGACCGGAGACCGCCAAAGTTCAATCGCGGGGCGGTGGCGGCGCGATCACGGTGCGGTTGCCGTTGTGTTCGGGACCGCTGACGACTCCGTCGCGCTCCATCTGCTCGATCAGGCGGGCGGCGCGGTTGTAGCCGATGCGCAAGTGGCGCTGAACGCCCGAGATCGATGCGCGGCGCGTTTCGGTGACGATGCGCACGGCCTTGTCATACAGGATCGAGTCTTCGTCACCACCGCCTTCGTCGGCATCCAGCGGCAATCCAGTCTCGCCGACGATCCTGCCGTCGCCCATCGACTGGACTTCCTCGAGCACGCCGACGATGTAGTCCGGTTCGCCTTGCGCGCGCAGCCATTCGACGACCTTGTGCACCTCGTGGTCGTCGACGAACGCGCCGTGCACGCGCTCGGGCGTCGCCGTGCCGGGCGGCAGGTAGAGCATGTCGCCGTGGCCGAGCAGGGTTTCGGCACCGGATTGATCCAGGATCGTGCGCGAATCGATCTTGCTCGATACCTGGAACGCGATGCGGGTGGGAATATTGGCCTTGATCAGGCCCGTGATCACGTCGACCGACGGGCGCTGGGTGGCGAGGATGAGGTGCACGCCGGCGGCGCGCGCCTTCTGCGCAAGCCGGGCGATCAGCTCCTCGACCTTCTTGCCGACGATCATCATCATGTCGGCGAATTCGTCGATGATGACGACGATGTGCGGCAGCGGCTGCAACGGCTCGGCCTTCATCGACGGCTGCGAGGCATCGGGCCGGAACAGCGGATCGAGCAGCGGCTGTCCGCGCGCCTCCTCGTCCCTGACCTTCTTGTTGAATCCGGCAAGGTTGCGCACGCCGACCGCGGACATGAGCTTGTAGCGACGCTCCATCTCGGCGACGCACCAGCGCAGCGCATTGGCCGCTTCCTTCATGTCGGTGACCACCGGCGCAAGCAGGTGCGGAATGCCCTGGTAGACCGACAGCTCGAGCATCTTCGGATCGATCATGATCATGCGCACGTCCGACGCACTGGCCTTGTAGAGCAGGCTCAGCACCATCGCATTGAGCGCAACGGACTTGCCCGATCCGGTGGTGCCGGCAACGAGCAGGTGCGGCATCTTGGCCAGATCCACGACATGCGGCCGGCCGCCGATGTCCTTGCCGAGCGCGAGCGCGAGCGGCGACTTGATTGCGTCGTACTTGTCCGAACGCAGGATCTCGGAGAGGTAGACGATTTCGCGATTGACGTTGGGAATCTCCAGGCCGATCACCGACTTGCCCGGAATCACGTCGACCACGCGCACGCTGATGACCGATAGCCCGCGCGCGATGTCCTTGTCCAGGCTCGATATCTGGCTGCCCTTGATGCCCGGCGCGGGTTGCAGCTCGAATCGCGTCACCACCGGTCCCGGGAACACGCCGACGACCTGGGCCTCGATGCGGAAGTCCTTGAGCTTGAGCTCGACCTGGCGCGACAACGCCTCCAGGGTCTCCCCGGAGTAGCCCTTAATCTGTTGTTTGGGCTCGTCGAGCAGGGCCAACGGCGGCAGTTCGCCGTTGGCGGTCGCGCCGGCAAACAGCGGGATCTGGTTCTCGCGCTGCGCGCGTTCGCTGCGCTCGATCGGTGCGATCACGGGTTCGATGCGGATCGGATCGCGTCGCGACTGCTTGATCGTCTCGACCTTGCGCACGACTTCACGTTCGACGCGGGCCTGGCGCGCGGCGCTCCAATCGTCGGCGCGACGGAAGCGTGCCGCCAACCAGCCAGCGAGCACCAGCAGACCGCGACCGATCGCATCCATGACCCGGAACCACGACAGTCCGGTCAGCAGGGTCACCGACACGAGCAGCAGTGCGAGCAGAAACAGGATCGCGCCGAGCTCGCCGAATCCCTTCATGAGCGCGTCACCGACCAGCGCGCCGAGCACGCCGCCGGCCGTGGCCGGCAGGTCGGTCGGTCCGGTAAAGCGCAGGTAGGCAAGTCCCGACCCGGAAATGAAGAACGCGATGCCACCGATCAGGCGCAGCGCGGGCTCCAGCGGACTGGCCTGCGGACGATCGCCGCTGCGCAGGATCGCCGCACCGACGACCAGCAGCAGGACCGGGAATGCATAGGCCAGCGCGCCGCAGAAATAGAACAGCAGATCCGACAGATAGGCACCGATCGTGCCGCCGAAATTGGCGACCTGATCGGGCTGGCCCGCATGCGAGAAACCGGGATCGCCGGAGCTATAGGTGAGCAGGCAGGCGACCAGGTAGATCGCCAGCGGCAGGAGCAGCAGAAAGCCGACCTCACGCAAGCGGCGTTGCAGCTTGTCGTTGAGGGAGGGATCGGATCGGGTTCGGGATTCGCGCGCCACTGGAAGAAGTTACCTTAAATCAGTGGTGCAAGCGATTGTTCGGAAAAAAAGATTGCCAGACCCGCGCGCCCGCGAGGGCGCGCGTGCGTACGATCCGGGCAGCGAACGCGACCGCGGATCAGACCACCCCTTGCAGGGCCGGGTGCACGATGGAACCCCCATCGACGTTGATGCCGGCCTTGAGCGAGGCGTGGTCACGCCAGGCCGGGCCCTTCGCGAGCCACTGCACGTAGGGCAGGATCGCTGCCGAGATCGCCTGGGACGATGTCTGCGGCACCGCACCGGGCATGTTGGTCACCGCGAAATGGGTAACGCCGTCGACGACATAGGTCGGATCCTTCCAGGTGGTCGGCCTTGAGGTCTCGAAACAGCCGCCCTGATCGATCGAGATGTCGGCCAGCACACTGCCGGCTTCCATGCTCCTGACCATCTCGGCAGTGACGACATGCGGCGCGCGGGCACTCGGGATCAGCACGGCGCCGATGACCAGATCGGCGTTCCTGACTTCGCGCGCGACATATTCCTCGTACGGGTAAAGGGCCGTCACGTTGGTGCCGAGCGCCATCATCTGGGCCAGGCGGTCCGGACGCTTGTCGAACACGACCACGTTGGCGCCGCCGGCTGCCGCCAGCGAGGCCGAATTGCCGCCCGCAGCGCCCGCACCGAGGACGACGACCTTGCCGCGCTCGGTCGAAGGCAGCCCGCCGAGCAGCTTGCCCTTGCCACCGGCAGGCTGGTGCAGCAGGTGGGTGCCGATCTGCACCGCAATGCGCCCGGCAATGATCGACATTGGCGCGAGCAGCGGCAGCGAGCCATCGGCTTCCTCGACCGACTCGAAGGCGACGCCGGTCAGGCCAATATCGAGCAGACGCCGGGTGAGCGCGGGTTCGGCGGCCAGGTGCAGGTAGCAGAACAGCAGGTGGTTCTTGCGCAGGCGCGCGAGATCGCCTTCGATCGGCTCCTTGACCTTGACGATGAGCTCGCCGGTCGCGTACAGCGCGTCGGCATCGGCGACGACGCTGACCCCGATCCTGGCGAAGTCCTCGTCGGCAAAGCCGCTCTTGATGCCCGCGCCGGACTGGATGAAGACCTCGTGGCCACGACGCACAAGGTCGGCGCACGCGGCGGGAACGAGGGCAACGCGGCCTTCGAGCGTCTTGGTCTCGGACGGAATACCGATACGCATCAGTTTCTCCAGTTCAATGGTGTCGCGCCATGCGGATGCCGGCGCGCTTGACGTCGTGAGCGGGCATCCGCATGGGCGCGGACACCTTGATTCATCCCTGCCTTCGCCCCATTCTCCGGGATTGCCTGTGCCGGCGCCCATCCATCGGGGCGCCATGCGGACCGGCAATCAGAGCCAGGAAATGTCGGCATGTGCTTCGTCGCCGGCATCGGAACCCATCGTCACGAACAGGCCGGAAAAAGCGGCCGGGATTATACATGACCACTCCCAAGCACACCCGCCTGCTCATCCTGGGTTCCGGCCCTGCCGGATGGACAGCGGCAGTCTACGCTGCACGCGCGAACCTCAAGCCGCTGCTGATCACCGGCCTGGCCCAGGGCGGCCAGCTCATGACCACGACCGATGTCGACAACTGGCCCGGCGATATCGAAGGCCTGCAAGGTCCCGCACTCATGGAACGCATGCAGAAACACGCCGAGCGTTTCGACACCGAGGTCGTGTTCGATCACATCCACACGGCCGATCTCACGCAGCGCCCGTTTCACCTCAGGGGCGACAGCGGCGAGTACACCTGCGATGCGCTGGTCATCGCCACCGGCGCGACCGCGATGTATCTCGGCCTGGAATCCGAGCAGCGCCTGAAGGGCCAGGGCGTGTCGGCCTGCGCGACCTGCGACGGGTTCTTCTTCCGCGATCAGGAAGTCGCCGTGATCGGCGGTGGCAATACCGCGGTCGAAGAAGCACTGTACCTGTCCAACATCGCGAGCAAGGTCACCCTCGTGCATCGTCGCGACAAGCTTCGTGCCGAGAAAATCATGCAGGACAAGCTGTTCGAGAAGCAGCGTGCGGGCAAGATCGACATCGTCTGGGATCACACGGTCGACGAAGTGCTCGGCGACGACTCCGGAGTCAGCGGCCTGCGCCTGCGCAGCATGAAGGATTCCTCGACCCGCGACATCGCGGTGACCGGCATGTTCGTCGCGATCGGGCATACCCCCAACACCGGTATCTTCGAAGGCCAACTCGACATGCGCAATGGCTACATCACGATACGCACGGGCCTGGAAGGCGGCGCCACGGCCACCAGCGTGCCGGGCGTGTTCGCGGCCGGCGATGTCGCCGACCAGGTGTATCGCCAGGCGGTGACCTCGGCCGGTTTCGGCTGCATGGCGGCGCTGGATGCCGAGAAATACCTCGACCTGCACGGTCTGACCGGATAGCGAAGTCGCCGGCGGGTCACTCGAAGGACCAGTTTCTCCCATGTCCCGATTCGACATGCATCTGCATCGTGGCGTCAGCGAAATCGACGCCGTGGCGTGGGATGCACTGGTCGCCGACGACAACCCGTTTCTTGCCCATGCGTTCCTTGCCGGACTGGAATCGTGCGACTGCATCCGTGCGGACCTGGGCTGGCAGGCCTGTCCGTTGGGACTGTATGAACGCGACGAACTGATCGCGGCCGCGCCGCTCTACCTCAAGGGCAACTCGCACGGCGAGTTCGTGTTCGACTGGTCGTGGGCGAGCGCCTACACTCGCCACGGGATGGACTACTACCCGAAGTTGCTGTGCGCGGTGCCCTACTCGCCGGTGACCGGTCGACGCCTGCTGGTCGGTTCCGGCGGCGATGCCGACACGCGCCGACGGGCATTGATCGAGGCGATCAGTGCGCAGACGCGCCGTCTGGGGCTGTCATCCGCGCACCTGAATTTCGCCAATGAAACGGATGCTGCCGCGTTCGCCGGCAGCGCATGGCTCGCACGCTCGGACTGGCAATTCCACTGGCGCAACCGCGGCTGG
>Ga0307505_10000297_pt1 | contig 58453 bp, 65 predicted proteins | sample 23_S_MG_FD_202183 | JGI IMG/M metagenome (GOLD analysis project Ga0307505, IMG submission 202183) | Soil microbial communities from Populus trichocarpa stands in riparian zone in the Pacific Northwest, United States - 23_S | ecosystem: Environmental > Terrestrial > Soil > Riparian zone > Trees...
CTGCCATCCCTGAACGATGCGCGCACCACGGCATTCCTCGGCGGGACGACGTTCGCCGTCACGCTGCTGCTGCTCAATGTTGGCCTGGCGCGGCGCTACGATCTCGAGTCGCCCCGCATGCTGCTGACCGCCGTTCTGGCGGTTTCGCTCGTCAACTATGTGGCGATCCAGGAATTGCCGCGCGGTTCGATGCTGCGGATGACGCTCTATCAGCTTCCCTATTTCGCGATGCAGGCCATCGGCGCCTGGACCGTGCTGCGAGCACCGAAGCGGCGGCTTGCCGATAACGTGCTGGCGGGCTTCCTGGGTCTCAGCGCGCTGCATTTCCTGACGAAGCCGCTTGTTGCGATCGCCGTCGGCGGTCCGGGTGCCAGCCCGCAGGATTATCTGGCCACCACCTATGCGATGATCTCGCAGTCGATGGGCGTGGTCCTTTCGGTGGCGACGGCCCTTCTGCTGCTGGCAATGCTGATCGTCGACGTCCTTTCCGACATCACGCGCCGGTCCGAAATCGATAGTCTGTCGGGTCTGTTCAACCGTCGCGGCTTCGAGGACAGGCTTGCGGAGCTCGCCGGCGCCAAGTCGCGGAACGGCTTGCCGCTGTCGGTCGTCCTGTGCGACCTCGACCACTTCAAAGCCGTCAACGACACCTTTGGCCATGCGGCCGGCGACATGCTGATCGGCCGCTTCGCCGAAACGCTTCGCGCCGCCGCCGCGCCGCATCATGTCGTCGCCCGCATCGGCGGCGAGGAATTCGCGGTCATTCTGCCGGGCAGCAACGTCTCGGCCGCGAGGCTTTTCGCAGAGCATGTTCGAGCCGCCTATGCGGAACGGGCAGCGGAAGGCTTCGAGGCCGAAGCAAGTTTCAGCGCCAGCTTCGGCGCCGCGGAGATGGCCACCGGCGAACAGCCGGCGCAGGTCATGTTGCGAGCCGACGGCGCGCTCTATGCTGCCAAGCGGGCCGGACGCAACTGCGTTCGCATTTCGCCGACGCTGGAAGCAGTGAGGCCCGGCCCGCAATCGGCCGCCTCATAGCGACCCGCCGGCTTCAGTTCATTGCGACGGCGCCATTCACCAGGCGGTAGCGCTCCATCTCCTCGCGAGAGAGGTAATAGAGCGACTGCGGCGGCGTATCGAGCGCATGCAGCCACAGCGCTGGATCGACGTCCATCTCGGCGAGATAGCGGGCGATGCGGGCCGCCGTCGCCTGCGCGTCCGACATGGCCTGGGCCGGTGCGGTCGGGCCATCGCCGCCGGCATAGAACTGGTGCAACCCGATCGCAGCCTTCTCGCCCACGCTCCGCGTCGCCCCCCCGGCTAGCACCAGCGGGCACGACGATGCACAAAGCGCGCCGTCCTCCACCAGCGTTCCGAGTCGGCGCTCGCGCGCCAGCCGCGCTATCGCCATCGCATCGTCGAGCGAGCCGCCGGGCGAATTGAGCGCCAGCGTCTTCACATACTCGCCCCGCGCCTCCATTTCGGCCGTGAATCGACGCGCCGAACCGATGTCGATCGAACCTTCCACCAGGAGAACGCCGTCGGGCTTCAACTCGAACCGCATTGGTTGGCGCAGGCTGTCCGCGTCGACGATGACGTGATCCCGGGGATCGACGCTCTGGCGTCCCGCAGCGCCGGGCCGCAGGGCGGGCGGCAGCGCCGGCTCGACATAGATGGTGCCCCCGGTCGCTAACTCGTCGACGGCTGGACCCTCCTCGTAGAGCGCCTTGAGGTCGAGTGCGATGACAACGATCGCGCCTGCCAGAAGGGCGCGGAAGGCCCAGCGCATCAGCTCACCGTCGTCGAGACGGGAAAGATGGCGCATCATCCAATTGCGGCGCGGTGCCGTCTGCGACTGTTCGGTCATGGGTCGTGCCGCTTTCGATCGGCCATGGGCAGTGGCGTGACATTTTCGGGCGCAGCGCCTGGGGCCGATGTTCCGGTGCGGTTGGAAGCCGCGATCCGCTCGTCGTCTGCCGATTCGAGAAGACGGCGACGCGACGCGATCGTCTCATGCAGCTCCAGCGAACGCATCATGTCGGCTGCCGTGATGCGATCGGCGTCGTCCATCTCATCCTCGCCGCGCCGGATCGCCGCATGAGCGACGGCCAGGACGGCCACCAGCACGCCCGGAAGCAGGTCGATCGAGATCGCCCCCGCCCAGCTCGGCAGGAAGCTGCCGGCGTACCGGATGACTGCCTCGGCCGAGGAAAGTGGCACGAAGCGGCGTTCCTCGACCTTGGGCTGGGCCAGAATCTCGGCCGCAGCGAGCGACAGCGCCTCGGACTGGGTGGCCACCGAGGCGCGAATGGTATCCATCACCTGGTTCTGGCGACCCGCGAGATCGGCGGTGCCTCCCCCGGCGACCGGCGCGATGAAGCCGATCGACAGGTCGGCCGCCGCGCGTGCTACCGAAGACGCGATCGAGGTTTGCTCAAGTGCCGAGATGACGCCGGCGAGTTGCACCGCCTCCTCGGCGAAGGAATCGGCGCGCGGCTGGACCGAACCGGAGCCCGACACGAGGGCGCGCATCGCCGCCAGATGCTGCTGGCCCTCCTCGAACAGGGTGCGCACCGTCTCACGCGAGGCCTGGATATTGGCCTCCAGCTCGCGCATCTGCGCCGCCATCTGGGTGAGGAGCTGTACCACGGTGCCCGAGCCCGACGTGCCGGTCAGCGCGCCGGACTGCCGCTCGTCCTCAGCGAGACGGGCGAAGCGTTCCGCCGCGCGCTGGATGTCCGGCAGCAGCGATAGCGCACCGAGCGCATTGGAATGAGCCTGGTCCAGATCGGACGTATAGCCTTCCTGCGTCACCGCCAGATGTTGTTCGACGGCGGCGGAGCCCGCCAGCGCGGCGGCGTTGAGCCACGACGACATGGCGATGATCATCGCCGAGCCGACAGCCATGATGCCGACGAGCGCGACGCGGGAGAGATTGTCGCGCATCTCCGGCAGGAAACGGATCAGATAGATCCAGAAACCGTAGATGCCGACCGATACCGCGACTGAATAGACGATGGCCGCGAAGAAAACGAGCGCTGCGTCCCCGTCGAGCAGGCTGCGCACGCCGAGATACGTGTAGACGCCGCTGGCCAGCGCCAGCGTGGCCAGCACGAAGCGCGTCATCGTCTCCAGCGACGCGACGTGCTCCTTGAGGCGGCGGGACGTTCTCGACTGGCTCATGGGCGCTCCCTATGCCGCCATTGGAGCCGGAAAGGCGGCCAAATCACGGCCGGCAGGCGTATACACTACCGGCATACCAGCGGCGCCTGCGGCACCGAGCCCTCCGGGAGGCCATACATGTAGGACCGGCCCTTCCAGACATGCGGCGGCCGGCTGCAGCGGCGCACGTGGCGCTCACCGGTGGGTTTGTCGAGATAAACGACCTCGGGCTCATAGTAGGAGCCGGTGATGTTGTACGCGTCGGCCGCATATCCCTGGCCGACGATGATCCGTTTGTAGCCGGCCGGACTGTGGATCACGAGATTGCCGAAGCTGTCGGCGTGAACGCGGTCCTTCACTCCTCCCGCGATTGCGGGTGTCGCCAGCGTAGCGGCCAGCGCCGCTGCTATGGCGATTGATCTTCCGATACGCATGGCGTCCGTTCCTTCTTCAGTCGAGGAATCGCGCCTCCCCGACCGCCAGTTTAACCTTTCGTTAACCTTTGTTAAGGCCCGGTCCAGCTATCGGCGGCAGCCAAACGCCAATATGGTTAACGCGCTAACCGGGGCTGATGTCCGGACCGATTGACAGGCCTTCCGGCGATGGCCGACAAGGACCGCCCGGAGGTATCCATGACCAGTTCCCACGAGATCGACATCGCGCTCTTGCGGCTGAAGGACGCCCGCGACCTCGCGCCCCTGCTCGCTGCCTATGCCCAGGCGCTGAAACGCGGCGCTCCTCGGCGTCCCGACGAGTTCTATGCGGAAACGCTGCTTCAGGATCGCACCGCCGAGATCCTCGGCGCCAGGCTCGACGGCGAGCTGGTCGGCTTCGCCATCTTCACTGACCTACCCGACCCGGTCTCGGGCCTGCGCTGCGGCCAGGTCGACCATCTCTATGTCCACCACGACCACCGCAAGAAGGGCATCGCCAAGGCGCTGGTGGACCTGCTCGCCGAGCAGGCCGAAGACAGGAGTTGGTCGCGGCTGACGCTCAACGCGCCGCGCCATCCGGAAGACGGGCGCCGCCTCTACGAACAGATCGCAGCGCCGGCCGACGGGACCTCGCACGTCATCCGTTTCGACGTCCGTTGAGCATGTGGCACGGACACGGTTTGGGCCAGCCGTCCGAGCGTTGATATTTGGCCACGATTGGCGATAAGTCTGCCGCCCATGACGACGAATCGAAAGGCGGGCCGCAGTGCCCTGCGTGCCGGGCCGGCTGCCGGTCTGGTCCTTCTCCTCCTCACCGCATGCGTTGCCGACGACCATGGCCAGGCGCGCCCCGCCGATGCCAGCACCGCTGTCGCCGAGGTCCAGCCGCGCCGTGCGACCTACGATTGCGGCGCTGACGGCGCGATCCTGGTCGAGAACATGCGCTCCTCCGTCCGCCTCGTCGAAGCCGAAGGCGACAGTTACGACCTGCCCGCCTCACCGCCCACCCAGGCCAGCCGCTACGGCGAAGGCGGCTATGCGCTCGTCGTCGAAGGCCGTGAGGCGCTGTGGATGAAGGCCGGGCACGAGCCGATGACCTGCAATCGCTGATTCGGCCGTTGGCCAACGACGCGATAGGCTTCACCGGCCTCTAATCGATTGAACGACGGCAGCGGACATTGCTTGTTTACGGAATGTCGCTAACTAGGCGGCATGCAACCGTTTTCCGGCTTTGACGCGCTGCAAGAACCGAATTAGAAAGCCGGCAGCCAAGGGTCGCAATCCGGATCGTCGATGATGCATCGATTCCGGCGTCGACCACCACTGGGGGAGCCATGAGCAAATCCACAGCCACCCGCGAAAGGCCGCTGTCGCCGCATCTCCAGGTCTATCGGCTGATTCCCACCATGCTGATGTCGATCGTGCACCGGATCACTGGCGCTGCACTCTATTTCGGCACTCTTCTGGTCGCCGCATGGCTGGTCGCAGCATCGACTTCGGAAGCATGGTTCGACTGCGTCGCCGCAATCTACGGCTCCTGGATCGGACGGCTGGTTCTGTTCGGCTACACCTGGGCGCTTATCCACCATATGCTCGGCGGCATCCGCCATCTGGTCTGGGACACGGGTGCGGCGCTGGAAAAACACACGGCGACGAAAATGGCGAAGGCGACCATCGTCGCGTCGGTCGTCCTGACGATCCTCGTCTGGGTCGCCGGTTACATGGCAAGGGGAGCCTGACCATGACGGATTTCCGCACGCCGCTCGCCCGGGTCCGCGGCCTTGGCGCAGCCAAGGAAGGCACCGAGCATTTCTGGCGTCAGCGCCTGACAGCGCTCGCCAATATTCCGCTGGTGCTGTTCTTCATCGGGTTGATCGTTGCGCTCAACGGCGCATCCTATGTCGAGGTCCGCGCCACGCTCGCCAACCCGCTGGTGGCGATTGCGCTTGGCCTCGTGCTCTTGTCGGCGCTCTACCACATGAAGCTCGGCATGCAGGTGATCATCGAGGACTACATCCACGGCGAACTTCTCAAGGTCTTCCTGATCGCCCTCAACGTGTTCTTCCCCATCGTCGTCGGCGCGGCGTCCGTCTTCGCGCTGCTCAAGATTTCTTTCGGAGGCTGAGGCGTGGCCGATTCCAGAATGAACGTCTCGCGGCCGGTCACTGCCGGCGGAGCCTACACTTACGTCGACCACAAGTTTGACGTGGTCGTCGTCGGGGCCGGCGGCGCGGGCCTGCGCGCCACGCTCGGCATGGCAGAGCAGGGCCTCAAGACCGCCTGCATCACCAAGGTGTTCCCGACGCGCTCGCATACGGTCGCCGCGCAAGGCGGCATCGCCGCTTCGCTCCAGAACATGGGGCCGGACAGCTGGCAGTGGCACCTCTACGACACCGTGAAGGGCTCTGACTGGCTCGGCGACGTGGACGCGATGGAATATCTGGCGCGCGAAGCGCCGGCCGCCGTCTACGAGCTGGAGCATTACGGCGTACCCTTCAGCCGCACCGAGGATGGCCGCATCTACCAGCGCCCCTTCGGCGGCCATATGCAGAATTTCGGCGACGGCCCGCCAGTGCAGCGCACCTGCGCGGCCGCCGACCGCACCGGCCATGCCATCCTGCACACGCTCTATGGCCAGTCGGTCAGGAACAGCGCCCAGTTCTTCGTAGAGTATTTCGCGCTCGACCTGATCATGACCGACGGAGTCTGCACCGGCGTTGTGGCGTGGAACCTCGATGACGGCACCATCCACCGTTTTGCGGCGAAGATGGTGGTGCTGGCGACCGGCGGCTACGGTCGCTCCTACTTCTCGGCCACCTCGGCCCATACCTGCACCGGCGACGGCAACGGCATGGTCGCGCGCGCCGGCCTGCCCTTGCAGGATATGGAGTTCGTCCAGTTCCACCCGACCGGCATCTACGGCGCCGGCTGCCTCATCACGGAGGGTGCGCGCGGCGAGGGCGGCTATCTCGTCAACTCCGAGGGCGAACGCTTCATGGAGCGCTACGCGCCGTCGGCGAAGGACCTCGCCTCGCGCGACGTAGTCTCGCGCTGTATGACCATGGAAATCCGCGAAGGACGCGGCGTCGGCAAGGGCAAAGACCACATCTTCCTGCACCTCGATCATCTCGATCCGGCGGTCCTGCACGAGCGCCTGCCGGGAATTTCGGAGAGCGCGAAGATCTTCGCAGGCGTCGACGTGACGCGCGAGCCGATCCCGGTTCTGCCGACAGTTCACTACAACATGGGCGGCATCCCCACGAATTACTGGGGAGAGGTGCTGAACGCCGATGCTGACAATCCGGAACGCATCCAGCCGGGTCTGATGGCCGTGGGCGAAGCCGGCTGCGCATCGGTGCACGGCGCCAACCGCCTCGGCTCCAATTCGCTGATCGACCTCGTGGTGTTCGGCCGCGCCGCCGCCATCCGCGCCGGCCAGGTCATCGACCGCGAGGCGGCGATTCCGGCAGTCAACGAACTGGCCGTCGACAAGATCATGGAGCGCTTCGACCGCGTCCGCCACGCCAATGGCGCGAAGCCGACGGCAGTGCTGCGAGAGAAGATGCAGCGCGCCATGCAGGAAGACGCCGCCGTGTTCCGAACCCAGGAAACGCTGGAGAGCGGCTGCAAGCGCATCTCCGAGATCTGGAGCGAACTGCCGGACGTGAAGGTTCACGACCGCTCGATGATCTGGAATTCCGATCTGGTCGAGACGCTGGAGCTGGACAATCTGATGGCCTGCGCCATCACGACCGTCTACGGGGCCGAGGCGCGCAAGGAGAGCCGTGGCGCCCATGCCCGTGAGGATTTCGACAAAAGAGACGACACCACCTGGCGCAAGCACACGCTGGCCTGGGTGAACGAGGCCGGCGACGTCAGGCTCGACTATCGCCCGGTCCACACCGAGACGATGCTGCCAAAGGAGCAGGGCGGCATTGACCCGGCCAAGATCGCGCCCAAGGCGCGCGTCTACTGATCGCGGGGATAAGACAATGGTTGAACTCACCCTCCCCAAGAACTCGCGCATCCAGCAGGGCAAGGTCTGGCCCAAGCCCGAAGGCGCGACCAACCTGCGCGAGTACAAGATCTATCGCTGGTCGCCGGACGACGACGAGAACCCGCGCGTCGACACCTATTATGTCGACATGGACGATTGCGGGCCGATGGTCCTCGACGCACTGTTGTGGATCAAGAACAAGGTCGACCCAACGCTGACGCTGCGCCGCTCCTGCCGCGAAGGCATCTGCGGCTCCTGCGCCATGAACATCGACGGCACCAACACGCTCGCCTGCACCAAGGGGGCCGACGAGATTTCCGGCGCGGTGAAGGTCTACCCGCTGCCGCATATGCCGGTGGTCAAGGACCTCGTTCCTGACCTGACTGTACCTTACGCGCAGCTCTCCTCGATCCAGCCTTGGTTGCAGACCGTCTCGCCCGAGCCGGCCAAGGAGTGGAAGCAGAGCCATGAGGATCGGCAGAAGCTCGACGGGCTCTACGAGTGCATATTGTGCTTCTGCTGCCAGACCTCGTGCCCGTCATACTGGTGGAATGGCGAGCGCTATCTCGGTCCCGCGGTGCTGCTGCAGGCCTATCGCTGGCTGATCGACTCCAGAGACGAAGCCACCGGCGAGCGCCTCGACAATCTCGAGGATCCGTTCCGGCTCTATCGCTGCCACACCATCATGAACTGCACGCAGGCCTGCCCGAAGGGGCTCAACCCCGCCAAGGCGATCGCGGAAATCAAGAAGATGATGGTGGAGCGCCGCGTCTGATGGCGATGGGCAGCGACATCGCTGCCCATTTCGAGGCGCAGGCCGATGCCTGCGACCGGCTCGGCTCGCCCGTCACCGCCAGACTGTGCCGGCTTCTCGTTGGCACTGTCGATGACACCACCGACACCGGACGCCGGATCATCGAATGGCCCGGCAGCGCCAGAGACGACGCGCTTGCGCTGCGCATCTGCGGTGGCCTGCATCGGCTGGTGATCGAAAGGGCTGATGCGGCGCTGGTCGCCGCTTATCCGCCTCACACTTGCGACGACGCCACACTGTCCAGAGCGGTCGCCGATGCGCTTCGCCGGCACGACGCCGCACTTTTCACAGCGCTCGATTCAGCCCCGCAAACCAATGAAATCGCCCGCTCGGCAATGCTGCTGCCGGGTTTTCTGACCATTGCGCACGAGACAAAGCTGCCGCTCGCTTTGTGCGAGATCGGCTCTAGCGGCGGCCTGAACCTGCTCTTCGACCGGTTTTTCTACCGCTATGGCGATCACGCCTGGGGCGACGCCGCCTCGCCGGTGAAGATCACCCCGGAGCGCCGATCCGACACGCTGCCACTCGACGGAACTCTCGACATCGTCTCGCGCCATGGCTGCGATATCGCACCGATCGACGTGGCCCAGCGCGACGGGCAATTGCGCCTGCGCTCCTATGTCTGGCCCGACCAGCCCGCCCGGCTCGAACGCCTCGACGGCGCCATCGCACTCGCTGCGCAGCACGCGTTCTCGCTCGAAAAGGCTGACGCGGCCACGTTCGTAACACGGCAGATCGCAAACCGTCGGAAGGATGCGGCCTTCGTGCTGTTCCACTCGATCATGTGGCAATACATGCCGCGCGACATGCAGGGCGCGATCCTCGCGACGCTGGCGGAAGAAGGCGCAAAAGCCACCACAGACGCACCCATCGCGCACCTGCGCATGGAACCGCTCGATGCGGAGGACGACTGGGCAACGCTCAGTCTGACGACATGGCCCGGCGGCGAAACGAGGCATCTCGCGAAGTGCGATTTCCATGGTCGGTGGGTGGAGTGGACCGTGTAGGCGTCAGGCGAAAACTTACCAGAGCGTCTTGCGATACGCCTGATCGAGGCCGTCATCCAGCGTTTGCGCGGTCTCGGCCAGCGCCAGCTGGTCGCGCAGGATTTCGCCGAGCGTCGGCAGCGACGCGCGATCGGGCCAGCTTTCCGGCTTCCACAGCTGCGAACGCATGAACGCCTTGGCGCAGTGCATGTAGCAGGCTTTGACCGAGACGATCAGCGCGGTGACCGCCGGCTTGCCATCGACTGCAAGCCGTTCGCGCAGACCTTGATCAGCCGTTATCCGACCGGTGCCGTTGACCCGCAGCGTCTCGTTCATGCCCGGAATCAGGAACAGCAGGCCGACCGTTGGGTTGACAATGATATTCTCCCAGGTGTCGAGCCGGTTGTTTCCCGGCCGGTCGGGGATGGCAATCGTGTTGTCGTCGAGAATTGCCACGAAGCCGGGTTTGTCGCCCTTGGGCGTGACGTCGCCATTGCCGTCGAGATCAGACGACCCTATCAGCACGAACGGGCTGCGGCCGATAAACGATCTGGCGTGATTGTCGAGAGCCGACAGCGACTTCTTCACGGCCAGATCGTGCGCCGTGCCGTAATGCGACCGAAGATCGCCCCGCGTCGTGATGAAATCCATGTCTCCCCCCTATTCCGCCGGCTTGTCCTCCAGCGCGTGGCGCATGATCAGCGGCATCTGGCTGAAGGTAAAGATCAATGTGATCGGCATGATGCCCCACACCTTGAACGCCACCCAGAAATCCGTCGAGAAATTGCGCCAGACGATTTCGTTCGTGATCGCCAGGAAGAAGAAGAACAGCCCCCAGCGGAAGGTCAGCTTCCGCCAGCCCTCGGCGTCGAGCTTGAACGCGGAATCGAAGACGTAACCGAGCAGCGCCTTGCCGAACAGCAGGCCTCCGAGCAGCGCCGCTCCGAACAGCGTGTTGACGATGGTCGGCTTCATCTTGATGAAGACGTCGTCCTGCAGCCACAGCGTCAGCGCGCCGAAGACGAAGACGACGGCGCCCGACACCAGCGGCATGATCGGCAGCGAACGCGTCAGTGCCCAGGAGACGGCCAGCGATATTGCCATCGCGACCATGAACAGGGCCGTGGCTATGAAGATCGGTCCGCCAAGGTCGGCAAGGACAGGAAACCGCTCGGCCAGCCATTCGCCGCGCGCATTGGCGAAGAAGAAGACCATGAGCGGCCCCAGCTCCAGCGCCAGCTTGGCAAGCGGATTGATTTCCTTCTTCTTCGGATCCGAGGGATCGCGCTCGATGATTGGATTGCTCATCAGTTCACTCCCGCGATCGCCTTCGCGAAATCGCCTGCGGAAAAGGGTTCGAGGTCGTCGACCTGCTCGCCGACGCCGATGAAGTAGACCGGCAACTTATGTTTCGCAGCGATGCCGACAAGGATTCCGCCCCGTGCCGTGCCATCGAGCTTGGTCATCACCAGACCGTTGACACCCGCCACATTGCGGAAGATTTCGACCTGATTGAGGGCGTTCTGCCCTGTGGTGGCGTCGACGGTCTGGAGCACGGTGTGCGGCGCATCCGGGTCGTGCCGGCCGAGCACCCGAACGATCTTCTCCAGCTCAGCCATCAGCTCGGCCTTGTTCTGGAGTCGACCTGCAGTGTCGATGATGAGCACATCCGACCCGGCCGCCTTGGCCTTTTCATAGGCGTCCCAGGCCAGTCCGGCCGCGTCCGCCCCAAGCTTGGAGGCAACAACCGGTGAACCGGTGCGCTCACCCCAGATCTTGAGCTGCTCGATCGCAGCGGCGCGGAAGGTGTCGCCGGCGGCCAGCATCACCTTGAGGCCGCCGGCCGTCAGCTTGGCGGCGAGCTTGCCGATCGTCGTCGTCTTGCCCGTGCCGTTGACGCCGACGACCAGGATGACATGCGGCTTGTGCGACAGGTCCAGTTCCAGCGGCAATGCCACCGGCGTCAGCACCTTCTCGATCTCCTGCGACATCACCGAACGCACCTCGGCATCGGAGATGTCCTTGCCGTAGCGGCCGGACGCCAGCGCGTCGGTGACGCGGATTGCCGTCTCCATGCCGAGATCGGCGCGGATAAGCACATCCTCCAGATCCTGCAGCGTCTCCTCATCCAGCTTGCGCTTGGTGAAGACGCCAGAAATCTGGTCGCGCAGCTCGCGCGAGGAACGCGAAAGGCCCTGCGTAAGGCGCTGATACCAGGACAGGCGCGGCGCGGATGCGACCTCTACAGGCGCAGCTTCCACCTTCGCCTCGACCGCCTTCGAGACCGTCACCCTGGACGGAGCGGGCTCCGAGACTGAGGGCGTCGGCGCGATCGCCGTTGGCGTCTCGATCGGTATTTCGGGAGCGGTCTGCGGTCCCGGTACTACGGGCGGCTCGGGCTCGGGCTCGGGCTCGGGCTCGGGCTCGGGCTCGGGCTCGGGCTCGGGCTCGGGCTCGGGCTCGGGCTCGGGCTCGGGCTCGGGAACAGGTTCTCTCGGTGGCGCAGGCACTTCAATCGGAACTTCGGGGATTGGCCGCGGCTCCGCCGGTTGAGGCGTTTCCGCCTCCCATCCCGCGGTCGCAGCGTCCGCAGCCGCCTCTGTCGTCACCTGCTCCGAAGACGCCGAGGTATCCGCAACCTCCGGCTGGCGCAGGAATTCCGGCACCGGACCGTCGACCGCGGCTTCGGGCGAAGAAGCAGGCTCGACGGCCACCGGCGCTTCGGTAGCCGGCACCTCGACTGATGGGGAAGCATGCTGGACCACCACCGGCGCCTCGGCCGCTGGCGCAGCATGTTCGGCAGTGGGGAGTTCCTCGACGTCCTTCCTGCCGAACGAAAAAATTTTCTTGATGAACCCCAGCGCCATGCCGTTGTCTCCTCAGGCGGCCTGCGCTGTGGCGGCAGGCGCGGCGATCAGTGTCTTGTCGTCATGGCCGGCGACCAGTGCCTCGACGATGACGCCCGGCTGCCCCGAAACCCCGCCGACCAGCGTGAAGCCTTCAGCGCGCCCTAGTCCTTCGCGCTCCATCAGAACGCGCTGGCGCGTTCCGACCAGCGTAGCCAGATGCCGCCCGTAGGCGACTTCGCCCGCCGCGCGCAGCCTTGCAGCGCGTTCCTTGACCGTGCGCCGCGCGACCTGTGGCATGCGTGCGGCCGGGGTTCCCTCGCGCGGCGAGAAAGGAAAGACGTGAAGATGCGTCAGCCCGCATTCCTCGATGATCCGCAGCGAGTTATCGAACATCGTCTCTGTCTCAGTCGGAAAGCCTGCAATGATGTCGGCGCCGAATACGATGTCCCTCCTAAGCCGGCGGACATCGTCGCAAAAGCGGATCGCATCGTCGCGTAGATGCCGCCTTTTCATGCGCTTCAGGATCATGTCATCGCCCGATTGAAGCGACAGATGCAGATGCGGCATCAACCTCATGTCGCCGGCGATCGTCTCCATCAGCGCGGGGTCCGCCTCGATGGAATCGATCGACGACAGTCGTAGCCGGCTGAGGTCCGGCACCTGCTTCAGAATCGTCTGGGCGAGACGGCCAAGGCGCGGGCTGCCGGGCAGGTCGGTGCCGTAGCTGGTGAGGTCGACGCCGGTCAGCACCACCTCCGCATAGCCGTTTCCGACCAGCCGCTTGACCTGCTCGACAACAGCGCCCATCGGCACGGAACGCGAATTGCCCCGTCCGTATGGGATGATGCAGAAGGTGCAGCGATGGTCGCAGCCGTTCTGCACCTGGACGAAGGCGCGGACGCGGCCTTCGAGCGAATCGACCATGTGCGAAGCCGTCTCGGTCACCGACATGATGTCGTTGACGCGGGCCTTCTCGAACTGGTTGACGCCGAAATCGGGCAGCGCGCGATAATTGTGCGCCTTGAGCTTCTCCTCGTTGCCGAGCACGAGGTCGACCTCGTCCATGGCGGCGAAGCCGTTCGGATCGGTCTGCGCCGCGCAGCCGGTGACGATGATGCGCGCTGCAGGGTTGTCGCGCCGCGCCTTGCGGATGGCCTGCCTGGCCTGGCGGACGGCTTCGCCTGTCACCGCGCAGGTGTTGACGACGACGGCGCCGCCTTCCAGCGCCGAAAGCCCGGCGGCTTCCGCCTCGCGCCGGATCACTTCGGATTCGTAGGCGTTGAGCCGGCAGCCGAAGGTGACGACCTCGAGGCCTCCTGCCGTTCGGTCCGCCATCAGGCCGCGCCCTCGATCTCGCGTTCCCAGGCACCGGTGGCGGGGTCGAAGCTGCCCGAGAACTCCCACTCCGCAGGCCCGGTCATGATCACATGGTCATCGTCGCGCCACTCTATCGACAACCGCCCGCCGCTGGGCGCCGTGATCGTAACCGTCCGGCCGGTGCGGTTGGTCCGCGCGGCAGAGACGGCGGTGGCGCAGGCAGCCGAGCCGCAGGCGAGCGTCAGGCCCGCCCCGCGCTCCCAGGTGCGTATGGTGATGGCGTCACGCGCCGTCACCTGGGCGATCGTTATGTTGGCGCGTTCGGGAAAGATCGGGTGGTTCTCGAGCAGCGGACCGAAACGCTCCAGTTCGTAGGACCAGACGTCTTGGTCCACCCAGAAGATCGCATGCGGATTGCCCATCGAGGCGACCGACGGCGAGTGCAGCACCGGCGCGTCGATCGGTCCGATCTGCAGCTCGATCATGCGCGTGTCGCGGAACTCCTCAGCGAGCGGAATGTCCTGCCAACCGAAGCGCGGCAGGCCCATGTCGACGGAGATCGAGCCATCCTCGTGCTCATGCGCGTTGAGGATGCCGGCGACTGTCTCGAAGGTGAACTGCTTCCGGCCGGTTTGCGCCGCCAGCGCCTGTACCACGCAGCGGGTGCCGTTTCCGCAGGCCTGCGCGCCGCTGCCGTCAGCGTTGATGATCTCGACGTAATTGTCGGTGCCAGGCGTGCGCGGATCATGGATCGCCATGATCTGGTCGAACCGCGTCATCGGATCGGCGGCTAGCGCAACCGCTGCCGCGGCCGTTACGCGCCCGGCGCGGCCGCGCATGTCGGCAACGATGATCTCGTTGCCGATGCCGTTCATGCGGGCGAAGGGGACGCGCTGGCTCATGCGCCGCTATATGGCGGAAAAGGCGTGCGATTACCAGTCTCGCAACGGCTCAGGCGATGGCGACGATGCCCAGAACGGCCAGCAGAAAAAGCACCAGCACGATGCCGATGAGCACCTTCGCGCCTGTCAGCGCCGCGCCCGAGATCGCGTGGAGCCCAAGCAGGCCGGCGACGGCCGCCACGATGAGCAGGATAAGAATCCACTGAAGCATGAGAGCTTCCTCGGTTTCGACGCCGGATATGGCGTCCGCGAACTGCAAAACGCGGTGGTGCCGCGAGCGGTTCCGAGACCGTCAGGCGGCGGGCGACCGCTGCGGCACCTCCCAGACTTCGCCGGGCAGCATGGGGCGGAAACGGTCGTGCGCCACCCCATGCGCGTCGAGGGCGGAACGGAGCCGATCTCTCGGCTCTTCCAGCGGCTCATTGGTCAACTGGAACGTGGCCCAGTGATGGCCCGCGGCATAGGCGGCGTTGGCCAGCACCATGCCGCGCACCGCCTCGTCCGGGTTCTGGTGCTGCGGTTCCATGAACCAGCGCGGCTCGTAGGCGCCGATGGGCAACAATGCCAGCCGGAAGCCGCCGAATTTTGCCGCCGCCGCGCGATAGTTGATGCCGCTATGAAAGCCGGTGTCGCCGATGACATAGATGGAGCCGCCCGCCGCCTCGATGACGAAGGCGGCCCACAGCGCCATACGTCGGTCGGCCATGCCCCGAGCAGACCAGTGATGCGCCGGTTCCAGGTGAATCACGGTCGAACCCACGTCTAGTGTTTCGCCCCAGTCGTGAGCGCTCAGGCGCATGTCCGGCACGTTGCCGCGTATGATCGCGTCGTTGCCGAGCGGCACGATCGTCAGCGGATCATGCACCTGCTTCAACCGCGCCAGCGTCTCGAGGTCGAGATGGTCGTAGTGATTGTGGCTGACGAGCACGATATCGATCGGCGGCAAGTCCTCGAAGGCGATGCCGGGCGGGCTGACCCGCGAGGGGCCGGCGAAGGAGAACGGCGACGCGCGTTGAGACCATACCGGGTCGGTGAGAATGTTGAGTCCCGCTGTCTGTAGCAGCAGCGCCGCATGGCCGACCATCGTGACCACCAGCCGCTCGCCCTCAACCCGCGTTTCGGGCCTGGCCTGCGGGAACGGGCTCGGATGCTGGGCCGGCCAGACGGCCCGTCCGCCGCCGAGCTGCCAGCGCATCAGGTCGGTGAAACCGGCCGGCGCGCGGCCGCCCGGGTTGAAGAAGATGCGACCGTCAAAATGGTCGCTCTCCGGACCTGAATAATAAGGGTTGCCAGCCATGCCGGGACGGACGACTGCGCCAAGCCCGGCCGCAGCCGCGCCACCCAGACCCAGCCATTTGATCAATCTGCGCCTATTCATCCAGGTCGAGAATAGCCAGCATCCCGACCACGGCAAGGCCGCACAGGCAGGAGTCAGCCAATGGCGATGAAACGCACCAAGAATCCATGGATGGATGCGGCCGATTTCGGCCGCTCGCTGCCGCGCGGCGTCGGACTCAACCTGCTTGTGGCGGAGATCGCACCAATGGAGGAATTCTGCCGCGAGGTTCTGGGCGCCAACACAATCTATGCCGACGAGGATTTCGCGGCGATCGAACTGCTCGGCTCAGTCTTCATGCTGCATGCCGACCATTCCTATCTCGACCACGAGATGACGGGCGCCGTGGCAGGCGTCGAAGTTCGAGGCAGCGGCGTCGAGATCAGGCTCTATGGCGGCGACCCCGACCGCATCGAGGCCCGGGCGCGCGAGCGCGGCCACATCGTCCTCGCCGCCGCGATCGACAAGCCGCACGGCCTGCGCGAATCCCACGTGGTTTCACCAGACGGCTACGTCTTTGTGCCGAGCACGCGCATCGGTCCCTGAACCAGGATTGCCGTCGGGAACCCAAAATTAACCATATGCGTTGGATTCTGTCCCCAAGATCGCCACTATTATGGCGATTGAAGGGGCTATTGAATTGTACGCGCGGGGCATTCGCGTTCCCGACGGAGGAATTGATGGATTTCAGCACCAAGGGTGTTTTGGCTGCAGCTTGCCTGTCGCTGGCGCTGGCGGGATGCCAGAGCGCGCGGTTCTCTTCGGTCGACACGCGCTCGACGGCGCCAGCGCCCTTGTCGGCGCATCCCGCCGGAACCGTGACTGCCGGCCAGTTGCCGCCCCCGATGCAGCCCGGCACCACCGATCCGTCGCAGTTCCCCGCGGCACCCGGCATGGCGGAAGGCGGGCAGGTCAGCGGCGGCACCCAGGTTGCCGCACTCGAGCAGAACGCCCCCGAGATCAGCGCCGGCAGCGTCGCCGGCGTGTGGAACGCCACGGTCTCCGGTCAGAGCTGTCGCGTCGCCACTCCGCAGACCCGTTTCGGCCAGGGATTTCGCGCCGGGCCGCTGCGCTGCCCCGCGCCGCTCGACGGCGTCAAGTCGTGGAACGTGGAAGGCAAGCAACTAGCCCTCTACGACGACGGCGGAAACGTGCTGGCCAGGCTCTATTCCTCGGGAGGCGAGCGTTTCGACGGCCAGACCAGTTCCGGCCAGGCCGTTTCACTATCGCGCTGACCGCACGCCACGCTACCGATGCCGTCCGCAGACAAGCCTCGTGACGCCGCTTCGCTGAAGGGCGTGCAGACGACGCGCACCGTGCGTCAGGCATATGAGCACCGCGTCGAGACCGGCGCGCTCTTCGCGGATCCGCAGCAGGAGGCCATCGTCGCGGCGCTCGACGGGCTGATCGAGGAGATTTCCTTGAAGCGACTCGCCTCGAAGTCGAGCGCGCTCGGCTGGCTGTTCGCCAAGCGCAGGCAGTCGGCACAGCCGGTGAAAGGTCTTTACGTCCATGGCGGCGTCGGACGCGGCAAGACCATGCTGATGGACCAGTTCTTCGATCTCGTCCCGGTCAGGCGCAAGCGACGCGCCCATTTCAACGACTTCATGGCTGACGTACATGACCGGATCCAGAAGCATCGTGAACGGCTGAAGCGCGGGGAGACAAAAGAGTCGGACCCGATCCCCCCGGTTGCCAGGGCGCTGGCGGAAGAGGCCTGGGTACTTTGCTTCGACGAGTTCACCATCACCGACATTGCCGATGCGATGGTGCTGTCGCGGCTGTTCTCAGCGCTGTTCGCCGAAGGCGTGGTGCTGGTGGCGACCTCCAACGTCGCGCCCCGCGATCTTTACCGCGACGGGCTCAATCGCGGCCTGTTCGAGCCCTTCATCGGCATCCTCGAACGGCATTGCAAGGTGATGACGCTCGACGGACCGACCGATTATCGCCGGCGCCTTCTCGACAGGATCGAGGCGTATATGACGCCTCTGGGGCCTGCGACCGATGCACGGATGGACGAGGCCTGGGAGGCGGCGACCTCCGGCCACGCCACCCAGGAAGCGCGTATCGCCCTCAAGGGGCGCGAAATTGTCGTGCCGCGCGCCAACGGCACCGCGGCGCGGTTCAGCTTCGACGAGTTGTGCGCCCGCCCGCTCGGCGCGCGCGACTATCTGGCGATCGCCGCCCGGTTCGATACGATGTTCATAGACGGCATCCCTGTTCTGCATGAAAACCAGCGCAACGAAGCCAAGCGCTTCATTCTGCTGGTCGACACGCTATATGACAACCGGCTGCGGCTGGTCGCCAGCGCCGAGGCTGCGCCGGAAGAGCTCTATGCCGCTCGCGTAGGCACGGAGAGTTTCGAGTTCGCGCGCACGGCCTCGCGCCTGACCGAGATGCAGAGCCGCGAGTGGCTTGAAACGACCGCGAGGCGCCAAGCGTCCTGACTGACCGGGCCGCCTGGAGCCGAAACCTCGCCACGTTAACGGAATGCCAAACGACACGGCGAAAAATTCTTACGTTTACGTAAGTCAAAAACGATCTAAACGATTGAAAATGTTCGGCTGGTAATAATCGGTTGAGTTTTTAATACGATAGGTCTATGCGGATCGCGAATTCGGACGGCCTCCCGTGTCCGGATCGACAGTTTCGGCAATCGATTTTCTGGCCGGCGCGGCAGCTTGACCGGCGCACACAAGGGAACCCAACCACATGGCTCGCAACAAAATTGCCCTCATCGGGTCCGGCATGATCGGCGGCACGCTCGCCCACATGATCGGGCTCAAGGAACTCGGCGATGTCGTAATGTTCGACATCGCGGAAGGCGTCCCGCAGGGCAAGGGCCTCGACATCGCGCAATCCTCGCCCGTCGACGGTTTCGACGCCCGCTATGTCGGCGCGAACGACTATTCGGCGATCGAGGGCGCGGATGTGTGCATCGTCACCGCCGGCGTGGCGCGCAAGCCGGGCATGAGCCGCGACGACCTGCTCGGCATCAACCTCAAGGTGATGGAACAGGTGGGTGCCGGCATCAAGAAGTATGCCCCCAACGCCTTCGTCATCTGCATCACCAACCCTCTCGACGCCATGGTCTGGGCTCTGCAGAAGTTCTCGGGCCTGCCCAAGACCCATGTCGTCGGCATGGCCGGCGTTCTCGACTCGTCGCGTTTCCGCCTGTTTCTTGCCGAAGAGTTCAAGGTGTCGGTCGAGGACGTGACGGCATTCGTGCTCGGTGGCCACGGCGACACGATGGTGCCGCTGACCCGTTACTCCACCGTCGCCGGCATTCCGCTGCCCGACCTCGTCAAGATGGGCTGGACCTCCAAGGAGAAGCTCGACCAGATCGTCCAGCGTACCCGCGACGGCGGCGCAGAGATCGTCGGTCTGCTCAAGACCGGTTCCGCCTATTATGCGCCCGCCGCCTCCGCGATTTCGATGGCGGAAGCCTATCTCAAGGACAAGAAGCGCGTTCTGCCCTGCGCGGCGCACTTGTCGGGTCAGTATGGCGTCAAGAATATGTATGTCGGCGTGCCGACGGTGATCGGCGCCGGCGGCGTCGAGCGCGTCATCGAGATCGAGCTGAACAAGTCCGAGCAGAAGATGTTCGACAAGTCGGTGGCCTCGGTCCAGGGCCTGTGCGAGGCCTGCGTCGCAATCGCCCCGCAGCTCAAGAAGTAGGACAGGCCGGATGAACATTCACGAGTATCAGGCCAAGCAGCTTCTCAAGGGCTTCGGCGCCCCGGTGGCCGAAGGCGTCCCGGTGTTCAAGGCAGGCGAGGCGGAAGCAGCAGTGAAGGCGCTTCCCGGCCCGCTCTACGTGGTCAAGAGTCAGATCCATGCAGGCGGCCGCGGCAAGGGCAAGTTCAAGGAACTGTCGCCCGACGCCAAGGGCGGAGTCCGGCTGGCCAAGTCCGTCGAGGACGTGATCGCAAACGTCAACGACATGCTTGGCAACACGCTGGTGACCAAGCAGACCGGACCGGACGGCAAGCAGGTAAACCGCCTCTATATCGAAGACGGTGCCGACATCGCCCGCGAACTCTACCTGTCGATCCTTGTCGACCGCACCGTCGGCCGTGTCGCCTTCGTGGTCTCGACCGAAGGCGGCATGGACATCGAGCAGGTGGCTCACGATACGCCGGAGAAGATCGTGACAGTGGCGATCGATCCCGAAACGGGCGTCACCGGCACAGACGTGGCTTCGCTCAACAAGGCGCTAGAGCTGACAGGCGAGGCGGCCGAGGACGGCAAGACGCTGTTCCCGCTTCTCTACAAGGCCTTCACCGAGAAGGACATGAGCCTGCTCGAGATCAATCCGCTTATCGTCATGCAGAACGGCCGGCTGCGCGTGCTCGATGCGAAGGTGTCTTTCGACAACAACGCGCTGTTCCGCCATGCCGACGTGGTCGAGCTGCGCGACACGACCGAAGAGGACGACAAGGAGATCGAGGCGTCGAAATACGACCTCGCCTATGTCGCGCTCGACGGCAATATCGGCTGCATGGTCAACGGTGCCGGCCTCGCCATGGCGACGATGGACATCATCAAGCTCTATGGCGCCGAGCCCGCAAACTTCCTCGACGTTGGCGGCGGCGCTTCCAAGGAGAAGGTCACGGCGGCGTTCAAGATCATCACTGCCGACCCGAGCGTGAAGGGCATTCTGGTCAACATCTTCGGCGGCATCATGAAGTGCGACGTGATCGCCGAGGGCGTGATCGCCGCGGTGAAGGAAGTCGGGCTCCAGGTGCCGCTGGTGGTACGGCTGGAAGGCACCAATGTCGAACTGGGCAAGAAGATCATCAACGAGAGCGGATTGAACGTCATCTCGGCCGACGATCTCGACGACGCCGCCCAGAAGATCGTCAAGTCGGTGAAGGGAAGCTGAGTCGTATGTCCATCCTGATCGACAAGAACACCAAGGTCCTCGTCCAGGGCCTGACCGGCAAGACCGGCACCTTCCACACCGAACAGGCGCTCGCCTATCACGGAACGCAGATGGTGGGCGGCATCCACCCCGCCAAGGGCGGCGAGAGCTGGACCGGCTCGGGCGGCCAGACCCTGCCGATCTTCGCTTCCGTCAAGGAAGGCCGGGAGAAGACCGGCGCCGACGCGTCGGTGGTCTACGTGCCGCCGGCAGGCGCCGCGGCCGCGATAATCGAGGCGATCGAGGCGGAAGTGCCACTGATCGTCTGCATCACGGAAGGCATTCCGGTGATGGACATGGTCAAGGTCAAGGCGCGGCTCGACAGATCGAAATCGCGGCTGATCGGCCCGAACTGCCCCGGCATCGTCACGCCGGACGAGTGCAAGATCGGCATCATGCCCGGCAACATCTTCCGCAAGGGTTCGGTCGGCGTTGTTTCGCGCTCGGGAACGCTTACCTACGAGGCGGTGTTCCAGACCTCGAACGAGGGCCTCGGCCAGACCACGGCCGTCGGCATCGGTGGCGACCCGGTGAAGGGCACGGAGTTCATCGACGTGCTGGAGATGTTCCTCGCCGATCCGGCGACGGAATCGATCATCATGATCGGCGAGATCGGCGGTTCGGCAGAGGAAGAGGCCGCACAGTTCCTCAAAGACGAGGCGAAGCGCGGCCGCAGCAAGCCGATGGCCGGCTTCATCGCAGGGCGCACCGCCCCTCCCGGCCGCACCATGGGCCATGCGGGCGCGGTGATCTCCGGCGGCAAGGGCGGCGCAGAGGACAAGATCGCCGCGATGGAGGAAGCGGGCATCCGCGTCTCGCCGTCGCCGGCGCGACTCGGCAAGACGCTCGTCGAGGCCATTCGAGGATGACCGGCCGGTTCGCCACAGGCGGATCGAGGACCCGAGGCGCAAGCGACGGGCAGGTTTGAGATGCGATAAGTGTCCGGGCGGCTATCCGCCCGGCACATTGGTTCTTACAGAGGACGGGGGAGCCGTCCCGACGGGGAAACAGGGCGGTTTGACCGCAACAGCGGCACTGCCGCACAGCAAGGAGACGGAGCGCGGCGCTCCGATGACGACATGGCACGGCAGGATCAGGCCAACGACCAGTTTTCGCTCACATCGTTCCTTTACGGCGGCAATGCGGACTACATCGAGACGCTCCACGCCGCCTGGCAGGACGATCCCACCTCGGTCGATCCAGAGTGGCAGGACTTTTTCGCCGCGCTGAAGGACGATGCCGGTGACGTCCGCAAGAATGCCGAGGGCGCATCCTGGGCGAGGCCCGGCTGGCCGCTGAAGGCCAATGGCGAACTGGTTTCGGCACTCGATGGCGACTGGGGTACCGTCGAGAAGCATTTCGAGAAGAAGACGAAGGACAAGGCAGAGGCGAAGGGCGCGGCGCTGTCCGATGCCGAGGTGCTGCGCGCCACGCGCGATTCCGTCCGCGCCATCATGATGATCCGCGCCTACCGGATGCGCGGCCATCTCCACGCCAATCTCGACCCGCTCGGCCTCGCCGAGGAGCGGGAGGACTATAACGAGTTGGCGCCGGAAGCCTACGGCTTCACCGAGGCCGACTACGATCGGCCGATCTTCATAGATCATGTGCTCGGACTGGAATATGCCACCATCCGGCAGATGCTCGACATCCTCAAGCGCACCTATTGTTCGACGCTCGGCGTCGAGTTCATGCACATCTCCAATCCTGAGGAGAAGGCCTGGATTCAGGAGCGCATCGAAGGCGCGGACAAGGGCATAGCCTTCACGCCGGAGGGCAAGAAGGCGATCCTGTCCAAGTTGATCGAGGCCGAGGGCTTCGAGCAGTTCATCGACGTGAAGTACAAGGGAACCAAGCGCTTCGGTCTCGACGGCGGCGAGGCGCTGATCCCGGCGCTGGAGCAGATCATCAAGCGCGGCGGCGCCATGGGCCTCAAGGAGATCGTGCTGGGCATGGCCCACCGCGGCCGCCTCAACGTGCTCACCAACGTCATGGCCAAGCCACATCGCGCCGTCTTCCATGAATTCAAGGGCGGGTCCTACGCGCCCGACGACGTGGAAGGATCCGGAGACGTCAAGTATCATCTCGGCGCGTCGTCCGACCGGGAGTTCGATGGCAACAAGGTGCACCTGTCGCTGACGGCCAACCCGTCGCATCTCGAGATCGTCAATCCCGTCGTCATGGGCAAGGCCCGCGCCAAGCAGGACCAGATCTTCGGCCGCACGCGCGAGGAAGTGGTACCCGTGGAGGAGCGCGCCAAGGTATTGCCGCTACTGCTTCACGGCGACGCAGCCTTCGCCGGGCAGGGTGTTGTCGCGGAGTGCCTCGGCCTTTCTGGCCTGCGCGGCCATCGCGTGGCCGGCACCCTGCATTTCATCATCAACAACCAGATCGGCTTCACGACCAATCCGCGCTTCTCGCGCTCGTCGCCCTACCCGTCAGACGTCGCAAAGATGATCGAGGCGCCGATCTTCCACGTCAACGGCGACGACCCGGAGGCGGTGGTCTACGCGGCCAAGATCGCCACCGAATTCCGCATGACGTTCCAGAAGCCGGTTGTCATCGACATGTTCTGCTATCGCCGCTTCGGCCACAACGAGGGCGACGAGCCGGCATTCACCCAGCCGATCATGTATCGCGAGATACGAGCGCATCGCACCACGGTTCAGCTGTATTCTGACAAGCTGATCGCCGAAGGCCTGATCTCCGAAGCGGAGATCGACAAGATGAAGGCTGACTGGCGCGCCAACATGGAAATCGAGTTCGAGTCCGGCCAGGCCTACAAGCCCAACAAGGCCGATTGGCTCGACGGCGCGTGGTCGGGCATGCGGACGGCCGACAATCAGGACGAACAGCGCCGCGGCAAGACCGCCGTGCCGCTCAAGATGCTCAAGGAGATCGGCCGGAAGCTTACCGACGTACCGGCGGATTTCGAGGTGCATCGCACGATTGGACGCTTCATGGAGAACCGTCGCAAGGCGATCGATTCAGGCGAGGGCCTCGACTGGGCGACCGCCGAATCGCTCGCCTTCGGCTCGATCCTGATGGAGGGCAATCCGATCCGGCTCTCGGGCCAGGATTCGGAGCGCGGCACCTTCTCGCAGCGTCACACGGTGCTCTACGATCAACGCGACGAGAACCGCTACATCCCGCTTAACAATCTCGGTCCCCAGCAGGCCAACTACGAGGTCATCAACTCGATGCTCTCGGAAGAAGCCGTGCTCGGATTCGAATACGGCTATTCGCTCGCCGAGCCCCGCGCGCTGACGCTGTGGGAGGCGCAGTTCGGCGACTTCGCCAACGGCGCCCAGGTCGTCTTCGACCAGTTCATCTCGTCGGGCGAGCGCAAGTGGCTTCGCATGTCGGGCCTCGTCTGCCTGCTGCCGCACGGCTACGAAGGTCAGGGACCGGAACACTCTTCCGCCCGCCTGGAGCGCTTCCTGCAGATGTGCGCCGAAGACAACATGCAGGTCGCCAACGTTACGACGCCGGCAAACTATTTCCATATCCTGCGCCGGCAGCTGAAGCGGGACTTCCGCAAGCCGCTGATCATGATGACGCCCAAGTCGCTGCTGCGCCACAAGCGAGCCGTGTCGACCCTGTCGGAAATGTCCGGCGAAAGCTCGTTCCACCGGCTGCTGTGGGACGACGCTCAGCTTCTGCCCGACCAGCCAATCAAGCTGGTCAAGGACTCCAAGATCCGCCGCGTCGTGATGTGCTCGGGCAAGGTCTACTACGACCTCTACGAGGAGCGCGAGAAGCGCGGCATCGACGACATCTACCTGCTGCGCGTCGAGCAACTCTATCCGTTCCCGGCCAAGGCGCTGATCACAGAGCTGTCGCGTTTCCGCAACGCGCAGATGGTGTGGTGCCAGGAGGAGCCCAAGAATATGGGCGCGTGGGCGTTCATCGACCCCTATCTGGAATGGGTGCTTGCCCATATCGACGCAAAGCATCAGCGAGTCCGCTACACCGGACGTCCGGCCGCCGCTTCCCCGGCGACAGGGCTGATGTCGAAGCATCTGGCACAACTCGAGGCCTTCCTCGAGGATGCGCTGGGCAGCTGACAGCTGAATTGACTTTGAACCGCCCCTGACCAGAGCAAAGCGAACACAGGCAACGGAACAGAACAATGGCTACCGAAATTCGCGTGCCCACTCTCGGAGAATCCGTCACCGAGGCCACCATCGGCAAGTGGTTCAAGAAGGCCGGCGAGGCGATCGCCGCCGATGAACCGGTGGTGGAGCTGGAAACCGACAAGGTGACCATCGAGGTTCCGGCGCCCGCCGCTGGCACGCTGGCCGAGATTACCGCCAAGGAAGGCGATACGGTGGAACCCGGAGCGCTGCTGGGCATGATCGCCGAGGGAGCAGCCGCTGCTGCGCCGGCACCGAAGAAGGAAGCGCCCAAAGCGGATGCTGCCAAGGCCGAAGCGCCGAAGACGGCCACTGCGTCGACCGCCAAGACCGACATGCCGCCCGCGCCGGCCGCGGCCAAGGCGCTCGCCGAGGCCGGCATCGCCGCCGACCAGGTTGCCGGCTCCGGCAAGCGCGGCCAGGTGCTCAAGGGCGATGTGCTCGACGCGGTAGCCAAGGGCGCCTCCGCTCCCGCCGCGGCGCCGTCGGTGCCGGTCGCCGCCCGCTCGCCGTCATCCGAAGCGGACACGGTCCGTGAGGAGCGTGTCCGCATGACCAAGCTGCGCCAGACCATCGCCCGCCGGCTCAAGGAAGCGCAGAGCACCGCCGCCATGCTGACCACCTTCAACGAGGTGGACATGAAGCCGGTGATGGACCTGCGTTCGAAGTACAAGGACCTGTTCGAGAAGAAGCACGGCGTGAAGCTCGGCTTCATGGGCTTCTTCACCAAGGCCGTGACCCACGCGCTCAAGGAAATCCCGGCGGTCAATGCCGAGATCGACGGAACCGACATCATCTACAAGAACTATGCCCATATCGGCGTGGCGGTCGGCACCGACAAGGGCCTCGTCGTGCCGGTGGTGCGCGACGCGGACGCCTTGTCGATCTCTGGTATCGAGAAGGAGATCGGCCGGCTCGGCATTGCCGCGCGCGACGGCAAACTGTCGGTAGCCGACATGCAGGGCGGCACCTTCACCATCTCCAACGGCGGCGTCTACGGCTCGCTGATGTCGACGCCAATCCTGAACGCGCCGCAGTCAGGCATCCTCGGCATGCACAAGATACAGGATCGGCCGGTCGTGGTCGGCGGCCAGATCGTCATCCGGCCGATGATGTATCTGGCGCTCTCCTACGATCATCGCATCGTCGACGGCAAGGAAGCCGTCACCTTCCTGGTGCGCGTCAAGGAAACGCTGGAGGATCCGGAGCGGCTGGTGCTCGACCTCTAGCAGCTCACCTCTTTCGGAGGAGCCGCAAATGCCAGATGGCCGCCAGGGCGAACGCCCAATGCGCGACATCATCGCCCGCCCGGGGAAGATCCCAAGCGCGGAGACGAAGCGGTGAGGCTTGTGGCCGCCCTGGCGTTCTTTCTTGCGGCCGGAACGGCCCAGGCCGCCTGCCCGATCGAGCTTGCTATCTATCGCGAGGACGAAATCGGCGCACAGATCGAGTTCCTGCCAAATGATGCGGCCTTCGTTACCAATACGTTCAAGCTTGTGGCAGGCGCCGATCTCGTGCTCGAAGGCCACGTGACTTGGACGGATCATGTCCATCGGCCGATCGGCACCATCACACATGGCTGCCCCGAAGGCGATGTGACGGGCGACGAGATAGAGGCCTGCACCATGTGGCAAGGCGTCATCTACGCCGGCGATGACCGGGGCAACATCGGCCTCCTGTCGGCTGAAGGCGACGATGCGCCCATATCGCTCATTCTGACGGATCTGGGACGGCAGCTTCGAGTTTCGCCATTGTACGGCGGCAGCCTATCCGAGGTCCCCTGGGACATCTTCACGCTAAGCGGATGCCAGGAATGAGCGACGGCAAGGTGGTTCTCGTCACCGGCGGCTCGCGCGGCATCGGCGCCGAGGTGGCCATGCTGGCTGCCTCTCGCGGCTGGCGCGTCGCGGTCAACTACGCTTCGAACAGGCGCGCCGCCCTCGGTGTCGTCGAATTCATCACCGCTTCCGGCGGCGAGGCTTTGGCCGTCGCGGGAAATGTTGGCGAAGAACGCGACGTACTGGCCATGTTCGAGGCCGTGGACGGGCACTTCGGCCGGCTGGACGGACTGGTGAACAATGCCGGCGTCGTCGATCGCAAGGCGCGGCTCGACGAAATGAGCGTCGAGCGCCTCACGCGGATGATGACCATCAACGTGATCGGCTCACTCCTGTGCGCACGCGAGGCGGTCAAGCGCATGTCCACGCGCCATGGCGGCCGCGGCGGGGCCATCGTTAACCTATCCTCGATCGCCGCCAAACTTGGCGCGCCGGGCGAATATGTCGACTACGCCGCATCGAAAGGCGCCGTCGACAGCTTCACGGTCGGACTTGCCCGCGAGGTCGCAGAAGAGGGAATACGTGTCAACGCCGTAAGCCCCGGCATCATCGACACAGAAATCCATGCCTCCGGTGGCCAGCCTGGCCGCGTCGCCGCCATGCGGGGCGTCGTTCCGATGAAGCGCGAGGGCAAGGCGCACGAGATCGCCAGCGCGGTATTGTGGTTGCTGTCCGACGAGGCATCCTATGCTACCGGCGCTATTTTGAATGTAAGTGGTGGTCGCTAGATCGGCGTGCCAAGCAAGGGCAAGGAAGGAAAGACCATGAGCTATGACGTCGTCGTGATCGGTGCCGGACCCGGGGGCTATGTCTGCGCCATCAAGGCCTCGCAGCTGGGCCTCAAGACGGCTCTGGTCGAGAAGCGCGATACCTATGGCGGAACCTGCGTCAATGTCGGCTGCATCCCCTCGAAGGCTCTCCTGCACGCCACAGAGATGCTGATGGAAGCGGAGCACTCATTCGACGCGCTCGGTATCGAAATCGCCAAGCCCAAGGTGAACCTCGCCAAAATGATGGCACACCGCCAGCAGACCGTCGATCAGAACACCAAGGGTCTCGTCTTCCTGATGAAGAAGAACAAGATCGACACCTTCCATGGCGCCGGCAAAGTGCTGGGCGCAGGTCGGGTAGCGGTCGAGGGGGCCGACGGCAAGACGCAGGAGATTGAGACGAAGAACATCGTCCTTGCCACCGGCTCGGATGTCGCCGGCATTCCCGGCGTCGACGTTGCGTTTGACGAAAAGGTCATCATCTCGTCTACCGGCGCTCTCGAACTCGCCAAGGTGCCGGGTCATCTCGTGGTCGTCGGCGGCGGGGTAATCGGCCTCGAGCTAGGCTCGGTCTGGGCCCGCCTCGGCGCCAAGGTGACCGTCGTCGAATATCTGGATGCGATTCTCGGCGGTATGGACGGGGAAGTGGCCAAGCAGTTCCAGCGAATGCTGGGCAAGCAGGGCCTGGAGTTCCGTCTCGGCGCCAAGGTAACGGCCGTGGCCAAGGCCGGAAAGGGCGCCACCGTCACCTTCGAGCCCGTCAAAGGCGGCGAGGCGGAGGCACTGGAGGCCGATGTTGTGCTGATCGCGACAGGGCGGAAGCCGTTTACGCATGGCCTTGGTCTGGAGAGCGTCGGAATTGCGCTCGACCAGCGTGGCCGCGTACGAACCGACGGGCATTTCCAGACTTCGGTTCCGGGCATCTATGCCATTGGCGACGTGATCGAAGGGCCGATGCTCGCTCACAAGGCGGAGGACGAGGGCGTCGCGGTCGCTGAAATCATCGCCGGCCAGAAAGGTCACGTGAACTACGACGTTATTCCCGGCGTGGTGTACACCAGTCCGGAGATCGCGTCGGTCGGCAAGACCGAGGAAGAACTGAAAAAGGCGGGCGTCGCTTATAAGGTTGGCAAGTTTCCCTTCAGCGCTAATGGCCGCGCGCGCGCCATGCTGCAGACCGAGGGACTGGTCAAGATCCTCGCGGACAAAGCAAGCGACCGTGTGCTTGGGGTCCACATCGTCGGCTTTGGCGCTGGGGAGATGATCCACGAGGCGGCCGTGCTGATGGAGTTCGGCGGCTCGTCCGAAGACCTTGCCCGCACCTGCCACGCACATCCAACGATGTCAGAAGCGGTAAAAGAGGCTGCATTAGCGACCTTTGCCAGCCCGATCCACCTCTAGAGCCGTAGACATGAAAAGGGCGAGCCGATGGCTCGCCCTTTCCATTTTGCGGCAGAGGGGGAACGCGGTTACTGGTCCGCCGCAGGAGCTTCGTTAGCCGGCGCAGGCGGCGCGGCCTCGATCGGAGCCGGAGCAGCCGGCGCAGGCGCCTGTTCAGTTGCCGCCGGTGCCTGCGGAGCGGCTTCAGGGGCTGGCGCTGGCGCCATTTCCTGTGTCTGCTCCGGGATGACCGCCGTAGTGCCCGGATCGGTCGACGGACCGGTGCTGAACGCGATCAACGCGACGACGAGCAGCACTGCGATGACGCCGGCTGCAATCAGCCCACCCCTTCCCGAAGAGGGCTGAATTACCGTCTGATTGGCGATCCGAGGATCGTTCATGGGGTCGCGATATGGGGATTCGGCCGGATCGCGCGGATAGGCCGGGTCGACAGGACGGGGATCGGGAATGCGCGGATCACTCATTGTCTCTCTCCTGGTCTGGATTGCATTTTGCATTTCAACGTATCGACCCGATAACGCCGGTAGCTGACAGACAGTTCCATTTTGCCCACCCGGCCGACGGGGCGTTCCATTTTGGGGAACGCGGGTGGCTTCGGCCGCGCAATATGCTAGCGATGCCGCAATGGCGCAGAAGAAGACCAATGAAGTCGAAGCCTGGCTGAGGCGGCCGGATCCCGACGTGCGGCTCGTGCTGATCTACGGGCCGGACCGGGGCATGGTGACGGAGCGGGCGCGCGCCTTTATCAAGTCCAGCGGCCTGGACCCTGAGGACCCGTTTTCATCGGTCCGCCTCGAAGCTACGGAACTCGAGTCCGATCCCGGCAGGCTGCTCGATGAAGCTTCGACTGTGCCGATGTTCGCCGGTCGCCGCCTTGTCTGGGTGCGCAACGCCGGAACCCACAAGTCGCTCGCAGAATCCGCCAAGGCGCTCGCCGCCGCACCGCCGGTGGATGCGATCGTGGTCATCGAAGCGGGCGATCTCAAGAAGGGAACGGGGTTGCGTGCTGCGATGGAGGCGTCGCCCCATGCCATGGCATTGCCTTGCTACAGCGACGACGGCCGCTCGGTCGACGCGGTGATCGATGAAGTGCTTGCGCGGGCGGGCCTTTCGATCGGCCTTGAAGCCAGACAGATACTGCGCGTCAATCTAGGAGGCGACCGGCTGGCCACCCGCAGCGAGCTGGAGAAATTGTGCACCTATTGCCTGGGCACCGGCGAAATCACTCTGGACGACGTCGTCATTATGACCGGTGACGTGGCGGCTACAGCAGTCGATGATGCGATCGATGCGATTCTGGATGGTAACGTTGCACGTTTCGACCGCGCCTATTCGCGTTTGGTATCCTCGGGCACCAACCCGTTTGTCATTTTGAGTGCGGCAAGCCGGCAATTTCATACACTGCTGACGCTGCGCAGCGAGATGGATTCAGCTGGCAAATCATCGGCAACCGCCGTGGCGGCCGCGCGGCCGCCGGTATTCTTCTCCCGCAGGCGGCTGGTCGAGACTGCGCTGCAGCGTCTCGGGCAAGCGACGCTCTTGCGGGGACTCGAGCGTATCCAGTCGGCAATCCTTCAAACCCGCAGGCGACCGGACCTCGCGGAGGCCGCCGCGCGTCAGGCATTGCTCGCGGTCGCTATCGAGGCAGGCAGGCCATCTCGTTGAAGGCTATCCCGCGTAGAATGCTGCTGCGAACCGCCGAAAGGTCGCGCAGACATACTCCATTCGGATTTTCACGCCAGGATGACCCGACAAAATGCAGCGGCGTTGCTCTACTGACGGCGATCAGCGCTGAAGCCGGTGGCAAAGCGAGTCGAGCTGGTCCAGCGACTTGTAGACGATCTTTATCTCACCGCCGTTGCGGGCATGGGTAACCACAACCCTCATGCCGAGAGCGTCCGAGAGCGCCTTTTCGAGCGCTTTAGTATCGGCGTCCTTCTCCGCAGCCGCCGCTTGCCTGGCAGGTTTGTCGGCAGCCGCCGGTTGCTGCGCCAGAGCCTCGGCCTGCCGGACCGACAGGCCTTCATCAACGATGCGTCGGGCGAGTGCCGAAGGATCCGCCGCGGTGACCAGCGTCCTCGCATGCCCCGCCGACAGTGAGCCGTCTGTCAGCATGTCGCGGATGGAGTCGGGCAGACGCAGCAGACGCAACGTGTTCGCGACATGGCTGCGGCTTTTGCCTATCACTTGGCCGAGATCCGCCTGTGTATAGCCATGCTCGTCGATAAGCTGTTGATATCCCATCGCTTCTTCGACGGGGTTAAGATCTGCTCGCTGGACGTTCTCGATGATCGCTAGCTCGAGCGCAACGCGGTCGTCGACATCGCGGACGATGACAGGAAGTTCGGTGAGCCCGGCCCGTTGCGCGGCCCGCCAGCGGCGCTCGCCGGCGATGATCTCGTAGCGCCCCCCTTGCGACGGGCGAACGACGACGGGCTGCACCACGCCATGCTCGCGGATCGACTGGGCAAGATCCGCCAGATCGTCCTCTGCAAAACTCCGCCGAGGATTGCGCGGATTAGCGCCGACGAACTCGATAGGCACGCGGCTGTCGGCACCGACCCGCGGGGTGGCTGCCGCGGGGGTAGGCCTGTCAATTTCCCCGATCAGGGCGGCGAGGCCGCGGCCGAGCCGCTTTCGGGAGGGATCGTCGCTCATGTCATGTCCGTCTTGTTCTGCTCACCCGCGCCTAGGCCGCACGAAGGCGACGTTCGCGACGAATGACTTCCGAGGCAAGTTGCAGATAAGCCTGGCTGCCGGTGCATTTGAGATCGTAGAGAATTGCGGGCTTGCCGTAGGACGGCGCCTCCGACACCCGAACATTGCGGGGGATCACCGTTTCGTAGACGGCTTCGCCCATATGCGAACGGACGTCCTCGACGACTTGGTTCGCGAGATTGTTTCGACCGTCGAACATCGTCAGCACGATACCCTGGATCGTGAGGTCCGGATTGATAGAGTTGCGGATCTGGTCGACCGTCTGCAGGAGCTGGCTAAGACCTTCCAGCGCGAAGAACTCGCACTGGAGCGGCACGAGCACCGAATCGGCCGCCGCCATCGAGTTCAGCGTAAGCAAGTTGAGCGAAGGCGGGCAGTCTATCAGGACGTAGGAGAAGGTGCTGCCCTCGGCGAAAGATCTCCGAAGCGCATTGCGCAGCCGCAGCACCCTGTCCGGTGCGGCGGCTATCTCCATCTCAATGCCAAGCAGATCGAGTGTCGATGGAACGATCCAAAGGCCCGGCACGGCCGTCGGCATGGCGGCCTGGTTGACGTCAGCCGCCCCGGTCAGCAGATCGTAGGACGAGACTTCGCGATCATGCCGATCAATGCCCAGGCCGGTGCTCGCATTGCCCTGTGGATCGAGATCGACAACGAGTACCCGCTCGCCGATCGCAGCAAGCGCTGTGGCGAGATTGATGGCTGTGGTCGTCTTGCCGACGCCACCCTTCTGGTTGGCGACGGTGATGATGCGCGATGGCGATGTCATTGCGTCCTACCGGTTCAACTTCAAGGGCGGCCGCCTGTCGATTTCAGCCTGACAGGGTCGCGTATCTCGAGAATCCGACTGTCTGGGTCGACCTTGCTGATATGCTCTATCAGATCGAAGCGCCAATCGTAACGAGTTTCGGCGATCTCCTGGGCGTAATCCCGTCCTTTATGGAAGAACCCGACCGCTCCGGCCGCAAGCCACGGCTCTGCAAGGCCGATCAAGACCTTGAGCGGCGCGAGGGCCCTTGCGGTTACAATTTCGGGAGCCTCTATCGCCATGACAGCCGCCTCGATGCGAACTGCATGCACCGTCGCGGGCGCTGAGAGTCGAGCCAGTACCGTGCGGAGGAATGCCGCCTTCTTGCGGTTGCTTTCCACCAGGTCTACGTGGGCGCCGCTGCGATCCTTGGAGAGGATAGCGGTTATCGCGCCTGGAAGGCCGCCGCCCGAGCCGAGGTCAAGCCACCGTCTGGCTTCCGGCGCCAATCGCCACAGCTGGGCGCTGTCCAGAATATGCCGGCTCCAGAGATCGTCCAGCGTCGATCGCGCGGCAAGGTTGATGCTGGCCGACCATCGACGGAACTGCTGCTCGAAGGTGGACAGATCATCGAAAGTTTCACGTGAAACGCTTCCCGCGACGTCCACTAATGATGCAAAGCGGTCGGTCATGCAACGTTTCGGCTTCGCTCGTGCTGCTGCAAGGCAGCGATGATAATTGCCAGCGCCGCAGGAGTCATGCCCTCCATACTCTGAGCTTCGGCAAGCGAACCCGGTCGCCGCGCGCCAAGCCTCTGCTTCAACTCATTTGAAAGTCCAGGCAATCCGCTGAAATCCAGCCAGTCCGGTATGCGTCGCTTCTCCTCCTGGCGGAGAACCCGCACCGAGGCTTCCTGCCTGTCGAGATAGACCGCGTAGCGCGCGTCGGTCTCGATCCGATCGGTGAGCCAGGCAGGATTGCCCGTCAATTCCGGCCAGATAGCCGAGAGGCGGTCAACCGTCATCTCGGCTTGCGCCAGCAGGCCGAACGCGGTTCGCCGCTGTCCATCGCGATTGAGATCGAGACCGTGCCGTGCCGCCTCGTTTGGTGTCAGAGATAATGCCTCAAGCCGCGCCCGAAGCTGATCAATCTCGGCCTGCCTCCGCTCAAACCGGCTTCGTCGCTGCGCACTACAAACTCCCAAATCAATCGCCAGTGGTGTCAGTCTTTCGTCGGCATTGTCGGCTCGCAATGACAGACGGTATTCTGCGCGGGAGGTGAACATCCGATATGGCTCGCTGACCCCGCGGGTGACCAGGTCATCGACGAGAACACCTATGTATGCGTCGCCGCGTCCAAAACGAATTCGTTCGCCTCCGCCTGCCCGACGCGCGGCGTTCAAGCCGGCGACAAGTCCCTGAGCCGCGGCTTCCTCGTAGCCGGTCGTGCCATTGATCTGGCCAGCAAGGAAAAGGCCAGGCAGCTTGCGCACCTCAAGTGAGTGATCCAGCTCGGTAGGATCAACATGATCATACTCGATCGCATACCCCGGCTGCGTGATAATGGCCCGCTCCAACCCGGGTATCGACGCGACCAACGCCGCCTGCGCATCGCGCGGGAGCGAGGTGGAAATGCCATTCGGATAGACGATATCGTCGTCAAGACCTTCAGGCTCGAGGAAGATCTGGTGACCATCTCGATCGCCGAACTTGACAATCTTGTCCTCAATTGAAGGACAGTAGCGCGGCCCAACTCCGGCGATCGAACCTGAATACATCGCCGAGCGACCCAGATTCGAGCGGATGATCTCGTGCGTGTCTTCCGTCGTTCGTGTAACGCCACAAGCGATCTGCGGATTGATAATGGTGTCGGTTAACAGAGAGAACGGTTGTGGGTCTTCATCCGCATGCTGCATGTCAAGCGAAGGCCAATCAATACTGCTTGACAATAGGCGAGGCGGCGTTCCCGTCTTCAGCCTCGCCAGCCGCAGACCAAGTCTCTCGAGCGTCAGCGCCAGGCCGGTGGCTGGCGCCTCGTTCATGCGGCCGGCCGGAAAACGTTCTTCTCCGATATGAATAAGGCCGCGCAGAAAGGTACCCGTTGTCAGCACAACGGCACCACAATGCAACTGCCGGCCGTCGGCACAGGTGATGCCCGCGACTACACCATTCTCGATAATGACATCAAAGGCCTCACCCTCAACGACCTCGAGATCGCTCTGCTGGCGAATCGCATCCTGCATCGCGGCGCGATAAAGCTTCCGGTCGGCCTGCGTGCGCGGACCTCTTACCGCCGGCCCCTTGCGCCGATTGAGCAGGCGATACTGGATACCGGCAGCATCAGCCACCCGGCCCATAAGGCCATCCATCGCATCGATCTCCCGTACCAGGTGCCCTTTTCCTAGACCACCAATAGCGGGGTTGCATGACATGACGCCAATCGTCTCAGCTCTGATCGTCAGCAGCGCAGTCCGGGCTCCGGCGCGCGCGGCCGCGGACGCCGCTTCGCAACCGGCATGGCCGCCACCGACCACGATGACATCATAGGAAGTCAGCATTTCGTTGTTCCCGTTCGACCGTGCAGACAAGTGCGGATCTGTCCGTCGGATGTCAAGCATCCCCACCGCTGGTGTCGGGCTCGATGGTGTTTCACGTGAATCAAGCTGCATAGGCATCGCTCGATGTTTCACGTGAGTCACTTGCCGATACAGAACTCGCTGAATATCGCCCCGAGCAACTCCTCAGGCTCAACCGCGCCGGTAATCTTGCCTAACGAGTGCGAGGCAAGTCTCAACTCCTCAGCCACCAGCTCGGGGAGCACATGCTGCGCGGCCAGTTGAAGGTGACCCTCGCAATCAGCGAGGCATTCGACGTGCCTTATCCGAGATGGCACCGTGCCAGTTCGAAAGGTGGAGGCTGCGGCGCGCTCGCCAATTGCCGAGAGCAGCTCGCCGAGACCATCCCCGGTTCGGCTCGATACCGTGAATGCAGGACGGACGCTATGAGGACCGAGATCCGCCTTCGCTCCAATCAATAATGTCTCACACTCAGTTTCTTCAAATGTTGGATCAACGGCTGGCGTCGATTGGTCGACAATAGAGAGTATGAGGTCTGCGCGTCGCGCAGCCTGTCGCGCTCGATCCATTCCGAGTTGCTCAACCAAATCACCGCCGTCGCGCAATCCGGCCGTGTCGATGAGTATGACCTTGTTGCCGATGAGATCGAGCGATACCTCGACGAGGTCCCGGGTGGTTCCCGGGATATCTGTGACAATCGCGACGTCGCGCTTTGCTATGGCGTTAAGAAGGCTCGATTTTCCTACATTCGGTGCGCCAATTAGGACAACGCGGAAACCATCACGAACTAGCTCCGCCGTGCGGTAGCCAGCTCGGTGATTAGCGAGGTCAATCGTCAGCCCTTCAATTCGATCGCGAACGATCGACAGGCTAGTCTCCGGAACATCACCCTCGTCTGCGAAGTCGAGGTCCACTTCAACGATTGTTCTTATCGCAAGAAGTTCCGCACGCCATCCAGCATAGAGTGCGGCTTGGGATCCTGCGGCGTTCTCGATCGCGAGTCTCCGCTGCGCTTCCGTTTCGGACGCGATCAGATCGGCCAATGCTTCAGCACCAGTTAGGTCGATCTTGCCGTTCAGGAAGGCACGGCGCGTGAACTCTCCTGCTTCGGCATGTCTTAGACCGTTGCGGGCCGCAAGATCGGCAAGCAGGGCAGCGACGACTGCGCGACCACCATGAACATGAAACTCGGCGCAATGTTCACCGGTGTAACTGGCGGGGGCGGGGAAATAGAGAACTAGCCCTCGGTCGAGAATCTCACCGTTTACAGAACGCAGGGATCTGAGTATCGCCTCACGTGCCGCGGGAAGCTGGCCGGTCAATGCGGCAACGACCTCCGGTACGCCGCGGCCCGAAATACGAATGACGGCCACGCCGGATGGCAATCCCCCCGACGAGACCGCGTAGATCGTATCGGCAAACAGGTCCTTGGCCATCATGAATTAACCCGCTCGCGGGTTGCCGCCATTCGTTACGAGTACGAATCGATCGCCGGTAAGCGCATCAGGTATTCATCGAGTCGAAGAAGTCGCCATTGGTCTTCGTCTGCTTCAACTTGTCGATAAGGAACTCGATAGCGTCAGTGGTGCCCATCGGGGCCAGAATGCGACGCAGGACGAAGATCTTCTGCAAGTCCTGTCGTTGAACCAGGAGATCTTCCTTGCGGGTCCCAGACTTCAGAATGTCCATGGCTGGGAATATTCTCTTGTCGGCGACCTTGCGGTCGAGCACGATCTCCGAATTGCCTGTGCCTTTGAATTCTTCGAAGATCACCTCGTCCATGCGGCTGCCGGTGTCGATCAGGGCTGTCGCGATGATCGTCAGCGAGCCGCCTTCCTCAATGTTGCGGGCCGCGCCGAAAAAGCGCTTCGGGCGCTGCAAGGCATTGGCATCCACGCCTCCGGTCAACACCTTGCCGGAGGACGGCACGACGGTGTTGTAGGCTCGGCCGAGGCGGGTGATCGAATCGAGCAGGATGACGACATCCCGCCCATGTTCGACGAGCCGCTTGGCCTTCTCGATAACCATTTCCGCGACCTGGACATGTCGTACCGCTGGCTCGTCGAAGGTCGACGACACGACCTCGCCTTTCACGGAGCGCTGCATGTCAGTGACTTCTTCCGGCCGCTCATCGATCAGAAGGACGATCAGATAAGCTTCGGGATGATTGGATGCGACCGAGTGAGCGATATTCTGCAAAAGCACCGTCTTGCCGGTGCGGGGCGGCGCCACGATCAGTCCGCGCTGGCCCTTTCCGAGCGGCGCGACGAGGTCGATGACCCGTGCCGAGAGATCCTTCGTCGTCGGGTTCTCAGTCTCCATCCGCAGACGCTCATTGGGATAGAGCGGCGTCAGATTGTCAAAATGAATCTTGTGCCGGATCTTTTCCGGATCTTCGAAATTGATCGTGTTGACCTTGAGCAACGCAAAATAGCGTTCGCCTTCTTTCGGGCTGCGGATCGGACCCTCAACCGTGTCGCCCGTCTTGAGCGAAAAGCGTCTGATCTGCGATGGCGAGATATAAATGTCGTCAGGACCGGGCAGATAGTTGGCATTGGCTGACCGCAGGAAGCCGAAACCGTCCTGCAGCACCTCTACAACGCCTTCGCCGATGATCTCGATGTCCTGAGCTGCCAGCTTCTTGAGGATCGCAAACATCAGTTCCTGCTTGCGCAGGACACTGGCGTTTTCGACCTCGAGCGATTCGGCGAAGGCGATCAGATCGGTCGGACCCTTGCTCTTGAGCTCTTGGAGTTTCATTTCCTGCATGGTGAGGACTCTGGATGGCGATAGAGGGAATGTGCCGACGGCAATGTGCGCTGAAGGTGCCTGCTAGAGACAGGAAGCGCTGCGCCATGCGGGGGAGAAGACCCGATATCTAGCGCTCCCACCAGGAAAGCGCAAGGCGGGAATTCCGCAAAACGCGCCCACGGTTCAGAACGGCTTCACGACCACCAGGATTACGATCACGATCATCAGAACAGTCGGGATCTCGTTGACGATCCGCCAGTGACGAGCAGGCTTCACGTTGGCGTCGGTGGCAAAGCTTCGCACGGCCGCCGAGAGATACCCGTGAATACCGGAAAGGAGCAGGACGGCGAGAAGCTTTGCGTGGAGCCAGCCCCCGGATAACCCGAACATCCGCCAGGCGAGCCAAAGTCCCAGTACCCATGTGGCGATCATTGCCGGATTGATGATCGCTCTCAGGAGCCGCCGCTCCATCACCTTGAACGTCTCGGACATCTCGGAGCCTGGAGCAGCATCCGCGTGGTAGACGAACAGCCGGGGCAAATAGAGCATGCCGGCCATCCAGGCGATGACTGCGATGATGTGGAGCGCCTTGGCCCAAATCAGGAAGCCGTCCCCCGCAAGCAGGAACAGCATCAGCGTCAGCACGGCAGTGATGGCTAGGGCGACCATCATTCGTAATATCGGCGATTCGAGCGTGACTTGCTCGCTCCTGCTCATCGCGTTGCCCTCCGGACGAGTTGGACCATCCGCTCGACATGCTCGACGGGAGCTTCAGGCGTGATGCCGTGACCCAGATTGAAGACCAGCGGACCATCGCCCAACGCCTCGAGTATGGCCCTCACGCCGTTGTCGAGTGACTGGCCACCGGCAACCAGCCGCAACGGATCAAGATTGCCCTGAATCGCGCCCTGAGCCTGCAGGCGGCGTGCCTGGGTGACCGGCACAGACCAGTCGAGACCCAGCGCATCGACGCCTGTCATGCTGCGATAGTGGTCGTAGAGCGAACCGGCACCTTTCGGAAAGCCGATGATAGGTACGTCCGGATGTGCTGTCCTCACAATACGCACGATCTCGGCTACTGGCTCGATGCACCAGCGCCGGAAACATTCCTCATCGAGAACTCCGGACCAGGAGTCGAAGATCTGGACCGTATCCGCGCCCGCATCGATCTGCCGCACTAGGTACTCGCCGGACTGCCGCGCAAGAACGGCGAGAAGTCGCTGGATCGCCTCGGGATTGCGATAGCCGAACAACCTCGCAGGTGCCTGGTCCGGGGTCCCGTGTCCCGCGATCATGTAGGTCGCCACCGTCCACGGAGCTCCGCAGAAGCCGATCAGGGTCGTCTCCGGCGGGAGTTCGGCGCGAAGCCGCCTCACCGTCTCGTAGACTGGCTCAAGGTGTTCATGAAAGCCATCGACGGCAAGCCGATCGATATCGCCGAGGTTGATCGGGGTCATCATCGGCCCACGTCCCTCCTCAAACCGCAGGTCGCGGCCAAGTGCATGAGGCACGACGAGGATGTCTGAGAACAGGATCGAGGCATCAAAGCCGAAGCGTCGGATCGGTTGCAGGGTCACTTCAACGGCGAGATCAGGATTGTAGCAGAGGTCGAGAAAGCTCCCGGCGCGTGCTCTGGTTTCGCGATACTCGGGCAGATAGCGCCCCGCCTGACGCATCATCCATATCGGTGGCGGAAAAACGGCTTCGCCCTTGAGCACGTCCAGGACCTTCCGGCCTGTCGCCATGTCACGTCTCCCGGCTTGGCTCCTTCAAAGATAAATATCTCTTAAAGGAATCTTTTGATTCTACGACTCTGTTGGTATCGGCAATCCGCCGCAGTTCCTCCTATATCGACAGCGGGCCGTCGGTGCGCGAGAACAATGACGAATTTGTCCCTGTTTGTGAAAATCGTGGATCGATAAGAATCCGTCATGAATATCAATATCTTCGGTGGCGGCTGGGGCATCCGCTGCCAAACTGACTCTGTACATGATTCACGTGTGTCACCGTTTTCCACAATTCCGGCGAAGGTCGTATCGGCGCGGTCAGCATTGTGGACAAGTCGGGCTCTGATACAGTCGCCGCGGCCGTCGACCGACAGATGGCCACGATATCCACATTTCTCAACAGGCCCGAGCGGACGCTGTGAACAAGCCGCAAAGCTTCTTCCACCTTCACCTGATTTCCGATGCTACCGGCGAGACCCTGCTCGCCGCGGGCCGCGCTGCTTCTGCGCAATATAAGGAAGCGCGCGCCATAGAGCACATCTACCCGCTGATCCGGACCGAGAAGCAGCTGCTTGCCGTCCTGGCGGAGATCGACGACACGCCAGGTATCGTCCTCTACACGGTGGTCGACCAGAAGCTTGCCACATTGATCGATACGCGCTGCGCCGAGATGGGGCTGCCCTGCGTTTCGGTACTTGAACCCGTCCTCACGGTATTCCAATCCTATCTTGGGGCTCCAGCTGGTCGCCGGGTTGGCGCGCAACACGTCCTTGATGCCGACTATTTCCGGCGCATCGACGCGCTCAATTTCACCATGGAGCACGATGACGGTCAGCTCCTGAACGACCTTAACGAGGCCGATGTCATCCTGGTCGGTATTTCGAGGACATCGAAGACCCCGACCAGCATCTATCTCGCCAATCGCGGGATCAAAACCGCCAACATTCCGCTCATCCTGGGCGTGGCTGTCCCCGAAAGTGTCGTTTTCGCGAGGAAACCGCTGATCGTCTGTCTGATCGCCACGGCCGAACGTATCTCGCATGTGCGCCAGAACCGGGTGCTCGGAAGCTCGGTAGGATATGATTCCCAGACCTACGTTGACCGAACCGTCATCGCTCAGGAACTGGCCTATGCGCGTCAGCTTGCGACGCGGCACGGTTGGCCGACCATCGACGTGTCGCGCCGGTCCATCGAAGAAACCGCCGCCGCCATTGTTGCGCTACGCGGCCGCCCGCGTTAACGCGACGTCGTCCAGGTGGAGAGAATGATGGCCCCCGATCTCGTGCTTGCCTCGGCAAGTCCGTTCCGACTGAAGATGCTGCAGGACGCGGGGCTCGACGTTTCGTCGTCGAGGCCCGAGATAGACGAGCGTGCCATCGAGGCCGCTGTCTCGGGATCGGGGCTGGCGCCCGGCGATCTTGCACTCATACTGGCCGAGGCCAAGGCTACGGAAGTGTCTCAGCGCAAGCCCGGTGCCTGGGTGATCGGCGCAGACCAGGTCCTTTCGCTGGAGGGAGAGGTCTTGCACAAGCCAGCCGATATGGAAGAAGCCCGTCGTCGACTGCTTTCGCTATCGGGAAAAGCGCACCAGCTTCACAGTGCTGTGGTGCTGGTTCGAGACGGTGCCCCCGTCTGGCGGCATGTCGCGGTCGCCAACCTTGCCATGCGGGCGTTCGATCCCGGCTTTGTCGGTCGCCACCTCGCCCGTGTCGGCGACAGGGCGCTTTCGAGCGTCGGCGCGTACCAGATCGAAGGTGAGGGCATTCAACTGTTTGAACGGGTCGACGGTGATCATTTCACCATCGTAGGCCTGCCGCTGCTGCCGCTGCTCGGCCAATTGCGGGCGGAGGGTGTGATCGATGGCTGATAGCACGACCATTCGCGCCTTCGTCGTCGGTCATCCTGTCGCCCATTCGCGCTCGCCGATGATACATGGTCACTGGTTGAAGGCTTTCGGAATCGATGGCAGCTATGAGCGCATCGACATCGGGCCGACTGCGTTTGCCGATTTTATTCGGCGTCTCCCGTCGTCGGGGTACGCGGGCGGCAATGTTACGATCCCGCACAAAGAGGCGGCCTTCACCCTTGCCGGACGGCGCGACGAAGCTGCCGAACTGATTGGCGCCGCCAATACGCTCTGGCTCGAGGACGGGTCTGTCTGTGCTTCCAATACCGATGCTTCCGGTCTCGCCTCCGATCTCGATGCACGCGCGCCGCAATGGCGCACAGCCCCTTCGGCACTCGTATTTGGCGCCGGCGGCGCCGCACGCGCGGTGCTTTTTGCCCTGCGCCAGGCGGGCATAGACCGCATCCATCTGGTCAACCGTACGCTCGACCGGGCGCGTGAGCTGGCCGACCGCTTCGGCGGCGGCGTCATCTGCCACGGCCCTGCGGCCGTCGACGAGCTGGCATCCGAAAGCGCGCTCGTCGTCAACACCACGGCGCTCGGGATGCACGGCAAGGGCACGCCGATGAACGATCTTTCGCGCCTGCCGGACGAGGGGGTCGTGGTGGACATCGTTTATACGCCGCTCAAGACACCGTTCTTGCGCGCGGCCGAGGACCGCGGCCTGACCGCGATCGACGGCCTCGGCATGCTGTTGCACCAGGCCGCACCTGGCTTCGAGCGCTGGTTCGGGCAGCGACCAGTCGTGACGGAAGAGTTACGCGCGCTGGTCGTCGCGGACCTGGAGTCCAACCGATGATCGTTCTTGGCCTCACCGGCTCGATTGCGATGGGCAAGTCGACCACGGCGGCAATGTTCCGCGACGCGGGCGTGCCCGTTCATGATTCCGACGAAGCGGTACATCGCGTCTACGCTGGGGCGGCCGTGCCGCTGGTCGAGACGCGGTTTCCCGGCACCGTTGTCGACGCCGTTGTCGATCGGGGCCGGCTCTCGGCAATCGTGCTTACCGATCCGGACGCGCTGCGCGATCTGGAGCGCATCGTCCACCCGCTGGTGCGCGCCGACGCCGATGCCTTCATCGAGCGCAATCGCGACGCGGGCGTCCCACTCGTAGTGCTCGACATTCCGCTGCTGTTCGAAACGGGCGGCACCGGACGCGTCGACCGCATCGCGGTCGTCACCGCCGATGCTGAGGTGCAGCGTCAGCGCGTTCTGGCTCGGCCTGGCATGACCGAGGAGAAGTTCGCGGCAATTCTAGCAAGGCAGACGCCGGATGCCGAGAAGCGGCGGCGGGCCGATTACATCATAGACACCGGCAAAGGCCTTGAAGCCGCCCGGGCACAGGTCGCGGCGATCATCGTGGCACTTGACGGTGGATCGTCGGCCGGTTGAGCGGGGAAACCTTGCCCCTTACCGGCAACGCAAGCATGGTGCCGGTCAGGAGCGAATCGATGCGCGAGATAATATTCGATACTGAAACCACGGGTCTCGACGCGCGCGAGGATCGGGTGATCGAATTTGGCGGTGTCGAGCTCGTCAACCGCTTCCCGACGGGGCGCAGTTTCCATGTCTACATCAACCCGCAGGGTCGCCGCGTCCATCCCGAAGCCCAGGCCGTCCATGGTATCAGTGATGCGGATCTCGCGGACAAGCCAATCTTTGGCGCGATTGCCTCCGAACTGTCGGCTTTCATCGACGGTGCGATCCTCGTTGCGCACAATGCCGGGTTCGACATGGGCTTCATGAATGCCGAGTTCGCCCGGCTTGACCTGCCGCCTATCGATCCAGGACTGGTCATCGACACGCTGGCCATCGCCCGGCGCAAGCACCCGATGGGGCCGAACTCGCTCGATGCGCTTTGCCGTCGCTATGGCATCGACAACAGCCATCGCACAAAGCACGGCGCGCTGCTCGACTCCGAGTTACTCGCGGAGGTCTATATCGAACTGATCGGCGGCAAGCAGGCCGCCCTCGGTCTTGAGGTTCAGTCCGGCCACGCAGTAGAAGCGGGTCGCGAGGAAGCAGTCATCAGCCTCGGCCAGCGCGAGCGGCCTCTTCCGCGCCGGCTGAGCGATGCGGATCGCTCAGCCCACGCTGCACTTGTCGCGGAGATCGGCGATCAGGCGATTTGGAAGTCGCTAGCGACCGAGCGAGAGGGTGCATAGGTCAACTCCCGGAAGCTTCTGAAACGGAAAAGGCCCGGCATCTACGCCGGGCCTTTTGCAATTCCGCGCTTTTGTAGAGCGGCAATCAGCTCGCGGACGCCGGAGCCTGCACCTTGGATCGCGCCTGCTCTTCGGCCATGCGCTGCTGGAACATCTGCGCAAAGTCGATCGGGTCGATCAACAGCGGCGGGAAACCGCCGTTGCGGGTCGCATCGGAAACGATCTGGCGAGCGAACGGGAACAGCAGCCGTGGGCACTCGATGAACAGGATCGGCAGCATGTGCTCCTGCGGGAAGCCGGCGACGCGGAAAACGCCGCCATAGATCAGCTCGACGTTGAACAGCACATCATTGCCATCGGCAGCCTTCGCGTTGAGCGTCAGCGTGACGTCGTACTCGGTCTCGGAAAGCGGATTGGCGTTGACGTTGACATTTACGCTTATGCCGGGCGCGCGCTCGCGGTTGCGCAGCGAGTTCGGCGCGCCCGGGCTCTCGAAGGAGAGGTCCTTCACATACTGCACCAGGATGTTGAGCGTGGGGGCTGCAGCGTTGCCGTTTGCGCCGCCCACGGTTGCCTTGTTGTCATCGGCCATCGGGCTGAAATCCTCTTTTCGGGGCCACGAAAGGCCGGAATTCGATCGCGGCGATGGCTAGCACGCTGCATCTGGCATGACAAGCGCAGGCGTATGGCGCGCGCGCTAGGTCAACGGCGATGATCTATTGTCGGCCGTGGCGGTTCGTCATTTCCGCTCGAGCTGTAATCGGAAGCGTCGAGATCGATTGTGCGCCCGCGCCGCATACCGCCGAAACCGGCCGAAAACCCGCTCCCATCAGCTGCGACGATGCGCTCCTTCACCAGCCGCCAACCGAACTCTCGGACGGCGGGTATGAACAGCAGAAGGCCGACGAGGTCGCTGACGAAGCCGGGCAAGACGAGCAGTATGCCCGCCAACATGATCATCGCGCCGTGCACGAGGTCGCGGGCCGGCGACTGCCCTTGCTCCGAAGCTTCCCTGATGCGTGTCAGTGCGCCGAAACCTTGGACGCGCAGCAGAACCCCGCCGAGTATGGTGGTGGCCAGCACCAGACCGATCGTCGCCAGCACGCCTATCTGGCTGCCGACCACGACGAAGCCGGCTATCTCCACCAGCGGCCAGGCGAGAATGATGATCGGCAGGAGGGGCATGGCACTTTGGGCCTTCGGTTTCGTGACGATTTGGATGTCCAGCTACATAGTGTCTCGCGGCTTTGATTTGAATGCTGACGGGATGCGTTCTATATGCAAGGGGATAGCCGGCGGAAAAGCGCTTTCGCGGGCCGGGAGGTTTTGGCGGACGCTATGGAATTCTTCGACTTGGGCACGATTTTCTTTCTGGTCGCTGCGATTGTGATCTTCTTCCAGCTGCGCAACGTGCTCGGGCGTCGCACCGGAAACGAACGTCCACCCTTTGACCCGTATACGGCGGCCCGCACGGGCGAGAAGGCCGAACCCGGCTCGGAAAACGTCGTCTCGCTGCCGCGCCGCAAGGGAGCGGCCGAAAGCGAAAACCCCTATGCGGCCATCGACGCCTTCGCCAAGCCGGGAACCGACCTCAACAAGGGGCTTCGCGCGATCCACGACGCGGATGCCTCCTTCGAGCCCAAGACCTTCGTCGAGGGCGCCAAGATGGCCTACGAGATGATCGTCATGTCCTATGCCGACGGTGATCGCCGCACGCTGAAGAACCTGCTTTCGCGCGAGGTTTATGATGGCTTCGTCGCTGCGATCGCCGACCGTGAGAGCCGTTCGGAGAAGATCCAATCCTCCTTCGTCGGCATCGACAAGGCAGATATCGTCGCCGCCGAGATGAAGGGAAGCGAGGCGCATGTCACCCTGCGCATTGTCAGCGAGTTGATTTCCGCCACGCGCGACAGCCGTGGTGAAGTGATCGATGGCGATCCCGAGACCGTTGCCGAGGTCAAAGACGTGTGGACCTTCGCCCGCGACACGCGGTCCAAGGATCCCAACTGGAAGCTGGTCGCAACCGAAGCCGACGACTGATCGCGGCCCTCTGGCGCCGGTCCTGGTCCGATGGTCCTTCCGTCCCTGCTGCGCAGGTCAGGTTTTGAGGATCTTGAGGGCTGGGCGTCTGATGCCGTTGTCGACGCCTGGCCGGCCTTCGTGCGCTCGGCGCGCCATGCCGCCGCGCGCCCCTACAAGACGGGAAGCTTCGGCGTCGAAGCCTCGGCGTTGGCCAGAACTCTTGACGGCTTAGACGATCGATCGATACTCGACGCGGCCTCCGCTCGCCGCTTTTTCGAGCAGCATTTCGTTCCCTGCATGGTGGAAGCGCCGGACGAGCCCGGTTTCGTCACCGGTTTTTATGAACCCGTCGTGGAAGCATCCCCCGTTCGGACCGAACGCTTCACCGTGCCGTTGTTCGGCATTCCCGACGATCTGGTCAAGATCGACGATGCCAACCGCCCGTCTGGTTTGGACCCATATCTCGCCTTCGGTCGCGATTCGCCCGAGGGAATTGTCGAGTATCCGGACCGGGCCGCGATCGAGAATGGGGCAATAGACGGTCGCGCTTCGGCGCTGGCGTGGCTGGCAGATCCTGTCGATGCCTTTTTCATTCATGTTCAGGGCGCGGCGCGGCTGCTGTTTCCGGACGCGAGTGAATTGGCCGTCACATACGCCGCCAAGTCGGGCCAGCGCTTCACCGGACCGGGCCATGTGCTGGCGGGGCTGGGCGAGATACCGCGGGAACAGGTCACGATGCAGTCCATCCGGGCATGGTTTCGCGCCAACCCCCATCGAACCGATGAGATACTGTACCATAACCGGTCCTACATTTTCTTCCGGGCCGCGCCCGTCGAGGAGCGCGATCTCGGACCGATCGCGGCTGCGAAGGTGCAGCTTACGCCTGGCCGTTCGCTGGCGGTCGACCGCCTGCATCATACGTTCGGCACGCCGGTCTTCGTCCAGGCGCCCGGTCTGACGGCTGTCGACGGGCGGCCCTTCGCGCGGTTGATGATTGCGCAGGACACCGGATCGGCGATCGTCGGGCCGTCGCGCGGCGACATCTTCACCGGTTCCGGCGATGCGGCTGGCAAGATCGCCGGTGTCATTCGCAGTCCGGCCACCTTCCACGTCCTCGTGCCACGCGTGCTCGCGGAGGCATGATATGAGCGGGGGATCGTCACGCTCGCTGTCGCATGAGGAGCGGATCCTTTGGAGCAGGGTGGCGCGGTCGGTCGCGCCGCTGCCGGGCAAGGCCGCCGATCCGGAGGCGGTTGAGGCGGCCGACTTTGCCACGCTGTTGGACGAGCGGCCTTCAGACGACAGGCAAATCGCGGTTTCTGCACCGTCCGTGGGCGTTGCACCGCCGCGTGCCGACCGTCAGCATCGGCTCGACTCGACGACGCGGGGCAAGCTGGCCAAGGGCAGGCTTGCGATCGAAGGCAAGGTCGACCTGCACGGCCTGACCCAAAGTGAGGCGCACGCGCTGCTGCTGTCCTTTCTTCATCGCGCCTATGCCGATGGGCGCCGCTACGTGCTGGTGGTCACCGGCAAGGGCGCTTCTCTCGGTAGCGACGGCGTCTTGAAGCGCGCGGTTCCGGCATGGTTGGCAACCTTGCCATTCCGCGCGCTGGTCTCCGGTCATGAAACGGCATCGCGCGGCCATGGCGGCGCCGGCGCGCTCTATGTGCGGCTTCGGCGTCGCGAGGCGCCGGCAGGATGACCCCCTTCGGTGTTAGAATGCGCGAGCTGCGCGCCGCGAAAGGCGTGACTCAGAAGCAGATGGCCGCCGCGCTCGGCGTCAGCCCGGCGTACCTGTCGGCTCTGGAGCACGGGAGGCGCGGCGCTCCCAACTGGGCGCTGGTGCAGAAGATCGTCGGATATTTCAACGTCATTTGGGACGAGGCTGAGGCGCTTCAGTATCTCGCCGCGGTGTCCCATCCCCGCGCCGTCGTCGACACGTCCGGCCTGTCGCCGAAGGCGACCATGCTCGCCAATCGGCTTGCTGGCGAGATCGGTCGGCTCGATGGCGCAACGCTCGACGCGCTGACGGAGATCCTCGATTCGGACCGCAGACGGTAGATAGTCTGTCGGAATCGGCCTTCTCCGTCCGTCCTATGATCGCAAGGATCGATGGAGGGAATGATGTCTGACCGCGCAATGGCCATCACGGGCTGGATTCTGACCGGCCTTTTCGCTCTCTTCATGCTGGGTGCCTCCGTCGCGCCCAAGCTCACCGGAGCGGAAGTGGCCGACGAGACGATGCGTCAGCTCGGCTGGCCCGACGGTTACGTATCGATGATCGGCGTTATCGAGCTCGGCTGCCTGCTGCTCTATCTGTTCCGCAAGACAGGCGTCTTGGGCGCCGTGCTGATGATGGGGCTGCTAGGCGGCGCGATGGCCACGCAAATCCGCGTCGGCAATCCACTGTTCAGCCACATCCTGTTCTCGATCTATCTCGGTTTCTTCATGTGGGGTGGACTGTGGCTGCGCGATCCCGCGCTGCGCCGGCTGTTTCCCTGGCGGCGGGACTGAAGGCCCGCCAATCGATCCAAACCCCGACGCGGCCTCAGAACAGGGCTTTCAGATCGTCTAGCCTGTCGTTGACCAGCCATCCATAGTAATTCTCCTGCGGCATCCTTGGCCGCTGGCCGGCCTGACGGCGCTTCTGGTTGTCGGCCTTGAGCGCCTGGGCGCGCTGGTCGGGATTGCCGACATTGTAGAGCGTCGCGGTGATCCCAGGGTTCTGGGAGATGTCGAAACCAGCGATGTCGCGATAGGCATCGATCGACTTCCTCAGCGTCGCGGCGACATAGTTCAACGTCAGATCGGGGTCCATGATCGTACGATAGACCTGCTGCGCGTTTTTGTGGTCGAGCCTGGGAAGGCCCGCCACCTGCGTGACGGTGTCGCTCATCTGCAAGGCGGTCAGCGGGTTGAGCTGGCCGATGCCGAAGGTCTGTCCCGCATAAAGCGGCTGGAAGAAGACGGCGCTGAAGCGGTCGTTCGGAAAGTTCCGCCCTTCGACCGCCTTGCCGCGGAATTCACGGTTCCACACCGTCTCGCGACAGGACCACTGCCGGTAGCTGCCCGACATCTCGCCGCATTTGGCGAATTGCGGCCGGCTGATGAAGTCGTCGATCGTCTCGCCGCCATGCGAGAAGGAGAGGCTGGAATTGAGGTACGAAACGGCCTTCACGTAATAGGTCTGCAGGTGGTCGTAGGCGTCGACATTGTAGGTGTGCTCGCCCACGATCGCGCCGACCACGTGCATGGGATCGATGCCGAATTTTTCGGAAACCGCGACGATCTTGGAGCGCAGCTGGGCGTCGTTCTTCAACAGCGCATAGACCTTGCCATATTTCGATTCGTAGGTCGCCTTGGCGGCCCGCGTCCGATTCGCGGAGGCCTGCGGAATGTCCGGCTGCTTCTCGAAACGATTTCCCGAAGGCACAAGCGCGGCCGCATTGGCGGGCAGCGAAGCGGCAAGGATGCCGAGGCAGACGAGTGCCTGAACAAGACGAAGCATGTGAATCCTGCAAGATGACCGGACTGGCGGGCCAAAATAGTTGCCGTGGCAAGTCGAGTCGAGTGGTCCGACGTTCAATCGTTCGTCAGCCACGAACCCAAGCCCGCAATCTACTTTCGCCCGCCTTTCCCTTACAGGATGAATCGCGACAAATCTGTGTTCTTCGCCAGATCGCCGACGCTCTTTGACACATAGGCCGCGTCGATCACGATCTCCTGGCCGGAACGGTCGGGAGCGTTGAATGAGATGTCGTCCAACACGCGTTCCATCACGGTCTGGAGTCGCCGCGCACCGATGTTCTCTACGCTGGCGTTAAGGTCGACCGCAATTCCGGCGAGCTGGTCGATGGCGTCGTCGGTGAAGGACAATGTCACGCCCTCCGTCGCCATCAGCGCCACATACTGCTTGATCAGGCTGGCCTCGGTTTCCGTAAGGATGCGGCGGAAGTCGTCCTTTTCCAGAGCGCGCAACTCGACGCGGATCGGCAGCCGTCCCTGCAATTCGGGCAGCAGGTCCGAGGGCTTGGCGACGTGGAATGCGCCGGAAGCTATGAACAGGATGTGGTCGGTCTTGACCGGCCCGTATTTGGTGGCGACGGTTGTACCCTCGACCAGCGGCAAGAGGTCGCGCTGTACGCCTTCGCGCGACGGGCCGCCGGAGATATCGCTGCGAGCCGCCACCTTGTCGATCTCGTCGAGGAAGACGATGCCGTCATTCTCGGTTGATTCCAGTGCACGCCGAACCACCTCGTCCTGGTCGAGCAACTTGTCGGACTCGTCGTTGATCAGCAGTCCGTAGGACTCCTTCACCGTTGTCTTGCGCGACTTGGTACGCTGGCCGCCCATCGCCTTCTGCAACATGTCGTTGATGTTGAGCACGCCGATATTGGCACCGGGCATGCCGGGAATCTCGAAGCCGGGCATGCCACCCGTGCCGGAATCCGAAACCTCGACCTCGATTTCCTTGTCGTCGAGTTCGCCGTCGCGCAGCTTGCGACGGAAGGAATCGCGCGTCGCGGGGCTTGCCGTTTTGCCGACCAGAGCCTCCAGCACCCGCTCCTCGGCATTGATATGGGCGCGGGCCTTCACGTCCTCGCGCATCTTCTCGCGCGTGAGCCCGATAGCCGTCTCGACGAGGTCGCGAACGATCTGTTCGACGTCCCGTCCCACATAGCCGACTTCGGTGAACTTGGTCGCCTCTACCTTGATGAAGGGGGCACCGGCAAGCCGGGCCAGCCGGCGCGAGATTTCCGTCTTGCCGACGCCGGTGGGGCCGATCATCAGGATGTTCTTCGGCATCACCTCCTCGCGCATCTGGCCGTCGAGCTGGTGACGACGCCAGCGGTTGCGCAGCGCGATGGCTACGGCGCGCTTGGCGTCCTTCTGGCCGATGATGAAGCGATCGAGCTCGGATACGATCTCGCGGGGAGAAAATGTTGTCATAGGATACGTTACGCTTGAGCCTTGAGGGGAGGGAGCCTGTCTAGCACGGATGTGGGGAGGGCGGGCCGCGCGATCAAGCGGCCGGCGTGGCGCCGCTTCACAGCGATTGGTCCGGCGTGTCGATGGCCATCATGAGCACCGGTCCATAGATCGAAGTCCGCGTATCGAAGGCGACGAAGCCGGCCTTCGCATAGGCTGCGATCGCCCGCGTGTTCTCCGGATGCGGATCGATGATGACGCGCTGCACGCCCTCCGAGAAGAGCTGGCGCACGAAGGCAGAGATCGCGCCTGAGCCGTGGCCCTTGCCCAGAAACTCGGCCGGCCCGATGGAAATATCCATGCCAAGCGTGCCAGTGGGCTGGTCCTGGTAGGGGTGGTCGTCCTCGAGATGCGGGTCGTAGGTCTGGAGATAGGCGAATGGGCGTCCGTCGAACTCGACGACGAGCGGCTCGGTGGCAATGTCGCTGATCGCGTCGGCGATCTCGCGCAGGCCTTGTTCGGGATCGCCCCACCATTCGGCGACATGCGGTTCGCCAAGCCAGCGCGCAATCATAGGCAGGTCATCTTCGGTCAGACTGCGGAATGCGTAGGTCATCGTCGCTCGAACCTCCCGACAAGCCGCGTCAGCTTACGCCAGCTTGCTGTTCCGGGGCTGGCGCCCTGAAGTCGATCGCGTATCGCGGATCAGTTCGCATCGAGTGTTTCGATGACCACGCTATCGTTGGTATAGACGCAGATATCGGCGGCAATCTGCATCGCCTTACGGGCGATTTCCTCGGCGCTCTTTTCGGTATCGATCAGCGCCCGGGCCGCCGCGAGTGCGTAGTTGCCGCCCGATCCAATCGCCATCACGCCGTGCTCGGGCTCCAGCACGTCGCCGGTGCCGGTCAGCGCCAGCGTCACATTGGGGTCGGCGACCAGCATCATTGCTTCCAGTCGGCGCAGATAGCGGTCCGTGCGCCAGTCCTTGGCCAGCTCGACGGCGGCGCGCGTCAGCTGATCGGGATACTGCTCCAGCTTCGCCTCCAGCCGTTCCAGTAGCGTAAAGGCGTCGGCGGTCGCGCCGGCAAAGCCCGCGATCACATTGCCCTTGCCGATGCGGCGTACCTTTCTCGCGTTACCCTTCATGATGGTCTGGCCGAGGCTCACCTGGCCGTCGCCGGCAATCACCACCTTGCCGCCCTTGCGCACCGTGACGATCGTTGTGGCGTGCATGCTCTGGTCGTTCGACATATCAGCTCCGATACTGTCTGCGGCCGGCCCGCGCGATGCAGCGCCGGCCGCGTTGCTGCTTATGTATGTGAGCCGCCGGCGAATGCAATCGGCAGCGGCAGCCGCGCTGGCGTTCGCCGGGTCATGCTGGTAAGAGGGCCTCGCTTCGGGACAGCAAAGGGTAGCGACAGCATGGCCGCCAGGGACCGCAAGGCGAGCGTTTCGCGCAGGACGAAGGAAACCGAGATCGCCGTCAGCGTCGATCTCGATGGCGCCGGCAAGGCGACGATCTCGACCGGCGTAGGCTTTTTCGACCATATGATCGACCAGCTTTCGCGGCATTCTCTAATCGACATGACCGTCGGGGCGAAGGGCGACCTGCACATCGACGACCACCACACCGTCGAGGATACGGGTATCGCCATCGGCCAGGCGATCGCGAAGGCGCTGGGCGAGCGGCGCGGCATCGTCCGCTACGCCTCGCTAGACCTCGCCATGGACGAGACGCTGACGCGTGCCGCGGTCGACGTTTCGGGCCGGCCGTTCCTTGTCTGGGATGTGCGCTTCTCTTCGCCGAAGATTGGCACCTTCGATACGGAACTAGTGCGCGAGTTCTTTCAGGCACTGGCGCAGAATGCCGGCATCACGCTGCACGTGACCAATCACTACGGTGCAAACAACCATCATATTGCGGAGACCTGCTTCAAGGCGGTGGCGCGTGTGCTGCGCGCTGCCATCGACATCGATCCGCGGCAGGCCGATGCCATCCCGTCGACCAAGGGCACTCTTAACGGATGACCGGCCGTGGCTAGCTATGTGGTGATGGAACCGCCGCAAGGCGACGCGGAACGTGCCGTTCTGGTGCGCGACGGCTTCCACGTCCTCGCTTTGGTGCTTCCGGTCGTCTGGTTGCTCGTTCATCGGCTGTGGCTCGAGACGCTGGCGTTCGTCGCTGCTGCCCTTTTGCTTGGCACTCTGACCAACTTTGCCGGCCTGGGTCCGGCGGGGACGGCGGCGTCGCTGCTGCTTGCGCTCTATGTCGGCATGGAAGGCGCCGCGCTGAAGCTCGCGGCGCTGCGCCGCCGGGGGTGGCGTGAATGGGGCGTGGTCGAAGCGGCCAACTCGCGCGATGCCGAAATCTGCTACCTGGCGGAAGTCGCCAGCGATGAACGGGACGAGAAGACCGCCGCTGTTTCTTCTGCTGTTGCGCCGCAATACAGGCAGCCGTCGTCCGGACCTGCCCTCGGCCTGCTGGCCTATCCGGGGCGCGGCTGATGCGAGTCGCCGTCATCGACTACGGCTCGGGCAATCTGCGTTCGGCCACCAAGGCCTTCGAGCGCGCCGCAAGCGAGGCCGGCATCTCCGCCGAGATCGACCTCACGGCCGAGGCGGACCGCGTGGCCACGGCCGATCGCATCGTGCTCCCGGGCGTCGGCGCCTATGCCGATTGCAGCGCGGGCCTTCACGCCGTGCCCGGCATGGTCGAGGCTATCCGCGAGGTGGTGGAGCGGCATGGCAGGCCCTTCCTCGGCATCTGCGTCGGCATGCAGCTCATGTCCGCGCGCGGATTGGAGAAGACGATCACCGACGGCTTCGGCTGGATCGCTGGCGATGTGAGGGAGATCGAGCTCGACGATCCCGCGCTGAAAATCCCGCAGATCGGCTGGAACACGATTCACGTGAAACAATCGCATCCGCTCTTTTCCGGCATCCACACCGGCGACGACGGACTGCATGCTTATTTCGTCCATTCCTATCATCTCGACGCCGAGCGCGGAGACGACGTTCTGGCGGAGACCGACTATGGCGGGGCAGTCACGGCCGCGGTCGCGCGCGACAACATGGCCGGCACACAGTTTCACCCGGAAAAGAGCCAGGCCCTCGGCCTGGCCCTGATCGGCAATTTTCTGCGCTGGAAACCCTGAGGAGGAGACGATGAGCAAGAAGGGCTACTGGATGGGCATGGTCGATATCGGCGACCCTGACGGATATCCGCAATACATTGCCGCCAACAAGGCCGCCTTCGACAAATACGGCGCGAGGTTCCTGGTGCGCGGCGGGCAGGGCGAGGTATTCGAAGGCCCGGCCGCGACGCGGCTGGTCGTCATCGAGTTCGACAGCTACCAGACCGCGCGCGACTGCTACCATTCGCCGGAGTATCAGGCGGCGCTGGAATTGCGCCGGCAGTTCGCAACCGTGCATTTCGCCATCGTCGAAGGCGTCTGATTCGGTGATCCTCTTCCCCGCTATCGATCTCAAGGGTGGCCAGTGCGTCCGGCTCAAGCTCGGCGAGATGGCGAGCGCTACCGTCTACAACGAGGACCCTGCCGCTCAGGCGCGGGCTTTCGAGGACCAGGGTTTTTCGTGGCTGCATGTTGTCGATCTCGACGGCGCCTTCGCTGGTGAGAGCCGCAACGGCGAGGCGGTTGAGGCGATCCTGAAGTCGACGCGCAACCCAGTCCAGCTAGGCGGCGGCATCCGAACCCTTGCGCAGATCGAGGCGTGGCTGGAAAAGGGGCTCGCACGGGTCATCCTCGGCACCGTCGCAGTGCGTGATCCCGAATTGGTGAGGCAGGCTTGCGTTGCATTTCCCGGCAAGGTCGCGGTCGGCATCGACGCACGGAGAGGGAAGGTGGCGGTCGAAGGCTGGGCGGAGGAATCGACGCTGGGCGCCATTGAGCTCGCGCGGCGTTTCGAGGGCGCCGGCGTCGCGGCGATCGTCTATACCGATATCGACCGCGACGGGGTGCTCACCGGCATTAACTGGGAAGCGACGATCGATCTGGCAGACGCGGTTTCGATTCCGGTCATCGCGTCCGGCGGTTTGGCTTCAATCGCAGACATCGTGCGTATGACGATGCCGGATGCTTCCAAGCTCGAAGGCGCGATCTCCGGCCGCGCGCTCTATGACGGCCGCATCGACCCGGCCGAGGCGCTGGCGGTGCTAAAAAAGGCCAGGGGACAGGCCGCATGACCCTCAAGGCCCGCGTCATTCCCTGCCTCGACGTGCACAATGGCCGCGTCGTCAAGGGCGTCAACTTCGTCGACCTGATCGACGCCGGCGATCCCGTCGAGGCCGCCCGCGCCTATGACGCGGCCGGCGCAGACGAACTCTGTTTTCTCGACATCACCGCCTCGTCCGACGGCCGCGAGACGATCTTCGACGTGGTCGCACGCACTGCCGAGCAATGTTTTATGCCGCTCACCGTCGGCGGCGGCGTCAGGCAGGTGGCCGATATCCGCAAGCTGCTTCTGGCCGGCGCCGACAAGGTGTCGATCAACACCGCCGCGGTGAAGAACCCGGAATTCGTCGCAGAAGCCGCAGACAAGTTCGGCAATCAGTGCATCGTCGTAGCCATTGATGCGAAGAAGGTCTCCGGCGCCGACGAGGCCGCGCGCTGGGAAATCTTCACCCATGGCGGCCGCCAGCCGACCGGCATCGACGCCATCGAGTTTGCGCGCCGCGTTGTCGATCTCGGCGCGGGCGAAATCCTTCTCACCTCGATGGATCGCGACGGCACCAAGGCCGGCTACGACATCGCGCTGACGCGCGCGGTCGCTGACGCGGTGCGCGCGCCGGTCATCGCCTCGGGCGGCGTCGGCACCCTCGACCATATGGTTGAGGGCATACGCGACGGCCATGCCACCGCTGTTCTGGCGGCGTCGATATTCCATTTCGGCACCTACACCATTGCACAGGCCAAGGCGCACATGGCACAAGCCGGTCTGCCGATGCGGCTCGATGCCGTCGCCTGAACCGGGGGAGAGGCGCGTGTCCGGGTTTACCCTCCACGATCTTGAAAAGATTGTCGCCGAACGCGGCGCGTCGGGCGCAACCGATTCCTGGACGGCGAAGCTGTTCGCCAAGGGCGTCGACAAGGCGGCCCAGAAGCTTGGCGAGGAGGCGGTCGAGACGGTGATCGCTGCCGTGCGGAAAGACAGGGCGGCGGTCGTTTCGGAAAGCGCCGATCTACTCTATCATTGGCTTGTCGTGCTGGCGCTGGCCGGTGTCAGCCTTGACGACGTACTCGCCGAGTTGGACGCGCGCACGGCCCGCTCCGGCTTGGACGAGAAGTCGTCCAGGGGCGCCTGAGGGACGTTCGGGAGCGCAAGCGAATGCCGATGGATCAGCTCGTCCCGACGCAGAAATACTCGCCCTACCGCATCTTCTCCGCCGAGCGCTGGGCGGAGTTCCGCGCCGATACCCCGCTGACTCTCACCGAAGACGAGGTGCGTCGGCTGCGCTCGCTCAACGATCCGGTCGATCTCGGCGAGATCAAGCGCATCTATCTTTCGCTGTCGCGGCTGCTCTCGGCGCATGTCGAAGCCAGCCAGCTGCTGTTCCGCCAGCGTCAGGCCTTCTTCAATGCCAACGACGCCAGGAAGACACCCTTCATCATCGGCATCGCGGGTTCGGTCGCCGTCGGCAAATCGACCACGGCGCGCGTGCTGAAGGAACTGCTGCAGCGCTGGCCGTCGAGCCCGAAGGTCGACCTGATAACCACTGATGGCTTCCTGCTGCCCAATGACGTGCTGAGGCGCGACAACCTCATGGAGCGCAAGGGTTTTCCGGAGAGTTACGACGTTGGGGCGCTGCTACGCTTTCTGTCTGCGATCAAGTCGGGCCAGCCCGACGTGCAGGCGCCGCTGTACTCGCATATGACCTATGACGTGCTTCCGGGTGCCTTCCAGACCGTGGACCGGCCCGACATCCTCATCTTCGAGGGCATCAACGTGCTGCAGCCGCGCGAGCTGCCTAAGGACGGCACTTTCGTGCCTTTCGTGTCCGACTTCTTCGACTTCTCGATCTACATCGACGCCGACGAGGCGCTTATTCACGCGTGGTACATCGATCGATTCATGCGGTTGCGCGAGACGGCATTCACCAATCCGGAATCCTTCTTCCACCGCTACTCTCAGCTTTCGGAAGATGCGGCGCGCGCCATCGCGGAAGGGCTTTGGGCCAACATCAACCTGAAGAATCTCCGCGAGAACATCCTTCCGACCCGGCCACGCGCCGATCTGGTGCTGCGCAAGGGCGCAGACCACCTGATCGAGGAAGTGGCGCTCAGGAAGCTGTAACGCCGGCTTCCCGCGGATTGACCCTGCGCAGCGTCAGGTTGATCCGGCCGCCGCGCTTCAGCAGGTCGGACGTTTCGGGATAGATGCGGTCGACGCCATGGAAGGCGAGCCGTCCCTCGCCGCCCAGCACGACCACGTCGCCGCTTTCGAGTCGGAAGGATACTGTCGGATCGCCTCGCGCCGTCCCGCCGACCCTGAACAGGCAGTCGTCGCCCAGCGACACCGAAAGCACCGGTGCCGACAGGTCCCGTTCGTCGCGATCCTGGTGCAGACCCATCTTCGCCCCGGCCTCGTAGAAATTGACCAGGCAGGCCTCCGGCGGCGCGGGATGATCGGCGAAGCGTCGCCACAGCTCGAGCAGTGCCGGGGGCATCGCCGGCCACGGCGTGCCGGTCTCCGGATGGTGGCGCTGGTAGCGATAGCCGCCCTCCTTGTCCGTCACCCATCCCAGTTCCCCGCAATTGGTCATGCGCACGCTCATGGGCTTGCCAGTGCGCGGCATGCGCGGCGTGAACAGGGGGGCCTGCTCGACGACGGCGCGGATGTCCGCGACAAGCGCTTCCTGGGAAGCGCGGTCGAGAGCGGCGGGTATGTGGCGGATGCCGGGTGGGAGGAGATCCATTCTGCAATCGCCGTCTCGGGTCGCGCCGCCGGATCGACGTCGTACTTCAGGAAATCATGGTCCGTGCCCCAGCGCCACCCGAAACGAGCATCGCTCGCTAGGATGCGTGGACACTTGGGATTCCCAAGAGCGGTGATACGTGATTCAAGGCTGTCTTTTGGAGGCAGCCATGGGCGTTCTGGACCGCCTGATTCTCCGGGACGATCAATGGGAGCGGATTTCGCCGCATATCATCGGTGATGAGCGGACGCGTGGTTCGTCGGGTCGCGACAATCGCATGTTCGTCGAGGCGGTGTTGTGGATCGTGCGGACTGGCTCGCCCTGGCGCGACCTGCCCGAGGTTTTCGGCGACTGGAATAGCGTCTTCCGCCGCTTCAGTCGCTGGAGCCACAAGGGCGTCTGGTGGCGCATCTTCGCAGCGATGTCGGACGACCCTGATTTCGAATATCTGATCGTCGATTCCACCATCATCCGCGCTCATCAGCATGCCTCGGGCGCTAAAAAGGGGGGGCTGAAGATCAGGCCCTTGGCCGCTCCCGCGGCGGCCTGAGCACCAAAATCCATATGGCCGTCCGCGGCCTCGGCTGCCCGGTGCGGTTCACAGTGACAGCCGGTCAGCAAGGGGACTGCCCGCAGGCTTACGATCTGATCGAGGGCTTGCCCGCAAAGGTGGTCATGGCCGACGCAGCCTATGACGCCGATCCTCTGCGCCAGAAGATCGCTGCGAAGGGCGCCGTCGCCGTCATTCCCAACAATCCGTCGCGGGCTCGCAAATATCCCCTCGACAAGCACCTCTACGCACAGCGCCACCTGATCGAGTGCTGCTTCTCAAAGCTCAAGCAGTTCCGCCGCGTCGCAACTCGCTTCGAAAGACCGCAAGACACTACCTCGCCGTCGTAACCATCGCTGCGACCGTCCTATGGATCAAGTAAGTGTCCACGCATCCTAAAGCGTGTCGCATCTATTCTGCCTCATATCCTGCGGTTTTGAAGAAGTTTCGGCATTCGGTGACTGAAAAGAGACCGACAATGTCGCCGAGCGCTTGGGTGATCGCATCAAAGCTGCGGGCGGCGCGCTTTCGCAGCAACGCCTTGAGTTTTGCGAAGGCCATT
>Ga0307505_10000298_pt1 | contig 58299 bp, 48 predicted proteins | sample 23_S_MG_FD_202183 | JGI IMG/M metagenome (GOLD analysis project Ga0307505, IMG submission 202183) | Soil microbial communities from Populus trichocarpa stands in riparian zone in the Pacific Northwest, United States - 23_S | ecosystem: Environmental > Terrestrial > Soil > Riparian zone > Trees...
CATGCGCAGGCGGCGCAAGGCGGCGACGGAACTCTCCGGCAAAGGATCGCGATACTCGACCATCCGCTGGCGGTCCGGCCGCGCTGCGAGTTGCCGCGCCGCGGCCCGGCACGCGGCTGCGACCGCCTCCGCGCGCTGTTCCGGTGTGAGTCCGCGATACGGCGCGGCTTCACGCTCTACGGCCGTACGGTTGTCCACGGCCCATGGCGGAATCACGGGGCGAGTCATAAGGCGGCGACTCTAGCGCATTCCCGTCGCAGCGGCGACGCCGTGCTGCCCCACGCCGAGGTCCTGGTTCACCCGGGATCGTCCTGCACCGCACAGATCGAGGAAACCCAGGATTCACATCAATCCTCATTGTCACCGACGTCCACCTCGATCGTCAGTGTGTACTCGTCTGATTGGCGATACTCCGATGCCGTGGTCGTCAGCACGAAGCTGACGAAGCGCGGTGCAGGGGTCGCGCCAGGAGGGAAGCTCAGCTGCCACGTCGGATGGAGGTCGAAGGGCGACTCGCCGATCTCGACCTCGTCCCCCACTTCGGACAACAGACCGGTGCTGAAGACGATCTGCACCTCCGGGTCGATCTCGGTGATCCGCATTCCGATCGGGGTGCCGTCGGGAACACCAAAGGGCGACTGGGCGAGATCGCGCGATCCGAGCGCCACGAATCCCGGGACGGTGGCACTGTAAATGGAGAACCCACCGACTTCGGTGTTGAACTCCACCGGCACCGGGACGCCGAAGTCGAAGTCGGTGACGATCTGTCCGCCGTTCAGCTCGCTGGAGCCGAGGATCAACTCCAGCGGCTCCTCGACCTCGACCGGACCGTCGTCCCAGCAGCCGCCGAGGCTAAGTACGGCGCACAGGAACGCCAGCGAGATCGCCGAGCGGAGGAAGGGTTTGACGGCGCTGGCTGCAGCGAGGGTTCGAACGGATTTCTCCGTTGGATATTCGCCCCCGTGCGCGCTTCGCGCGACGATGGGCTCGGCAGTGCCGGCACAGCCGACACTGCCTCCGGCCCGTGCCGCGAGGGTTCGAACGGATTCTCTCATGAGTGTCTCCATTGGATATTCGTGGATACTCGGTCAGAAGCGGAACAAGGCGCCGCCTGATATCCCCGCGCCGGGCAGCGGTGCGAATTCCTTTCGCGTCGATGTCGACAGACGGGCGTCCTGGTTGAGGAGGTTCGTTGCGCGCAAGAACAGGTCGAGCGTCCCGAAGCTCATCGGAACGTGGTAGTTGGCGCCGATATTGAGCATCCAGTAGCCGTCGGTCGGGAGTATGAACTCGGGCGTGTTGTCTTGACGCCTCGACCACATCAGCGAGGTGTCGGCGCTGAGTTCTTCCCAGTGCAGCACGACCTCGCTGCCGAGGCGCAGCGGCGGCAGGTACGGCAGCGCCTCCCTGGTGTCCCGGTTGCGCGCGTAGACCCAGTCGGCCAGCAGGTTGAAGTGGACGTCGTATGTCGCGGCCTCGATGGCATGGATCGTCAGGTCGGCTTCGGTACCGACGAACACCGCCGGTACGTTCTCGAACTGGAAGACGGGAATGATCGGATCGCCGCCGTGCGAGTGGCCTAGGTCGCCGGTGTCGAAGAACTCCCCGGTTGGAATGAGGTCGATGAAGTTGTCGATCTCGTTGTAATAGGCGCCCACCGAGCCGGTCACGCGGCCGGCCTCCTTGCGGGCGACGACTTCAAAGCCGAGGGACTCCTGCGTCGACAGGTCGCGGTCGCCGACTTCGAACTGCGCCGTCGCCAGATGTGGGCCGTTGGCGTAGAGCTCAGCGGCGTTGGGCGGGCGCTGCGCGTAGGCGAGGTTGACCGCGACCGAGTATGGATCGATCGGCGTCAGCACGGCGCCCACGGAGCCGCCTCCGGTGACGAAGTCGCGTGAGTCGCCGCTACCGAAGATGGGCGAATCGTCGGCGTCGGCCGAAGAGATGTCGAGCCGACCCGCTGCTTGCAGTCGCGCCGCTCCCAACACGATCTCCTCGAACGCGAACAGCGACTGGACGGCCGTCTCGGAGCGGGGGAAGAACGCCTCGGCGCCGGTGGCGTCGAAATCCGAGTAGAAACTCTCGAAGCCGAACGCGCCTTCGATGCCGGCGATCGGCGTGTGAACGGCGTCGATGCGCAGGTTGTAACCGGTGTTCTCGAAGCGCGTCCCGACGCGGGTGCCGCGCGTGGTGGCCTCGAGCTCCTCGTGCTGGTAATCGACGAGGCCAATCCGCGAGGTGACCGTCGAGAGGCCGCGCAACGGCGCGTCGACGGAGCCGGAGATGTCGAGGCGGCGCTGTTCGAGATCGATGAACGTCGACGGCGCGCCCGGGATTCCGTACTCCGACGTGTAGATCTCCGGCGCGAGTCCGATGTAGCCGCCGTCCCAGTGGTAGGCGACTCCGGCACCGCCACCGGTGTTCTCGAGCGCGGTGTTGATCAGCCGGTTCTTTTCTTCGGTCTCGCCGGGGGGCAGTGGAGAGCTCTCGCGCAGCGCCGACGATCGCGCGAATCCGGGGATCGCTACGTCGTCGGTCTTGCGCGCGAAGCCGTCGGCGTGAATCGCGAAACCCTTGTATCCGCCTTCGAGGTAGGCAACGCCGGCTCCCTCGTTGTTGACGGAGTTGCCGCGCCCGAGAATCGCGCCGCGGATCGGGACGTCGATCGGTTCATCCGGGATGCGTCGGGTAATCACGTTGACCACGCCGCCGATCGCGCTCGGTCCGTACAACAGCGCGGAAGGACCGCGCACCACCTCGGCCCTTCGGATCAGCAGCGGCTCGATCCCCACGGCGTGATCCGGACTGATCGACGAGGCGTCGAGCAGTCCGAGGCCGTTCTGCAGCACACGGATGTTGTCACCCTGCAGGCCGCGAATCACGGGTCGGCTGGCGCCCGGCCCGAAGTAGCTCTGGCTGACTCCCGGCAGCTCGCCGAGAATCTCGCCGAGCTGAGGCGCGGCGCGCTGGCGGATATCCTCTTCCGTCATCACCGCCACCGGTTTCGCGAGTTGGTGCGTGGTCCGCTGCAGCGGCGCGGTGATGACGATCTCCTCGATGTGCTCGCGGTGCCTCGGCTCGCCCGCACGCAGCTCCAACGGGTCGCCGGTCGCGGCGCCTTCGCCGGCGGTGTCCGCGGACGGAGCGTCGGCGGCCGTCGCCGGCGCCAGGAATCCAGCGGAGAGGAGCACCGCGGCGGCGACCGAAAGGTAGGGGCGCGATCGTTTTTGTTTGCTCATGATCGCAAATCCTCAGCAACCGTCGAGAGCATCGCGCACGGCGCTAATCAGCTCGTTGACGCCGACGGTGACGTCACCGTTGATGTCGAAAGCCGGGCATTGGTCGGCCATCCTCAACTGGATGTTCTCGTCGAGTGCGACGATCTCCAGCGAGATCTCCGTGCCCGCGGGCAGCGCGAACACTCCCTCGCCCGGCTCGTCCTCGGCGCGATCGAAGCCCGGATCGACGGCGGTGAACAGGCCTTCGGGAGCGCCGCTGTCGGAAACGCGTACGAACGGGCGCTCGCCGAACGGATAGTCGATCAACAGGTTGCCGACGCCGGCGGAATCACCGCCGACGAGCAGGTCGGCATGTCCGTCGTCATGCCCGTGTTGGGCAAGGGTGATCGCAGGAAACGCGATCAGTGCAAAGCTCGCCGAGACGACGAGCGCTTTTGTCCATGAAGTCATTTTGTTTCATCCTCCTAGCCCGAACATTTATAAATGATCCGGGCTAATTCCCTCGCGATGAGGGATCGTTGGTTGGGTTCTCGAAATTCGAAATCTCTCGAAGTCACCAACGACTCGCGGCGGTCCGCGTCCGAGCGCCGCGCGCAAGGGTGGCCGCCACTCCGGTCGCAAACGGAAGGCCGCGACCGCCGCGCGCACCACCGTCAGCGGCAGCACCGCGGCCGGTTCTGGAGCGTCGCTCACCATCGAGGACGCCAGCCAGCACGCGTCGCAGTCCGATGCCTGCAGTACGTGAATGGTCGCGTGCGCCCGCACCAGGAGCGGCGCGGCGATGATCGCCGCAACGACGATCAGTACCGCCGCGCGCGGAAGGATTCGCATCGGTTTCATCGGGGAGTCGTAGCCGCGGTCTCCCATGGCGACTCGCCGTTCGACGGCTGCCGCCATGCCTCGTCCACCACCGGGGAAGCCGTGCCACGCGCGGCCTCCCCTACAGGAGTGATCAGCTACAGGGAGTTGCACCGCCGGCGGACTCGCCGGCGGAGGACCCTGAGCTGAAAAGGCTTCTGCTGCGACGGCGCGGAAGAATGAACGCGATCGATCTACGCCCGAGCGCAACTGACCTGAGATAGGTCAACTACACTCCGCGCGTTCGACCAAACGCGGACCCGGCAGACGCAGCGCCTCTCAGGCGCGAGCGGCCGGTGGGCCGCGAGAGTGTAGCTCGGAGACCTCGATGCGCAGATCCGGCGAAGCGGGCGCCGTGGCGTCCACCATTCGCACGATCGCGACGAAGCCGAGCGCGGGGGCCCCGATGACAGTCCCCGCGGCGTTCTTGGACCAATGGCAGGTTCCGCAATCGACCGAGTCGATTGCACCATGGTGCTCGAACGAATGCGCAATGCCGATCGCCGGCGCGGCAAGGACCGCCCCAGCAAACAGCAAAACCACCAAGCGGGAGAGAATCCCGATTCGGCGTTTGCGCATAGGGGCGGACCATTAGCCCTCGACGGAAGATCGGTCAAGTTAGGTGTCACCACTGACCCGGGCAATTGCCACCCGGCGCCTAGCAGTCCGCTGTTACGAAAGGATGACAGACAATTGACAGATATCTGCTTCACGGATACAGACATCTGCCATGAAGACCACTCTTCATTTGGACGATCGGGTCGCAGCGGCGGCCAAGAGCCATGCGGAGAAAGAGGGAACGACCCTGACCGCGGTGATCAATACGGCTCTGCGGCAGTTTCTCGCACGGTCGCGACGGCCTTCCGAGGGTTTCAAGCTCGTGCTGCACAGTCGCGATACCGCTTCGCAGCCGGGCGTTGACCTTGAAGATCGGGCGTCACTGTACGATCTGATGGGCGATCGGTGATCGCCGTCGACACCAACATCCTGGTGTACGCGCACGGCCGTCAGTTCGCGAAGCACGACGCGGCTAGACAGAGGATCGTGACCCTGGCCGAGGGCGCGATGCCATGGGGCATTCCGTCGGTATGCCTTCAGGAGTTCCTGCGAGTCGTCACCCACCCACGCGTCCTGACCGCGCCCTACTCGATGCCGGAAGCGATCGCCGCGCTCGCAGCGGTCCTCGCGTCGCCAACGGCGGAGGTGCTGCTCCCAGGCCCGAACCACTGGCTATATCTGGCGGAGGCAGCGGAAGAGGCGGATGCTCGCGGCAACCTGGTGTTCGATGCTGGAATTGTCGCGATTTGTCGCGAAAGCGGCGTCACGGAGTTGATTACGGAAGACCGCGACTTCGACCGCTTCCAGCGCTTCACGACCAGTCGGCTGTAGAGGGGTGGCGGCGACCGCCCCCCCGAGATGGCAGTGCGCCTGCAGCGGGATCATTCCGAGTTCACTCGTTGAGGCTCCTGGTCGGATGTGGCGGAGTCGAAGTGTTGCAGAGCTGCGGAACGCGGAAGTATTCTCGCGCAACATTCTCTGCCGCGCCGCATCTCCGTTTGGTCCAGAGAAATGGCCAAATATGAGAGACAGCGCCATCGAGGAACCATTGGTCCGATCCGACGAGCCAGCACCCCTACGCGCGCGCCTCGAAATGCAAAGGCCCGTCATTGAGTCAACGCCGTCTGGATGCGGCGGCGCCTCTCTCGATTTCGAGGGCCACGTAACCTCGGTCGAGTCGCGAGGCCTGCGGCGGGGACGAGTGACCACCCTACAGGTCAACGTCGGCAAGCTCTGCAACATGGCGTGCCATCACTGCCACGTCGACGCCGGGCCGAAGCGGACCGAGATCATGCCGCGCGCGACAGCGGAGCGGGCGATCGAGCTGTTGGCGGCGAACCCCGAGGTCGACACGCTCGACCTGACCGGCGGGGCGCCGGAACTCAATCCGAGTTTTCGCTGGATGGTGAGCGAAGCGCGGCGCCTCGGACGTCAGGTGATCGACCGCTGCAACCTCTCGGTACTCCACGAGCCGGGTCAGGAGGATCTGGCGGAGTTTCTCGCGGCGTCGGCGGTCCGCGTCGTCGCGAGCCTGCCGTGTTACGGCGAGGAGAACGTCGACAAGCAGCGCGGCGGCGGCGCCTTCGAGAAGAGCATCCGCGCGCTGCGCCGACTCAACGCGCTCGGCTACGGCTCGGGCGATTCGAGTGACTCGGGCCAATTGACGCTCGACCTCGTCTACAATCCCGTCGGCGCGTTCCTGCCGCCCGAGCAGGCGAGCTTGGAGGAGCGATACAAGGCGGAACTCCAGCGGCAATTCGGGGTGCGCTTCGATCGCTTGCTGACGATCACCAACATGCCCATCAAGCGTTTCGCGACCTGGCTCGCCAAGGCGGGAGAGCTCGACGCGTACATGAGCCTCCTGGTGAACCACTTCAATCCGGCAACCGTTCCGCAACTGATGTGCCGCTCGCTGATCAGCATCGGCTGGGACGGGCGCGTTTACGACTGCGACTTCAACCAGATGCTCGAACTGCCGATCGGCACGGCATCGGCGCGAACCGTTTGGGATCTCGACGATCTCGGATCCCTCGAGGGCGCGGCCGTCGCCACCGGCCCGCACTGTTTCGGCTGCACCGCCGGCTCCGGCTCGAGCTGCACCGGCGCGCTGCAGTGAACGCCGCTTCTGCGTGCGCGGTTTGCGGGCGCGAGGGCGGTGATGTATTCGCGCGCTGGTGGAGAGTACTCGAATGCGCGCGGTTTTCTTTGGAGCCTTGTTGATGCTGGCAAGCTCGGGACTCTGGGCCTGCGCGGCGCAGAAGCCGGTCAAGGTGGAAGTCGTCTGGCAGACCCTGGACGGCACGGCCGCGACTCGTGAGGAGATCGAGACCGCCGGTGCCAACTGCGCGGCCGAGACCCACGCGAAGGGCGGCGACGGAAGCGGGCGCTTCAGCCACCTCGAGTGGGCCGTCAACATGCTCGATTGCATGAAACGCAAGGGCTACCAGCGCGTGGAGAAGCCGATCCCCTGAACGGTCGCGCTCGGCTCGTGGGAGTCGAGTTGACAGTGGCGGGCGGGCGCGCGAATGCAGTCCGCATGACCTCGAGATCGTCCCTGTTCGGCTCCATCGTCGGATCCCGCGTCGGCGCCCTCTGCGTCGCACTCTCCCTAGCATGCAGTGGATGCGGTGCCGCGCAGGCTGAGTCCTTCGGGATCGACCAGGTGGCGGCGCGCGCGCGAGCGCTGTCGGCCGAAGCGTATCGCGACCGGCGCGTGGAAGTGCCGCAGTGGATGATGGTCGGCGAGACCACGTACGACCAGTGGCGCGACATCCGCTTCCGTCCGGAAGCCGCGCTGTGGCGCGACGAGGGGTTGCCGTTCCAGGTGCAGTTCTTTCACCCCGGGCTCTACTACGGTCACAGCGTGGCGGTGAACGTGGTCGAGAACGGCACCTCGCGGCCGGTGGGCTTTTCGACGCGGCTGTTCGACTACGGCAAGAACACGTTCGCCAAACGCATCCCTTCGGACATCGGTTACGCCGGCTTTCGCGTCCACGCTCCGGTCAAGACGCCGGAGTACTACGACGAGGTGATCGTCTTCCTCGGCGCGTCCTACTTTCGCGCCATCGGCCGGGACCACCTCTACGGCCTGTCGGCGCGCGGGCTGGCGATCGACACCGCCGTCGCCGGAGGCGAGGAGTTTCCGAACTTCACCGAGTTCTGGCTCGTCGAGCCGACCGCCGACGCGCGCCAACTGGTGATCTACGCTCTGCTCGAGAGCCCGAGCGCGACCGGCGCCTACGCGTTCACGGTCACGCCCGGCGTCGAGACGCGGGTCGATGTCGAGGCGCGGCTGTTCTTTCGCCGCGAGGTCGAGCGACTCGGCATCGCACCGTTGACCAGCATGTTCTTCTTCGGTGAGAACAGCCGGCGCCGCTTCGACGACTTCCGCCCCGAGGTGCACGACTCCGACGGGCTGCTGTTGCACTCCAGCGCCGGCGAATGGTTGTGGCGCCCGCTCGAAAATCCCGAGACGCTCACCGTCAACGCGTTCCAACTGAACAACCCGCGCGGATTCGGTCTGCTCCAGCGGGATCGCGACTTCGCCAACCACCAGGATCTGGAGACCCACGCCGAGCAACGGCCGAGCGCCTGGATCGAGCCGCGCGGTGATTGGGGCGACGGCGCGGTCGAGTTGGTGCAGATTCCGACGGACACCGAGCTGAACGACAACATCGTCGCGTTCTGGCGCCCAACGAAAAGTCCACAACCGGGCGATGAACGGTCCTTCCAGTATTCGCTCTTCTGGTTCGCCGACGACCCCGCGCGTCCGGCCGGCGGTCGCGCCGTCGCGACCCGCCAGGACGCCGGAACCCTGGAGAACGGGAGACGCTTCGTCGTCGATTTCGCGGGCGGTCCGCTCGCGGATCGCGCCTCCGACACGGCGCCGCAACCTGTGGTGAGCGCGAGCGGCGGCACGGTCGAAGACGTGCACATCGTTCAAAACGCCGCGATTCAGGGTTGGCGCCTGGGATTACAAGTGCAACCCGCCACCCAGCAACCGGTGGAATTGCGCGCCTATCTCGAGAGCGACGGCGACGTTCTGACCGAGACGTGGTCGTATACGTTTACCCCTGCCCGATAATCCGGACGGTCGGCCCGGCGAACCCACACCCCCGTCCTCGTCGACCCCGTCGTGCCGTTGTGGCATACGGCGTGGATGAAGCGATCTCTACATCCGAGGCGAGGGGAACGGCGATTCGGCACGGCGGGCGCGGCCCGATTCACCGCGGCGCTGCTGATCGCGATCGCGCTGTTTGCCTGTGGCGACGACGACGATGACACCGCGGTCGACGGACTGCGGTTCGGCAACAAGGGGCCGATCGCGACCGAGGCGGGGCGCGGCAGCTTCACCTTCGGTGTCGCCACCGCGGCGACGCAGATCGAGGACGAGAACCCCGACACCGATTGGTATCTGTGGACGGCACCCGAGCCTCAAGGACTGGGGAACGGCGTTTTCGTCGGCGAGGCCTCGCGCGGATTCACCAAGGCCATCGAGGATGTCGAACTGATCCGCGATCTCGCCCTCGACGTCTACCGCTTCAGCGTCGAGTGGTCGCGCATCGAGCCGCAGCGCGACGCGGTGAACGAGGAGGGGCTGGCGCATTACGACCGCATGATCGACGCGCTGGTCGCGGCCGGCATCGCGCCGATGATCACCGTGCATCATTTCTCGAGCCCGGTGTGGGTCGACGATCCGCGCGTCGCAAACTGCGCCGGCGGGCCGAGCGACACGAATCTCTGCGGCTGGACGCACCCGCAGGGCGCGGCGCTGATCATCGAGGAACTGGCCGAGCACGCACGCCTGCTCGCCGAGCGCTACGGCGATCGGGTCGACGACTGGACCACGCTCAACGAGCCGGTCAACTATCTGCTCGCCAGCTATGGAGTCGGCTTCTTCCCGCCTGGCCGCTCTTTCATGCTGAGTGACTTCCCGACCTTCATCGACGCGGTGCGCAACTACATTCGCGCACACGTCGCCGTATACGAAGCGATCAAAGAAGCCGACACCGTCGACGCGGACGGCGACGGTGTCGCCGCCCACGTCGGCTTCACGCTCAACACCATCGAGTGGCTGCCGAGCCGCGACAACGCTCCGAGCGATCGCGCCGAGGACATCGCCGCGGCGGACCGTCTCACCTACGCCTACCATCACCTGTTCGTCGACTCCTTGATCCACGGCGGCTTCGACGCCGACCTCGACCAGGAACGGGAGGAGTCGCACCCGGACTGGCAGGGCAAGATCGACTGGCTCGGCGTGCAGTACTACAGTCGCAACGGAGTCACCGCCGAGCCGGCGATCATCCCGGTGCTCAATCTCATGCCGTGCTTCGGCGAGTTCGATCTCGGCTCCTGCGTCGCCCCGGACGATCCCACCCACTGGGTGCCGGCGATGCGGTACGAGTACTACGCGCCGGGTCTGTACAACGTGCTCGTGGACTTCGCCCAGCGCTGGCCCGAGCTGCCGATGACCGTCACCGAGTCGGGACTGGCGACCGAAAACGGTCGCCGCCGTGCAGAGCACGTCGTCCGCTCGCTCGAACAGATCCACCGCGCCATCGAAGAGGGCGCCGACGTGCGCGGTTACTACCACTGGAGCCTCTACGACAACTTCGAATGGGCGGAGGGGTACGAGCCGCGCTTCGGGCTGTATCGGGTCGACTTCACCACCTACGAGCGCAGCCCCACCGAGGGCGCCGAGATCCTCGCCGAGATCGCCCGCGACCGAATCATCCGCCGCGAGGTCCAGGAAACCTATGGCGGGCTCGGCCCGATGTCGCCGGAGGAAGATCTGGAGATGTGAGTCAGCGACTCCAGGCCATCCAGCGATCGAAGAGCCACTTCACCGTCGGCGTAAGCTTGGTGCGGTTATACTGATCGCCGACCTTGCGGATCGCCTCGGCCTGCGTGGGGTAGGGGTGGATGGTCGACGCGATCGCCCCGAGACCGATCTTGTTGGTCATCGCCAGCGAGATGGTGCCGATCAGGTCGCCGGCGTTGGCGGCGACGATGGTGGCACCGACGATGCGGTCGGTGCCGGCGGCGACGTGGATGCGGACGAAGCCTTCCGTGTCCCCCTCGAGGATCGCGCGGTCGATATCCGCCATGCTCTGGGTGAACGTCGTGATCTCGACTCCACGCTTGCGCGCCTCCGCGGGGTCGAGCCCCACATGCGCGACCTCCGGCGACGTGTACGTGCACCACGGAATGGTGAGAGCGCTGGCCTTCTTGCGCCCGAAGAACAAGGCGTTTTGGATCACCATCCGCGCCATGAAGTCGGCCGCGTGCGTGAACTGGTACTTCGAGCAGATGTCGCCAGCCGCGTAGATCCGCTTGTTCGACGTCTGCAATCGGTCGTCGACGATCACGCCGCTCTTCGCGTCGTACTCGACACCGGCGGCTTCGAGGCCGAGCCCCTCGACATTCGGCGCGCGGCCCACCGACACGAGGAGTTGATCCACGGCGATGTCGAGGTGCTCGCCGTGCGACTCCACGCGCAGGTGGATGCCGTCGTCGCGCCGCTCGACGCGGAGATCCTTGCCGCAACAGCGGAGTCGAACGCCAGCCTGTTCGATGGCACGGCGCACGATCTCGCCTGCGTCCGGTTCCTCGCGCGGCAGCACCCCGTGCAGGGCCTCGACGAGATGCACCTCGCTACCAAACCTCGCGAAGGCCTGCGCCATTTCGCAGCCGATCGGCCCGGCGCCGATGATGCCGAGCCGTCGCGGAAGCTCGGTCAGTGAAAAGATCGATTCGTTGGTGAGGTAGGCGACGGCGTCGAGGCCCGGAATCGGCGGCGCCGCGGCGCGCGCGCCGGTGGCGATGACGGCGCGGTGAAACTGCAACTCCCGGTCGCCGACGCGCAACCGGTCGGGGCCGGTGAACGTCGCTTGTCCCAGGAAGACGTCGACGCCGAGCGAGGTGAAGCGCGCAACCGAGTCCACCGCGCTGATGTCGGCCCGCAGGCGGCGCATACGCTCCATCGCCCGGCCGAAGTCGACCGACACACTTTCCACGCCCAGCAGACCGAACTCGCCACCGCTGCGCGCCGACGCCGCGACGCGGGCGGCGCTGATGAGTCCCTTGGAGGGAACGCACCCGACGTTCAGGCAATCGCCTCCCATCAGGTCGCGCTCGACGATCGCCGCGCGAGCGCCGAGGCCGGCCGCTCCGGCGGCCGACACGAGACCGGCAGCGCCCGCGCCGACGGCTACGAGATTATAACGCCCGGCAGGTGTCGGGTTGATCCAGTCGCGCGGGTGAACGTTCGCACGGAGGCGCGCATCATGCGGGCCAACGGGATCGGAATCCTTCATCCGTTCGCCAGGCCGTAGAGTACAACGCCGTCGCCACCGGTCTCGGCCTTAACCACGCCCTTCTGACGTAGGTATTCGACGTGCGCGAGAGTCTCGAAGGTCGCGGGGAACTGGTACGTCACCGGACTGTCGTCACCGAAGTCGAAAGCGCGGCGGGCGATCTCGTAGCCCGTGCGCGGTTCGCGGCGGAGGATGTCGAGAATCTGCTCCAGACGCACGTAGTGATGTTGGATGATCTGGTTCGATCGCTTCACGTGGTCATCCATGACGCCGCCGTGCGCCGGCAGAGCCAGGTCGACATCGAGCTTCTGAATCTTCTCCTGCGAGGCGATGAAGTCGCCGAGGGGATTCCCCTCGCTGCCCGGTCCGAAGCCGACGTGCGGTGTGATGCGCGGCAGCAGGTGATCGCCGGCGATCATCACGCGCTCTTCGCGCAGGTAGATGACGCAGTGACCGGGGGCGTGACCGGGGGTCCAAACCGCCTCGACGGTTCGCTCGCCGACGGGAATGCGCAGGCCGTCCGACAGCTCCACGTCCACCGCCGCCGGTTTGTACAGGCCCTGCCAGAAATCGCGCTGCCTGGGAATGCGCCCGAAGCGCTCCCAAGGCAAGCCTTGAGCGGTGAACCAGTCCAGCACCCACTGAGGCCGCTCGGAAGGCATGAAGAACTCCGAACGCTTCCACTCCGCCGGATGAATATAGATGTCGGCGCCGGTCAGGTCCTTGAGTGGCTGGGCGCAACCGAAGTGATCGGGATGATGGTGCGTGACGATGATCTTGCCGACCTGATCGGGCCGGCAGCCGGCGATGTCGAGACACTCCCTGAAAGCGGCGATGCTGTCGGCGCTGCCGATCCCCGTGTCGACCAACGCCCATTCGACGTCGGCGCGAGCGTCGCGGCTGCCGCGAACGAGATACACGTTGACGATCGTCGGCTTCATCGGCAGCGGTAGGTGCAGCAGAAACACCCCCGGGAAGACTTCGCGCGCTTTGGCTTCGGACATCGACGATCCGGCCTACTCGTGGAGGCGATCTTGAACGGCGAACGTGACCTTCGTCCGCACGCGCCAGCTGACGATCTCGCCATCCTCGATGATTGCGCTGACGTCGACGACCTCGGCGCGGCGAAGACTGTCGATGGTGACCGCCGCGCGCGCCACCGCGAGTCGGACCGCCTCTTCGATGCTGTTGGCGGATATTCCCGTGAGCTCGATGCTCTTCTCAACCATGATCCGTCTCCTCAGCGGCCACCGTCCGGCGCTCCCTGTGAACGGGAACGACCAAGTCCACGTTCGCGCCGATCCGATCGGTATCCCATCTCCAGATGCGACACAGTCCAACGACCGAGCGTTCATACACGTACGTCCACGCCAGGACACGCTCACCATCCGCCGTCGTCGCCGCGATCCGCCGGCGCGAGTACAGGCCTTCGGCGACACCCTCGTAGGCATCCAGTGCGGCAACAGCTCCGGGCTGGATCTCGACGAGCACTCCCGGGATTTCGGCGTGTCCGCTGAGAACAAGGGCGGGATACTCACCGGTGTCGTACAGCGTCCCGCGAACACGAGCGGGCCCGATCCCGCGAGCATCCGTGTCGCCGATCACACGACGCAGCGCGGGCGAGTCCATCAGGGTTCCGTAAAAGAAGTACACGACCCCGCGTCCCGCGCCCCTCGCCCCCCACCCCTGCATTTTCAATAGCCCATGACGCCGAGAAAGTCCTCGAGGCGGGAGAAGCGCATATAGGGGTTGGTCCGCTTCTCCTCGCCAATGGTCGAGGTCGCTGTCGGCGAGTAGTTGTGCCCCGGGTAGAGGACGGTGTCGTCCGGCAGCGCCTTCAACTTGTTGGCGAGACTGTCGTACATCAGCTTCGGGTCGCTTCCCGGAAGATCGACGCGACCGCAACCACCGATGAACAGCGTATCGCCGGAGACCAGGTTGCCGTTGACCAGAAAACACTGAGACCCCGGCGTGTGGCCCGGCGTGTGGATGAATTGGATCTTCTGGCCGCCGATCACCATGTCGTCGCCGGCGTCGGTCAACGTCAGGTCGGTCTTTGAAAGGCCGCACACCATCGGCACGTAGTCGGCCTCGCTCTTGTGGATGTGGATCTTGATCTTGTGGCCGCGCTCGAGCAGTTCAGCAGGTCCTTCAATGTTGTGTCCCATCAGCGAGCCGCCGATGTGGTCCGGGTGGAAGTGCGTGATCAGCACCGACTCGAGTTCCATGTCGTCACGCTGCAGCGCGCCGAGGATCTCGTCCAGGTTCCACGCCGGATCGACGGCGACAGCCTTGCGGGTTTCCGTATCGCCGATCAGGTAGACGTAGTTCTGCATCGGCCCGACTTGCAGCTGCTTGAGGTACAATCCCATCGCGTCTCCCGATTCTCAGCGCGATCGCGATCAGCGCGTTCGCGGCTTCGCCGCCGGCCGCGCCTGGTTGCGCAGCCCTCGCTCCCACAACAATTCCGTTTCCCCTGACTTCACCGCCACCCAGCGCGACAAAACGAAGAGCAGATCGCTGAGACGGTTCACATACGGCAAGACGAACTCGCCGACGTCCTCCTCGCGCGACAGTCGAAGGATGTCCCGTTCGGCCCGCCGGCAAGTCGTGCGCGCCAGGTGGAGGAAACTGCTCACCGGGCCGCCGCCGGGGAGTACGAATGACTTGAGCGGCTCGAGATCCTCCTGACAAGCGTCGATCGTCTTCTCCAAGGCTTCGACGTCGGCGCTGCTCACCTTGAACATCCCCTCGTACTCGCCAGCGGGCGGCGTCGCAAGCTCGCTGCCGAGGTCGAAGAGTTCGTTCTGCAAGCGCTGGAGAATCTCCTCGATGCGGTCCCGCGCCGCGCCCGGCGGTGAAGACGCGTTGAAGCCGCGCGCCAGTCCGAGCACCGAGTTCAACTCGTCGATCGCGCCATAGCAGCCGACCCGCGGGGAGTCCTTCGGCACGCGGGAGCCGTCGACCAGAGCGGTGCCGCCGTCGTCGCCGGTGCGGGTGTACACGCGGTTGATGCGTATCGCCATCGGCGGAGCATAACAGGCGATGCGGCGCTGCCAAACCCGCCCGGTGCCGTCCCGGCACCGAGGACTGTAGACGCAGGTCTTTAGCCTCGTGGCCGGCCGCCCGGTCGCAGGCTGAAGACCTGCGCCTACAGATGGGGTGGCCCGGTCTCCCGTCGTCGCATGACAGCCGAGTTGCAGGCTACCAAAGCCCTAGGTACGCGGTCGACTTCCGCCCGTGGCGCGACGAATGCAATCAGCGAACCGGCGCGCTGTCCGGGCCGGTGAACTTGGGACTGAAGACCCCGAGGGCCGTCGCCGGGCCGGCACCGGTGTTGATGAAATGGTGGGGAACGTCCTTCGGAATGTGAGCGATGTCGCCGCGCCGCATCGACAGCGGCACGCCGTCGAGCCAGAGCGTCCCCTCGCCCTCGACGACCAGGACTGTCAGGTCGTACCGGGTGTGCCGGTGCGGCTCCTCGCCGCCGGGAATGCGAATCAGAAAGACGCTGCTCTCCGGTCCCGATGCAAGGTGGCGGCGAACGATGTCGTCCCCGTCCGTCGGCATCTCGCCGATCATCGCCGCGATACTCTCCTGCCGCGCCGGATTCGCCGAAAGAAACGTCAATTCGTGGCCCTGCACATCCGGACGAACACCGACGCACCCGGAAACCCCGATCGCCCAAAACAATCCCCACTTCACGACCCGAACGTCCGTCATACAGCCTTCCCCATTTCTTCAACCCGCCGGCTCTTCGCGGCACGCGAAGAGTCCACCGTCCCTGACCCCTGACCCCCGGCCCCTGACCCCGGGCTCCTAGAACAAACTCAGCTGCCGGCGCAGATCCGCGGCGGTCGCGAAATCCGTTCCCACGAAGCGAAGGATCGCCTCGCCCACCGGTTGGATCTGGTGCTCGACGTAGTGCTGGTAATCGGGCTCGGCCGTTTCCTCGCCGACCGGCTCCGGTCCGTTGCGCGTCATCGTGTAGCGAACGATCGTCCCTTCACTGTTCGCCATCTTGCGCGCCGCGCGCACGTGCGGCGGCGTCGTCTTGGTGTAGGACGCGAGACTCTTGCGCAGCGCTTTGCGGTATACGAGTTCGCTGTCGAACCGCCCCTGATGCAGATCCGCGAGGAACGCGCGAACGAACGCCACGACAGGTTGGTCGTGGAAGACCAGTCGAATCAGCTCCCGCTGGAAGCGTTTCGCGACCTCGCTCCAGTCGCGCCGCACCGCTTCGAGTCCGACGAACTCGATCCTCTCCTCCCCGTCGCCGCTGACCACCATGCCGGCGTATCGCTTCTTGCTGCCGATCTTGCCGCCGCGCACTTCCGGAAGGAAGAAGCGCCGGTACATCTTCTCGAACTCGAGATCCAGGTGACTCTCGCACTGCCACTCGCTCTCGATCCGTTGCGCCACGGCGGCACCGACAGCCGATCGAATCCCTTCCGCGCGTGCGAGCGCCGCGGTCGGATCCGCCTCGTGCGGGTCGATGAAAAGGGAATCCGTGTCGCCGTACAACACCTCGAGCCCCTGCTCGCGCGCCGCGGCGGCGGCGGTTTGGATCAGTGTCTGACCGAATCTCGTGATGGCGTTGGCCGTCTCGGGCGAAAACAAACGCGAACCGCCAGCGCCGAGAATCCCGTACATCGAGTTCATCAAGATCTTGATCGCGTTGGCCTGCACATTCTCGCCGCGCCGTTTCGCCTCTTCGCGCTCGGTCGCCAGTTGGGTAACCAACTCCGGCAGGACGCCGCGCGGCAGCCGACGGAAGCACGCGCCGTTCGGCGCCGCGATGGCGCTGTCATCCGAACGATCGCCGGGGACGAGGCACAGCGGATCGAGATTGAACGTCCGAATGATGCTCGGGTACAGGCTCTTGAAGTCGAAGACCAGGATGTTCTCGTAAAGGCCCGGCTTCGAGTCCATGACGAAGCCGCCGGCGATCCTCGCGTCGCGACTCGAGGCACCAACGGAGGGCGCTACCAGACCGCGCTGCCGCAACGCGTGCAGGTACAGGGAGTCGATCGAGGCGATGGCGGCACTGACCCGGTCGAGCGGCATGCCGGTGAGCAGGCTGCGTTCGACCGTCAGCCGCATCAGCGCGGTGGTCTCCAGGATCTCGGTCACCAGTCGGGCGTCTTCCAGATTGTAGTCGACGAAGAGCTGGGGATCGTTGTGGTAATTGTGCTCGATCTTCTCGGCGCGGTCGTCGCCGCCGAGGAGTTTGCCGCGCCCGAGAATGGCCTGCGAGGCCGTCTCGAGACGGTAGTCCGGGAGTTTGAAGAACGCGCCACGCAGCAGCGAGAGGCCATCGAGCACGACGCGACCCGCCAGCACGGCGCGGACGTCGCGGGTGAACGACGCGTCGCGCTGTGCCTCGAACTCTTCCTCATTGCGGCCAACCGTCAATCGAAGCCCGTGCGCGCGGGCGACGCGGGCGAGGACGGTCAGATCGAAGTCGATGACGTTCCATCCGGTGATCACGTCCGGGTCGATCTCGCGCAACAACTCCAGAAAGCGCTCGATCAAGCGTTTCTCGTCGGCGACGGACTCGGCGTGTTCGAGTTCCCGCTCGCCGACGATGAGGACGCGCTCGATGCCCGCGCCGTGCAAGGCGATGGAGAATACCGTGCGCGCTCGCGGGTCGGTTTCGATGTCGATCGACAGGACGGATAGCCGCGGCGTCCATCGCACCGGAGTGATCTCCGGGTTGCGATAGACGCGGCCGAGCGCCCCGCCGTCGTCGTACTCGCCTCGAATCGACAATGACCCTCGAATCCCGCGGTCGATCAGATACCGGTACGCGAAGCGCACGTCCGCTTCAAAATGCGGCAGGTTTGCTCGCTCCAGTCGCGCTCGCAGCTCAGGCACGTTGCCCGGGTTCGCCACCGCCACACGCGCGACCGGCTGCGCCGCGAAGGTACGGAGGTCCGTGTCCTGCGCGTCCAGGATCGGATCCAGGGCGCGAACGGCGTCGAGATCCTCGCGCCGGACAAAGAAGTACGGCCGGAAGCGGTCCTCAATGATGAGAAAGGGTTCGCCGTTCTCCAGCGCGCCGTACAGGTGGATCTCCGGAACGCCGTCGCGAGTGCGATAGGTCGGAGTGAGGATGAATCCGTTGATGGCATCCATGATGCTGGCTCGTTGTAGGACCGGCTTCGTCCCGTGGACCCACGGGGTACACTTGCCGACGCCGCCCGCGTGGGGTCTCTTAGCAGACCGTCGCCGCCATGGCCTACCAGACAGACCAACCGAGCGCGCCCCCTCTGCCCGGGCTGAGCGGCCTCCGGATCGCTTGGCGCCAACTCGTGGCCGGCGACGACACGTCTCCGATCGACACGTCTGCCGTGTATTACCCGCTGGTCGGGCTCGCTCTAGGCGCGGCCATGGCCGTCGTTGACCACGCCCTCATCGCTCGGACATCGCCCCTGATCGCCAGCACCGCGGTCGTTGGACTGCATGTCCTGGCTACGCGCGGCCGCCCGGTGGCCGGGCTGGCGAGAACCGCATGCCGCTTCGTCGCCGCGCCGCTGGCGCGATCGACCGCCGCCGTGGCGATCATCGAGGTGGCGCTGTTCGCCGCCGCCGTCTGGATCGTCACTCAGATCGTCGATGGCCGGTTGGTCGCGCTGTTGTTCGCGCCGATGTTGGGGCGCTCGGCGATGGTGGTGATGGCGACCGGGTCGCGGCAGGCGCGCGACGACGAGCGGCTCATGAGATTCTCGCGCGAGCTCACCTTCCGCGAGTTTGGCATCGCCAGCACCGCGGCGTTCGCCCTGGTGTTCGCGACGACCAATTTTCTCGGCTTCCTGCTGGTCCTCGTCACCGGACTCGCGACGATCGCCCTGCGAGTGCTGCTGCACTGGCGGCTCGGCGGTGTCGACCGCGATTCGCTACACGCGACCGGGGAAGTCGTCCAGCTGGCCGTGTTCGGGCTGATGGCCGTCCTTTGACTCGGGCGAAACCGACCCACTATGATCCGCCCCGTGCGAATCAACGATGAGCGCTTCGAGAAGATCGCCCGCCAGATCATCAAGGCCGTGGTGGCGCAGGGGTTCGTGAAACCGAAGGTACCCGAGTCGCAGCTGGTGCAGCGTCTGGTTCGGATCTTCGTCGACAACATGCTCGAGGAGCAGAAGATCGAGGAGGAGGCCGAGCGAATGGTCGAGAAGCTCGGCCGCCAGGCGCAAGGGATGGACCAGCGCCGGATCATGCTCGGCATCAAGGAACGTATCGCGAAGGAGAAGGGGTTCTCGCTGTGACCCCACGTCGGCAATGAAGTTTTCAGAAGGCAGACAGTCCCACCTCGCTCACGAAATCCTTCGCGTTCTGGTCGCGGAGGGCCTCGCGGACGTCGAGCGCGAAAAGTACATTCTGGCGGAGATCAAGCGCGTCTTCGAATCGGAGCACCAGCGCGGAGATCAGATCGACGACCTGGTGCGGCAGAAGATCGCATCGCTGTCGCGCCGCATCCCTCCCGGCAGCCCCGAGTGGGACATCATGTACAAGCGCTACTACGAAGAAGAAGACCAAAAGCGCCGGCGCTGACCCTCTCGAAGAACCGCCGTCGAAGACGGCCGCCATCCCTGGCCCCCGACCCCTGGTCCCTGGTCCCTGGCCCCTGCTTCAGAGACCGGCGACCAGCCAGGCCCTGAGACTCTCGCCATCCGCGGGCTGCAGCCACTGTTCGGCGAAGTTCGGCCGTTGGGCGATACTCGCGACAGCGGCGAGGGTCTGCAGGTGCAGATTTCGCTGGTCCAGGGTCGACGCCAACACGAACACCGCGAGCGGTCGGCGTTGCTCCAGCTCGAACGCCACTCCGCGGGCGACTCGACAGATCACGAGTTCGAACACGCCACCCCCTTCCAGCAGCAGATGCGGGATCGCGACATCGGGGGTGATCGAAACGCTTTGGACCCGTTGGCGCTCGCGAAACAAGCCGATCAGTTCGTCGGCCCCGAGCTGGAGCCGCACTGAGAGCGATTCAGCGACCTTGCCGTAGAGCTCGTCCGCGGTGAGCGCCTCGGACACGTCGAGAATTGGCGCGCGCTCGATGACGCGCCGTGCGCGTTCCACGGTCGACTCCGCGTTGTCCGCACCCGGAATCACCAACCCGTGAACCGTGTCGCCGACCTGCAGTTGCATCCCCCTCCAGGCCGGCACCGGCTTCTGATTCTCTCCGCGCTCGACGATCAGAGGAAGCATCGCGCCATAGCCGGTGTTCTCGGCCGCCCAGTCGACCGACAGTTGCACCGGCGTCGCGATCGTCACTCGCTCCCACTGCTCGGAGCCCTTGGCCACCGCGTCCTTCCAGTCGCGCCGGAGGTGCGGCGTGGCGAGGAGCAGCGCGTGGATCCAATCCTCCTCGAGATCCACGCCCTCGTCACCGCCGGCGATCCATGTTTCCGGTATGCCGAACTCCTCGTGGGCGAATCGGGCGATCTCGGCGTTGCTGAACGCGTTTGGCGTCAGCGCGACCAAGGCGCGCGCCTCGAAGGCGTGCACCTGCGTAAGCGTGACGTCGCGAAAAGCGTTGCCGACCACGGCGACGAGCCCTTCGCGCAGGGCCGCCTCGACGCTGGTGCGATTCGAATCGACCATCCACACCGGCGTCCCGAGATCGGCGAGGCGACGCGCGCAGGCGCGCGCCAACGGGCTGGCGCCGACGAGGATGCAACCCTGGCGCGGAAGCTCGCGTTCCGAATCGCCTTCCGAACGCGATTCGTGCGCCAGTTTGAGCAGGGCGCGCATCTCGGTGAAACCGGACACGTGAAGCGCCTGCTCGCGAAAGGTGGCGTCGGCAAACAACGCGGTGACGTCCGAGAAGATCTTCCATTGCGCGCCGGAGTCGTGCTCCGGCACGAGAACCAGGCAGACGATCTGCGCCGTCTGCCCGTCGGGCGCGTCGAAATCGATCCCCCGCCGGCTCAGCCCCAGCGCCGCCACCGGATTGGACAACCCTTCGACCCGCGCATTCGGCACGGCCACCCGATTGACCAGACCGGTCGGCATCAATTGCTCGCGCTGCCACACCGCCTTCGCCAGCGTTTCCGCGTCGACCCCCGCGGCCTTGGCCACGGCGGCGCTCAACTCCTGCACGGCCTCCCAGCGGCTTCCGGCGCGCAGGTGGCCGACGAACCCTGCTTCAGTGAGGTAGTCCAGGAACTGCGTCGGCCGCACGCGGCGCAGCACCCACTGCATCAACGGGCCGCTGAGCATCGATGTTCCGAGCGCCATGACCACCAGCGCCACGAAAAGGCGCTCACCGATCAGGCCGGCTTGCATGGCGAGCAGTCCGAGGATGATCTCCATCGCCCCCCGGGCGTTCATCCCAAATGCGATCGCCCACCCTTCCCGCGTGGGAAGGCCCGCAATTCGCGCACCGATGACGCAACCCCCCGTCTTGCCGAGTGTCGCGATCACGAAGACGACGGCGCAGAGCAGCGGGTCGAAGGAGCGGATGAAATCGACATGTAGTCCGATCGAACTAAAGAACAGGGGTGCGAAAATGAAGCTGATGAACTGCTCGAGCGTCGCCCGGGTCTGCTTGCGTAGGTGCGCCGAGTCACCGAGGGCGACGCCCGCGAGAAACGCCCCGAAAATTGCGTGGATTCCCACCCACGAGGTGAACGCCGCGCTGAACAGCCCCAAGGTGAGAGCGAAGCCCAGAACGCCACCAGGCCAGCTACCGTGGGCCTGGATCCACGGCAGGGCACGGTGGATCAACGCTCGGCCGACCGTAAGCATCGTTGCCGCGAACGCCAAAGTCATCCATATCGTCGCCGCGATTCCCAACCCACCTTCGCCGGATCCGATCATGGCGAGTATGACGGCGAAGATGATCCAGCCCGTGAGATCGTCGAAGACGGCGGCGGCGACGACGATCATACCGATGTCCGTCCGGTACAAGTTGAGGTCCATCAGTGTCTTGGCGATGACCGGCAGGGCGGAGATCGAGAGCGCCGTCGCCATGAACAGCGCGAATATGAAGTGATCCGCGCCTGGGTCGGCCCCCATCACGGTGGGCGCGATCCACGCCGCCGCAAAGCCTACGATGAAGGGCCCGACGATCCCGGCGATGCTCAGCGCGATGGCGCTACGCCCTTGGCGCCATATGGTCGACAGGTCCAGTTCCAAACCGGCGACGAGGAGGAACATGGACACGGCGACCGTGGTCAATCCCTCGAGGGCATATGGGGCGCCTCCGGTGGTCGGAAACAACCGCGTTGCCCAACCCGGGGCGACTTGACCCAAGACGGTAGGACCCAACAGAACGCCGGCGAGTATCTCCCCGATCACGGCCGGTTGACCCAAGCGCTGAACCACTTCGCCGAGGAGTCGAGCCGTTCCGAGCAGCAGTCCCAACGCGAGAAAAAGGAAGGTGATTTCGTCGTGCGTCAGGCCATTCATGAGATTCCTGCCACGCCCGTGACTTTGCGGGTTGACCGGGCGACGCGGCCGCCAAGGCTATAGCACGGCGCAGGAAACGGCATAGCCACTACGCGCATTAATTTCGGGGCGGTCAGGGTTGACACTGGGTTAGGGATGCTTAACTGTCGCGAGTTCTTTGGCGCGCCAGCGCCGTTGGGTCGTCCGGGCCGTCGGTGGCTTCGGAACTTCAATCATTCAATTAAAACAATAAGTTAGGGGAAAGGAGTCACGGGTATGAAGATTCGCCCATTGCAGGACCGCGTGATCGTCCAGCGGATGGACGAAGAGGAGACCACCAAGGGTGGGATCATTATCCCGGACACAGCGAAGGAGAAGCCCCAGGAGGGCAAGATCATCGCCGTGGGCAAGGGAAAGGTCGGGGACGACGGAAAGCTGATCCCGTTGGACGTCAAGCCCGGCAACAAGATCCTCTTCGGAAAGTACTCGGGCACGGAAGTAAAGATCGACGGCGACGACTACATCATCATGCGCGAGGACGACATCCTCGGCGTGATCGAAGGCTGACGGGCCCTACCGGCCCTCGCCTCACGCCGCCCGCCACATCGTCGGTTTCGTAATTCGGAATAAATTTCAGGAGGTAGACAAATTATGCCTGCAAAAATGATCAGGTTCGGCCAGGAAGCACGCGACAAGGTACTACGCGGGGTGAACCTGCTGGCGGATGCGGTCACCGTGACGCTCGGTCCGAAGGGACGCAACGTCATTCTCGAGAAGTCGTTCGGCGCCCCGACGGTGACCAAGGACGGAGTGACGGTCGCCAAGGAGATGGAGTTCGAGGACAAGTTCGAGAACATGGGCGCGCAAATGGTGAAGGAGGTCGCGAGCAAGACCTCGGACATCGCCGGTGACGGAACGACGTCCGCCACGGTTCTCGCCCGCGCTCTCTACTCGGAAGGCGCCAAGATGGTGGCCGCGGGTCACGACCCGATGAGCCTCAAGCGCGGCATCGACAAGGCCGTAACCGCGCTGATCGACGAGCTCAAAAAGCTCTCCAAGCCCACGAAGGACCAGCGCGAGATCGCGCAGGTCGGGACGATTTCCGCGAACAACGACCCGACGATCGGCGAGATCATCGCCGAGGCGATGAACAAGGTCGGCAAAGAGGGAGTGATCACGGTCGAGGAGGCGAAGAGCCTCGAGACCACTCTCGAAGTCGTCGAAGGGATGCAGTTCGACCGCGGGTACCTGTCGCCGTACTTCGTGACCGATCCCGACAAGATGCAGACCATCCTCGAGGACGCCTACATCCTGATTCACGAAAAGAAGATCAGCAACATGAAGGATCTGCTGCCGGTCCTCGAAGCGATTGCCCGCACCGGCAAGCCTTTCCTCATTCTCGCCGAGGACATCGAGGGCGAGGCTCTGGCCACTCTGGTGGTCAACAAGATTCGCGGCACGCTGCACTGCGCCGCGGTCAAGGCCCCTGGCTTCGGCGATCGCCGCAAGGCGATGCTCGAGGACATTGCGATCCTCAGCGGCGGCAAGGTGATTGCCGAAGAACTCGGCATCAAGCTGGAGAGCGTCACGCTCAACGACCTCGGCCGAGCCAAACGCATCGTCATCGACAAGGACAACACGACGCTCGTCGACGGCGCCGGCAAGAAGGGCGACATCGAGGGCCGGATCAACCAGATTCGCGCCCAGATCGAAGACACGACGAGTGACTACGATCGCGAGAAGCTCCAGGAGCGGCTGGCCAAGTTGGTCGGCGGCGTCGCCGTGGTCCGCGTCGGAGCGGCCACCGAGTCGGAGATGAAGGAGAAGAAGGCGCGCGTCGAGGACGCTTTGCATGCGACACGCGCCGCGGTCGAAGAGGGAATCGTACCCGGAGGTGGCGTCGCGCTGTTGCGCGCTTCGTCGGCCCTCGAGAAGGTCACCGTCAACGCCGAGGAGCAGGTGGGTGTCAACATCGTGCGTCGGGCGATCGAAGATCCCTGCCGTTGGATTGCGAGCAACGCCGGTTGGGAGGCGTCGATCGTTCTCGATCGCGTCAAGAACGGCAAGGGCGCCTTCGGCTTCAACGCCGCCAAGGAAGAGTTCGAGGACCTGATCAAGGCCGGGATCATCGACCCGACCAAGGTGGTGCGTACCGCGCTGCAGAACGCCGCGTCGGTCGCCGGGTTGCTGTTGACCACGGAGGCGATGATCGCCGAGAAGCCCGAGGACAAGTCGGCCGGGGGTGGTATGCCTCCGGGTGGAATGGGCGGCATGGGTGGAATGGGCGGCATGGGCGGCATGATGTAGTCGCCGGGCGACGGCTGATCTCAGCCGCGCCGCGCACGCAAACAAAAGGGCCGCCCGCGAGGGCGGCCCTTTTTTATTCGGTCGATGTCGATCGACGGATCAGAGAATGTCGTCCGGACCCTTCGCGGTGTCGAACATCTTGGCCTTGATTCGGGCGTTGGCGCCGCCGTACGAGCCACCGTTCTGAAGGTCCGAACCGAGGTACATGTCCGGCCGATTCGGGTACTCCAGAGCGCCGGGGTACGAGTTGGTTCCGACGGGGCGGCCATCGACGTACAAGGTGGTAACCCCGTTGTCCCACGTCGCAGTCACGCGATGCGCGTCACCCTCGACCCAACTGTCGATCTTGTAGCTGATATCCGCCTCGTAACCGGTGTTGTCCGTCACGATGAATCGCAGGAACTGGCCGTTCTTCACCAGCTGCATGCGGTTCTCCCACTTGTGCGGTTCGCGAATCTGCATCAGCGAGTTGTCGGTGGGATCCGCACCGTTCCAATTTGGCACGATGTCGAGGCTGACCGTCCCGGAGGCTGGGTTCAGGTTGCCCATATCGGGAAAGGTCATCTGCGCGTCCTCACCGACCTCCAACCACTGACCGTCGTCGCTTTCGGCAACACCGTCCAGCACCTCCGCCTTGCCTTCGGCATCGTCCTTGTTGACGACCTCGAGGACGACGTCGTCGGTGGGATCCGCGTCGAGTTCCTTGCCCTCGTAGAACGGATCGATCTCGGCTTCTTTGCCCGCAAGCGCATCGAGGCGATCTTCCCGGCCCGTCCCGCTAGCCACTTGACGGTCGCGACCGATGGCGTTGGCGCCGGATGCCGAGCCAGTGCGGCCGAGCTCCTCAGCCGAGCGCAACCCGCTTCGCGACCCCGCGCCGGTACCGATTCGACCGCGCTCACCTCGACCTCCGCCGGTGGCCGTCTCGGCACTACCCCGGCCTGCGCCAACGGAGCCAATCCGGGCACCGTCAGCCCCGTAACGAGCGCCGCGCCCAACCGCCCCCGCTCCGCGCTCGCCGGAGCCCGTGCGGTCGTCGGGTCGACCTTCGACCCGGCCGTAGCCAACCGACCCCCGCGAACCATCGCCGCGAGCCATGGCGTACTCTTCACCACCGGACCCGGGAGACTCGAAGCCGGCTTCGTCGTCCGCCGTGAAGCGCAACGCGAAGAATCCAAGCGCTACCGCAAGAATGCCAATGACCAGATATTGTGGCTTGTCCATACTCAAAAACGTGCCTCCAACTCGCGTCGATGCTGGACCTGCCCCGGTGCCAAGTCAAGCACGGATGCGCTCTTGCTGGAGCGCGCCAGGCATGTGGTTCAGGCTTGTCACGCCGGATGATACCGTCGGCGCGTGATCGAAGTTTACGGCAGAGTTCTACGCTTCGTCGCGGATCCGACCGCGACGGACTTCGACGAACTGGCGATCGCGGTCTTTCGCCACCAGTACGAGAGCTGCGCGCCGTATCGCGCGTTCTGCGACAGCCGCAACGTCGACGTCGACGCGGTCGAGATATGGCGGCAGGTCCCCGCCGTGCCGATCCTGGCATTCAAATGGGCAGAGATCAGCTGCGGCCCGCCGCAGCGGGTGTTCCAGTCGACGGGAACGACCGAGGGGGTCGACCGGCGCTCTCGGCACTCGATCCCCGACCTGCGCCTGGCGCGCGCCGCGGCGATCGGCGGCATGCGCCGCTACCTTTTTCCCGACGTCGAGCGAATGGATCTGGTGTCCCTGATTCCGCCGGTCGCGGATCGCCCGGACTCGTCGCTCGCCCAGATGGTCGCCTGGGCCGCGGAGAGCTTCGGCCGCGACGGCATCACCGAGGCGGCGGCGGGCGGGGCGCCGGCGTTCGACTCGTTCTGCGAAAGCCTGCGGCGCAGCGAGCGCGATGGCGCGCCTCTCGCGGTGTTGACGACGACAGGCGCGCTGATCCACTTCCTGGAGTACGCGCGGACCAGGGCGCTCGTTTTTCGACTTCCGCACGGCAGTCGACTGATGGATACCGGGGGATTCAAGGGTTCGCCGCGGTCGATGTCGCGAAAGGGGTTGTTGCACGCGATCTGGCGCGTATTCGCGATTCCCGGGTACTATGCGGTGAACGAGTACGGCATGGCCGAACTGTCCAGCCAGTACTACGATTCCGTGATCCGCGACCGGTTCGATGGCAGGCACCGCCCGCGCCGCTTGGCGAGTCCGCCGTGGGTGCGCACGGCGATCGTCGATCCGGACACGCGAGGGTTCGCTCCGCCGGGCATGCCGGGACTGGTCTGCCACTTTGACCTTGCGAACGCCGGCAGCGCCATGGCGGTCCTGAGTGAGGACATCGGCGTCATCGACGAACACGGCCTCAGGCTGCTCGGCCGTGCGCCGCGTGCGGAGTCGCGCGGCTGTTCGATGAACGTCGCTGAGTGGCATGTCTCCTGACATCGGCGCCGAACGAAGCGAGCCGATGGCCCGCGAATCCTCCGCCGCCGACCTGCCGCGGATCGTGGAGCGACTCCGCAACGCGACAAGGAGGATCGCCGGTCGCAGCCCGCTACAGATCGCCGGTGTACTCTCTCGGGTCGCGGCGTCCTGGCTGGAGCCGGGATCGCCATGGATGAGCCGGGCGATCGACGGACTTGCCGAGCACGGCTCGTTCTCGCGGCCGATGCTGGAGTTCGGGTTGCCGCGCATGATCGCGCCGGTGGCAGGCGGCGGGCTCGAGGAGCTGGTCCGCGTCGAGCTAGGCAGCTGGGAGGCGCTTGAGCAGCGAAGGTGGCCTCCGGTGGCGCTGCACATCCTGCCGAGCAACCTGCCCGGACACGCGGCGATCTCGACTTGTCTCCCCCTGCTTCTGCGCTCGGCGGTACTGCTCAAGGCGGGACGCGACGACCGGATCTTCCCTCCGCTCTGGATCGAGTCGATCGGCGCGATTGACACCGAACTCTCCGACTGCGCCGCGAGCTTGTACTGGCGGGGCGCGGACCACGAGATCGCGGACGCCGCCCTGGCCGAGGCCGACCTCGTCGTCGCGTCCGGGGGCGACTCGGCGGTCGAGAATCTCCGCCGGCGCTGCACCGGGCGCTTCATCGGTCACGGGCACCGCGTCAGCTTCGCTGTCGTTTGCCGCGACTCCGCGGATGACGCGACCGCGGGCCTCCTCGCCGAGGACATCGCTGTCTGGGACCAGTTGGGCTGCCTTTCCCCGCAGGTGTGTTTCGTCGAGGGCGATCCGTCACACGCGTCTAGCTTTGGCGAGAAACTTCGCGCGGCACTGTCGCAGTTGTCGGTCATCCTGCCACCGGGCCGGATGAGCACGGCCGAGCGGATGGATGTCCAGCGCTTTCGAGATGCCGCTGAGTGGCGCGGGTTCCAACGCAACGCACGGCGCCTGGGCATCGCCTCCGACGAATTCGGCAGCGGTAGTGTCGCGATCGAAGACGAGCCCGCTTTCGAGCCGACGCCGCTGCACCGCTGTGTCCGCATCGTCCCCGTTGCCCGCGCCGAGAACGCGGTGGACATCGTCGCGCCGCGACGGGAGGTTCTCGAAGCCGCGGGTCTCGCCGCCGCGAGCGCGGATCGGGCGGGCCAATTGCGAGATCGCTTGCGTGCGATCGGCGTCCATCACGTCGTCGCTATCGGTGACATGCAGCGACCGACGCTGGCCTGGCAACCGGGCGGTCGACCGCGCATCGCGGAGTGGTCCCTGTGACGCGCATCGACGTTTGGAGGGCGGGTTGATGGATCGAACACGACGCGACGAACTGACCGAGTTGTTCGTCCGCCACGTCTGCCAGACTTCGCCCGAACCACTAGGCATCGTCGTCGACCGGGCGCGCGGAGCGACGATCTGGGATGTCGACGGCCGAGAGTACCTGGACCTGTTGTCCGGAATCGGTGTCTCCGGCATCGGTCACTGCAATCCGGAGGTCGTCGCGGCGGTGGCCGCCCAGGCTTCGCGGTACCTGCACACCACCGTTTACGGTGAGGCCGTACAGGCGCCGCAAGTCGAACTCGCGCGGCGCATCGCCGCGCTCGCGCCGGGCGACTTGTCCGTGACCTTCTTTGCCAACAGCGGCACGGAGGCGATCGAGGGGGCGTTGAAGTTGGCGCGCAAACACACCGGCCGGCGACGGTTCATCGCCTTTGAAGGCGGCTACCACGGCGACACGACAGGCTCTCTCGCCCTCTGTGACAACCGCGTCTACCGGCGCCCGTTCGAACCTCTCCAGCTCGAGGTCGAGTTTCTGCCATTCGGCGACGTCGCCGCCCTCGATCGCATCGACGAGTCGGTCGCCGCGGTCGTCGTCGAGCCGGTTCAAGCGGAAGGCGGTGTCCGCATTCCCCCGGACGAGTTTCATCCGGCGTTGCGCCGCGCCTGCGATGACGCCGGGGCGCTGCTAGTGTTCGACGAAGTGATGACCGGGTTCGGTCGTACCGGGCGTTGGTTTGCCTGCGAGCACTGGACGGTGTGCCCGGATGTTCTCGTCTTGGCGAAAGCCCTCGGCGGCGGGTTACCCCTGGGAGCGTTCGTCGGCGAACCTCGGTTGATGGCCGAGCTGTCACACGATCCGCCGCTCTGTCACGTTACGACGTTCGGCGGCCATCCGTTGTCGTGCGCCGCCGGGTTGGCGGCGCTCGAGTTCGCGGAGCGCGAGGATCTCCCAGCTCGCGCGGCGCGCCAGGGCGAACTCTGGCTCAACCGCCTGCGCTCGCTCGCCAGCGAACACCTGGTCGACGTACGCGGGCTGGGGATGTTGCTCGGGATCGAGTTCGCCAGCGCCGAAATGACGCAAGCGTTCGCACGCCGCGCCTTCGAGCTCGGACTGATCCTGAACTGGACGCTGCACCGCGACACGGTGATTCGCCTGGCTCCACCGCTGGTGATGACGGAAGCCGAGACCGAGCGTGCCTTCACGGCTCTGGCATCCGCCCTCGCGACGATCTCCGGTCGATGAGGCGGGCGTCTCGTCGGACACGGGCGCCGGCTCCCGCGGTCGGGAGCCGGCGCCGCGTGTCCGCGATCAGTTATCCTTGCGGCGGTTGAACAAGTAGATGACGCTCTCGCCGCCGGGGTTGCCGCCGGTGAGGTTGGCGGTCGACTGCCAGACCACGAATCTGCCGCGGCTGATGCGCGGCAGGAAGTTATCGCCGAAGGCCGAGCGAGAGATCGGCAGGGTGGTGCCGAACTTCAGGTCGAAGAGGTGCACCCGCCGGTTCCCGAGCACCGCGCCCGTGGCTTCCACGTCCGAGGTGGACTCGAACACGATGAACCGCCCGCGCGCGTTGATCTGCGGATTGGCGTTCTCGCCCACCGTCGTGTCGGTGATCTGGGTAGGCGTCCCCTTCACCGCCAGGAACACCTCGCGGTTGCCGTCGGCGTTCTGCCCTGTCGGATTGGCGTTGGACGTATACAGCACCAACTTGCCGTTCTTGGCGAGATCCGAGGCACGGTTCTCCGCCCCCACCGTGTTGGTGATCTGCGTGAACCGCCATCCCTTCTTGTTGAACTTGCCGAAGAACACCTCGCGGTTGCCGTCCGCGTTCTGCCCGGGCACCAGATCCGCCGTCGAGTCGAACACCAGCTGGCGCCCCGACTGCGTCACCGGGCGCGTGTTGTCGTGCCCGGTCGTGTTTGTGATCTGCGTCCAAATCGTGTCGCGCGCATCGAGCAGGAAGATCTCGATGTTCCCGTCCGCGTTCGTCCCCAGCGGATTGGCCGCCGACTGCATCACCACGCGCCGCCCACCGCGGTCCGGCGACGGCAGCGACGAGTCCAAGCCGACGCCGTTGCTGTACATGTTCACGACCTGGTTCGGATCGGGCGGCGACAGGCGGCGGAATACGCGCTGGTTCCAGCCGTGCACCTCCAGCGATCCGTCGCCGTTGGTGCCGAACAGGTCCGCGTCCGTCGCAAACACCACGTTGCCGTTCTGCGTCAGTTGTGGACGGTGACTCCCCCCCGTTCCCGTGCCTTCGTTGCTCAGCTGCGTGATCAACACACACACGCCTTCGCTGACGATCGGATCGGCGTTGAAGTCGGCCGGACAGTCGCGCTGGCTCTCGCACGTTCCGCCCGGATTCGTGCCGCCCAGGCAGAAAGCCTGCTGGCGCCGCAGCGGCTTGACGTTGATCAGGAACACCTCGTCCCCGCCGTCGGCGTTGTCCGCCGTGACCCGGATGTCGCCACTCAGGTCATGGTCCGACACAAACGTGATGTAGCGACCCGACGACGAGATGTCCGGCTCGCGACCGGGGGCGATCTGCAACACCTCTTCACTCAGCTCGCCGGCGTTACAGATGCCCGCCACACTCGGGAATCCCCCGGGTGCCGGACCGCACAGGAACTCGATGAACAGCGTATTGAGACCGCCGTTGCGCTCGACGATCGTGTCGCCGAGGGCCACCAGCGCCTTGGTCGCGTGGAACGGCCCACTCTGCGAGCCCCACCAGTTCAGCGTCGCGTCCACGGGTCCTTCGCCGGCCTCGTTACCGAGCCCCACCCCGTTGTCCACGATATTGTTCTGGGTCACCCGCGTCGCCGCCGAGCCAGGCAGCATCGTGATCCCGTCGCCCGTGTTGTTGAGGATGTTGTTCTCCTCGATGCGGCTGCCCGCCGTCAGGTTCGCCACCACGATGCCCGCGGTGGCCGAGTCCTGCACCAGGTTGCCCAGAATGCGTACGCTGATTCCCGACGCGTGCAGAGCGGCACCGCCGGCGCCGCCGCCGCTCAGACTGTTCTGCACCACCTGCACCAACACCGCCGGCGCACCTTCCTGCTGGTCGATGTCGATATGGGCACCTGTCACCGACGACTCGTTGCCCTGCACCAACGCACAGTCCACCTTGCGCTGCCACGCGATACCGGTGTCGTCGCCGCTGATACGGTTGCCTAGAATCGTCAGGTTCGAACCCCGTCCAGGAGCCGTGCATGTCGCACTCCCCAACGGGCAGATCGAGTCCGCCGAGATCGCCGTCCCCGCGCTCACTTCAATCGCGAAGTCCGCGATCGTCACGCCGCTGCGCAACACGTCGAAGGCCACTCCCGTCGCCTGTACCGTCGTCGCAACCGCTCCCCCGTTGGCCACGATCAGCAACTCCTTGCTGACCGTCACGTTCTCCGCGTACGTCCCCGGACACACCGAAATCACGTCGCCGTCGGCCACCGACCCGTCGTCGATCGCCTCCTGGATGCTCGTGAACGCCGCGCTCGCGCAGCCCGGGTCCGCACCCACTCCGTCGTTCGCGGTAGTATCGTTCACGTAGTGGACCGCCGGCACCCCGGCGTGCGTGTACGTGCACGCCGTCGACAGCGTACACCCAGGCTCGCAGCCGTCGCCGCCAAACCCGTTGCCGTCGTCGCACGCCTCGCCCGGATCCGGCGCGCCGTTGCCACAACTCTCCGGTATCTCAGTCGCGGTCGCCGTTGCCGTGAATGTATGTGTACTCGTCGGCTCAGGAGTCTCCGTCGCCGTCGGCGTGTGTGTTTCCGTCGCCGTGTGCGTGTGCGTTGGTGTTTCGGTCGGCGTGCTGCTCGGTGTGAACGTATGCGTCGTCGTCGGCGTTTCCGTGAACGTATGCGTTTCTGTCGGCGTTTCCGTGGCCGTGGCCGTGTGCGTAAACGTGTGCGTTTCCGTCGCCGTGTGGGTGAACGTAGGCGTCGATGTAGGCGTATTGCTGGGCGTGGATGTGAGCGTCGCCGTATGAGTGAACGTCGGCGTCGACGTTGGGGTGTTGCTGGGCGTGAACGTGTTCGTCGCCGTGTGCGTGAACGTCGGTGTTGATGTCGGCGTGTTGCTGGGCGTGAACGTGCGCGTCGCCGTATGCGTGAACGTCGGCGTCGATGTCGGCGTGTTGGTCGGCGTGAACGTGCGCGTCGCCGTGTGCGTGAACGTCGGCGTCGATGTCGGCGTGTTGGTCGGCGTGAACGTACGCGTCGCCGTGTGGGTGAACGTCGGCGTCGCCGTCGGCGTATGGCTCGGTGTATTCGTGGATGTATTCGTCGGCGTGTTCGTAGGCGTGTTTGGCACGACCCGCTCCACGTTTCCGACCAGCGTGGCGACGTTACTGGAGTTCTCGACCGTCCAGAACTCGGTCAACTGGTTGTTTCCGCCGTCGACGAAACCCAGCAGGTTCACCGTGTAGAGCGTACCCCCGATATCGAATGACGCCGATGCGGGATTCGCACCAAACGTCACCCGGTCGGCACAGCCGTTGATATTGACGCCGGCATTGTTGGGTCCACCGTTGGGGCAGGTGGTGCCACCGTTGCTCGTTTCGAGGTGGTCGAAGTCGAAGAAGAAACTGTGCTGTCCGAGATCGACCGGGCCGCTGCCTTGGTCGATGGACAGATCCGCCCTGATCCGGAGTTGCACGCCGGTGATGCCGGATCCGGATGGCACCGGGAAGTTGAGGTGATCGAAATCGCCGAGGACGAATGGCGATGGGTCGGGCGGTAGGTTGACCGTGATCGGCTGCGGCGCCACGTCGAAGTCGTAGCCGCTCTGATCGTCGCCGTCCTCTGGCCAACGCACAGAAGTCGACGTTGACGAGAAAGGCGGGGTTATCTCCGAGCCCCCGTTGCCACCTTCGACGTTCATCCAGCGCGCATCGATGTCGCTGAACGTCACCGTCGCGGCATCGGCGCCCCCGCCGAGTGCCAGAAAGGCGGTCGCCACCAATACCGCCAAACGATTACTCATTGTCACCCCTCCACGTGTCGGGCACGGTCGGCGACCAAGCCGATCGAACCGTCGAGCACGAGTCTTGTTTAGTTGCTGCATGAGCCCCCCAGGAGTATTCCCGCAAGGCCAGCACCCCCCTCACCAACTCGATTGCCCCCAACCGGAGTGGCGCCTGCGTATCAGAGGCCATTGGCTATTACTTGCTGGGGGGGAATACAAGGAATTTGCTGCGGAAGATGCGTGATTTCGGGAACTACGTACGGGAACATGCGATATCGCATGTCAGTCGAGAGGCGACCTCGTAAGCGGCCTGCCTGCCCTGAGTTTTTCAGGGATGAGAAGACGCGGGCGCGCCTGTTTCGGGGCCCGCGCCGTCCGCCGAGGCGACCGACCCAACCGCGATGCCGCGCATCCAGCTGCCGCCATCCGGGTCGACGAGCACCTCGCCAACGTGACCGACGTGGCGAATCGCGATCGACGTCTCCATGGCCGCGAAGCACTCGTGGGGAGGGAGTTCCATACGACCGAGAAAGTGGCTCGCGGCGGCGGCGTCGAAGTCGAAGGATGTCTCGCGAATCCCGCCAGGGCCCGCCTTCGGACAAAAGGCGCGGTCGAGCTCCAACACCTGGCGCGCATGGCGCGCGCGCTCACCCGTGATGCCGGCGGCACGCAGGGATGCCTCGAGTACCGCCGCGATCGCGCGAAACGCCCGCTCCTCTTCGCGCAGCGCCGCCACGTACAGCGCCGCCCGGTTCTCGTACACCGTCATGCGGTCGGCGAGGTCCAGGTCCGGCAGGTCGGCGGCAAACTCGGCCGCCAACGCCCGCAGGGTGGCGCGCAGGAACGCCGACACGGCGAACCCCCCGCCGAGGGCGAGATACCGCGCCGTGAAAGGGATGACGTAGCCGCGCACCAGCACGATGTGCGCCGAGATGAGGAAGTAGCCCTCGATGCCTTCGTCACGGTCAAAGCTTTGACAGCCGACGACGTACTCGCCGTGGGCGCGGCCGTATCCCGCCACGGGGATGGCGTCGATCTGGTACTCTTCTCGCCGCGCGTAGAACTCGGTCCCGGGCAGCAGCGTGTAGCCGAAGATGTTGATGTTCGGAAACACCGCCGAAAGCTGGTCGAGGTGCTGCTCGAACTCGCGCAGGTTGTCGCCGGGCAATCCCCAGATCAGCTCGGTCGCCACCGACACACCGGCCTCCGCCATCTCCTTGGCGATCGGCTCGTACTGGTTCGATCGCAGGTTCTTGCGGTGGCTCAAATCCAGCGCCAGCGGCGTCAACGTCTGCAGCGCCAGATTGTAGTGCTGCAGCATCCCGCTGGCGTGCAACAGCAGGACGATCTCGCGCACGCGGGCGTTGTGCTGCTTGTGCCACGACGTCGCGAAGGTCGAAGGCCTGCCGGTGCGGCGCCGCACATCGACGAGGATCTTCGCCTTTTCCAGATCCTCCGGTAGCGCGCCGAAGTTGGAGTCGCACAGCCAGATGTCGTCCACACCGCCGGCGATGAGGCGCTCGACCTCGTCGCGGAACCGCTCCAGCGGAAACTGGTACATTTTGGTTCCGATCGCGCCGGTGCCCCACTCGCAGAAGGCGCAGCGGAACGGGCACCCCCGCGACGTCTCGATCGCCGCGCGCGGATAGCGCGGACGCCCGGCGGTGTCGCGCAGCTCGATCACGTCCAGGGCCGACGGAAGATCTGAGAGATCGACGCGCCGGGCGCGCGGCGGCGTGCGGTGGAGCTGTCCGGCGGCGTCGCGATACGCGAGACCCGCGATACCCGACCAGTCGGACCGACCGCCGGCGTCGAGGATCTCGCTGAAGGTCGACTCGCCTTCGCCCAGCACGACCGCGTCGATGCCGTCGCTGACGAGAAACTCCTCGGCCTCCTGCACGTGCGGTCCGCCGACGACGATCGTCAGCTCCGGCATGTCGGCGCGCAGAGTTCCGATCAGTTCGAGAAAAGCGGCGACGTTCCACGTGTAGCAACTGAACCCCAACAGCGGCGCCTGTCCAGCCTGCAACGCTCGCGCCGCGGTCTCGCGAGCCGCGCCGTGCCATGACCGCCGCAGCCACTCGGGGATGTCCTCACTCTGGCGAAAATGCACCAGCTCGATCTCGGTGCCGGCCGCCGTGGCGCCGCGCTCCAGGAAGTACGCCTTGAGACCGCCGGTGACCAGCGGCGGGGAGGAGAACTGCTCGGTGTCCATACTGAACAACCAGATGGGTCGCTTCATCGAGACTTGCCTCCGCCGCCGGCCGAAAATGAACCGTCGGAGTTGGCCCCAACCGGCCGGCCGAGTCAAGGTGGCCGCGGGCCGGTTGCACGACGGGCACGCTCTCGGCTCTTATTGCGCGCGGAGGAATCTAGAGAATGGAATTCGCAATCCAGGTATCCGGGGGTCAGGTTCGACGCGACAAGCCCGGCATCGAAGCATTGATCGACGACGCGGTTCTCGCCGAGGCGATGGGCTTCTCCACCGTGTTCGTGCCGGACCACTACGTGTCCGAGGCGCTCGGGCACCTGCAGCGCGACATCCCGATGTACGAGATGTTCTTTGCCATGGCGACGCTGGCGCAGCGGACGAAGACGATCAAAATCGGCAGCCACGTCGCGTGCATGTTGTTCCGCCACCCGGCGATGCACGCCCGCCTGTTCGCGCAGATCGACGAGGCCAGCGGCGGGCGCGTCATCGCGGGAGTCGGGGCCGGCTGGACCCGCGCCGAGTTCGCCATGATGGGGATTCCCTTTCCCGACGTGTCCGAGCGACTGAAGATGATGGACGAGGGCGTCGCCATCATGCGCGGCCTGTGGGCCGAGGAGTCGTTCTCCTACGAAGGCACCTACTACCAGATCGCCGACGCGTGTTGCCTCCCGAAGCCGGCGCAGGCGGGCGGACCGCCGATCATGCTCGGCGGCAGCGGCAACGGCATCCTGCGGCGCGCGGGAGAGTGGGCCGACATCATCCACATGGTGCCGGTGATCGGCGCGGCCGGCACGACGACGCTGGAAGAGATCAAGAAGTTCTCCGACGGTTCCCTGAAAGAGAAGTTGGCGCGGGTCGCCGCGGCGGCGGCCAAAGCAGGCCGCGCGCCCGGCAGCGTGCGCTTCGCGTCCACCATCTTCCGCTATCAGATGACGAGCTCGCCGGCGGAGACGCGGCGCGAGGCGGACCAGATGGCGCAGCTCTTCGGCATCGCCGCCGACGAACTACTCGCCCATCCGGTCAGCCTCATCGGCACCGCGGACGAGATCGTCGCGGAGTTGCAGCGGCGCGAACGCGAACACGGACTGTCGATGCTGGCCCTGAACTTCGCGTCGCAAGACGAGCTGCGCGCCTTCGGCGAGAGAGTCCTCCCGCGCGTTTAGAAGATCACCACTTCTCGGCGTAAGGGCGCAGGTCGAGTTCGAACGTCCAAGCCGTGCGGTCCTGCCGCACCAGGTGGTGGATGGTGTCGGCGATGTGGTCGGCGGCGAGAAAGAAGTCGTCGGGCTTGTCCTTGAAGAATTCGCGCGTGGCGGGAATGTCGATGACGCCGTCGACGATCACGAGCGCGACGTGGATCCCCTTTGGCCCGAGGGTCTTGGCCATCGATTGCGCCAGCGAACGCTGCGCAGCCTTGGCGGGAGCGAATCCCGCGGTGATCGGCCCACCGCGCAGCGACGCGGTCGCGCCGGTAACTACGATCGCGCCACTGCCCTTCTGCAACATGTCCTTGGCGGCCTCCTGCCCGCAGACGAGCAGCGCCAACGCGTTGACGCGCCAGCTATTCTCGAACTCGTCGACGGTCACCTGCTCGAACCCGTGAAACGCGCCGCTGCCGGCGTTGTGCAACAACACGTCCACCGGCCCGAGCTCGGCGCGGATTCGAGCGAAAGTCGCGCGCACAGCGGCCGGATCGGCGACATCGGTCGCGTAGCCGCGCGAGTCGGGAATCTCCCGCTCGAGGGCGGCGAGGCGTTCCGCCGTCCGCGCCAACATCGCGACGCTGTACCCCTCTCGCGAGAACCGCCGCGCCAACGCGGCGCCGGTGCCCGGACCGACCCCGGTGATCACACAAACTGGCTTCGACATGGACACGCTCCTTCGGCCGGTCGCGGGGCGGACCACCCTCCCCGCGCGCTCCGGCTATTGAGATCATCCTGAAAAGGGGGCACGGTTCGGCATCCACGCTCCACCTCTCCGCCACCGATCCTACGGGGGAAGCACGTGAGCGACCGTCCAGTACAGCCCGGAAGCGACCGTAGCATCGAGTTCGCCGTCGGGTCGAACGGGGTCCTCGAGATTCGCATCGCCGGCAACTGGAGGCTGAAGGACGGCCTGCCGCCGATCGAAGCGTTTCGCAACGCACTGACCGAGCACACGGGCACCCGTTCGGTAGCCTTCGACACCGCGGCGCTCTCCAGCTGGGACTCGGCGATCGTCACCTTTGCCAAGCGGGTCTCCGATCTCTGCGCCGAGCAGGGTATCGACGTCGATCGCTCCGGTCTTCCGGAAGGAGCGCGACGCCTGCTGGCGTTGGCCGAGGCGGTTCCCGACAAGTCGGACGCCCGTAGCGACGACGCTCCCGGATCGTTTCTGGCTCGTGTCGGAACGTCGTTCCTCTCCGGTTGGGACGGGACCCGGGAGATGTTGGCGTTCATCGGTGAAATGACAGTCGCACTCGGACAACTCGTGCGCGGTGCCGCTCGCTTTCGCCGCGTCGACCTCGGGCTGATGTTGCAGCACTGCGGCGCCGACGCCCTGCCGATCGTCACCCTCATCTCGCTTCTGGTCGGACTGATCCTCGCCTTCGTCGGCGCCGTCCAACTCGAACAGTTCGGCGCCGCGGTCTATGTCGCCGATCTCGTCGGCATCGCCATGACGCGCGAAATGGGTGCGATGATGACGGGCATCGTGATGGCCGGCCGCACCGGCGCGTCCTTCGCGGCGCAACTCGGCAGCATGAAGGTCAACCAGGAAATCGACGCCCTGATCACCATGGGGATCTCGCCGCTCGAGTATCTCGTGCTGCCGCGGATGATCGCGCTCTGCTTGATGATGCCGCTGCTCTGCGTGTACGCCGACTTCGTCGGCATCCTCGGCGGGGCCATCATCGGCATCGGCATGCTCGGCGTCGCGCCAGTCACGTACTCTCAACACACAATCGACGCGGTGACGTTCACCGATCTGGTCGGCGGCATCGGCAAGGCCTCGGTCTACGGCGTTCTTATCGCCCTCTCCGGCTGCCTGCGCGGCATGCAGTCAGGGGACAGCGCGTCGGCGGTGGGCGATGCGACGACCGCGGCCGTCGTCACCTCGATCGTCCTGATCATCTGCGCATCCGGTATGTTCGCTGTGATCTTCTATGTCCTCGGAATCTGACAACGCCCACCATGGCACCGCGGCGGCGACGGCGTCCGATCCGCCGTCCGATCATCTGCGGGTGCGCGATCTGACGATGGCCTACGGTTCCTTTGTCCTGCAGCGGGACCTGAACTTCTCGATCGTGCGAGGCGACGTCTTCATCATCATGGGCGGCTCCGGCTGCGGGAAGAGCACCCTGCTCAAACACCTGATCGGCCTGAAGGAGCCGGCGAAGGGCGAGGTCTTTTACGGCGACGAGAGCTTCACGGCGGCGTCCCCCGAGCGGCGCGGCGAGATCCTGCGCGGTGTCGGCGTCACCTACCAGTCCGGCGGGTTGTGGAGTTCGATGACGCTGGCCGAGAACATCGGCGTCCCACTCGGCGAGTACACGGACCTGTCGCCAGCCGAGATCCGCGACGTGGCATCGCTCAAACTGGCGCTGGTCGGCTTGGGGGGATTCGAGGACTACTATCCGTCTCAGATCAGCGGCGGCATGCAGAAACGCGCCGGCCTGGCCCGCGCCATCGCCCTCGACCCCGAAGTGCTGTTCTTCGACGAGCCATCGGCCGGACTCGACCCGATCAGCTCCCACCTGCTCGATGATCTCATCCTCGAGTTGCGCGATAGCCTCGGAGCGACGATCATCGTCGTCACGCACGAACTGGCCAGTATTTTCGCGATTGGCAACAACTGCGTCTTCCTCGACGCCAAGACCCGCACCATGATCGCCGACGGCGATCCAAATTATCTCAAGGATCACGCGGAGCACCCGGATGTGCGCAAGTTCCTGCACCGCGGAGAGGAGGCGTAGGTGATGCAGACGCGACGCAGCGAGCCAGCACGTCACGGCGCTTCACGCCGCGGCGGCGATCGATCGGTTGGCGGGGCCGCGCGACTTTCGTTGACGGCGCCATGAAAGCCCGGGCAAACCCCGCGTTGATCGGAGGATTTGTCGTCGGCGCCGTCGCACTCGGCGTCGCTGCCGTCGTGCTGCTCGGGTCGGGGCGATTCTCCAACAACAACGTCGAGTTCGTCTCGATGTTTTCCGGGTCGATCAACGGCTTGGCGGTTGGCGCGCCGGTGAAGTTCAAGGGCGTCGAGGTCGGTCGGGTGGCACGCGTCCAGATCGCCATCGACGAAGCCTTCGCCGAAGACTTTCGAATTCCCGTATTCTTCGAGCTCGACCCGGCGAAGCTGACCCGGCAGGGCGCGCCCCTCGATCGTCGCAACCTGCGCGATCGTGAACTGCTCGCCGATCTCTACAAGCAGGGACTGCGGGCGCAGTTGGTACCGGAGAGCTTCGTCACCGGAGTCCTCTACATCGAACTCGACATGCACCCCGAGACGCCCGTCGAGCTGCGGTTGGGCACGGATACGAAGCTGCGCGAGATTCCGACGCTGCCGACGACGCTCGAACAAGCGGCAAATGCGGCGACGCAGATCCTCGCCAAGATCGAGGAGATCGATTTCGACGGACTGGTCGAAGCTCTCAATACGACGGTGGTCGAGGTCAACAAGCTCTTGGCGTCGCCGGAACTGCGCGACGTGAGCAAGAACTTGAACAAGCTCTTGACGGCCGCGAACGAGGCGGTTGCCAGCGTGAACACGCTTGCGACGGCGGCGCGCGGCGACATCGCGACGTTCACCCGCGGGACGGCGAAGACCCTGGAGAACCTCGACTCGACGCTGGTCGAAGCACGCCAAACTCTGGATTCACTCGGTGGCATGGTCGCGCCGGAGTCGCCGGTCATCTACCAGGTCGGCCAGACCTTGCAGTCGGTCGACGAGGCGGCGCGCTCGGTGCGCCGCCTCGCCGACACGATCGAGCGCAACCCGAGCACGGTCGTGTTCGGTCGCTCCGAGGAGGGTGCGCAGTGACGCGACGGATCATCACCTGGATCATCACCTGGACGACCCTGTCCCTGGCGTCGTGCGGTTTCCTGGCGCCGAAGCCGGATCTCACCCGCAACTATGTCCTCACCGAACAGAACACACCTCCGGCGGGTGGAGCCACCGAGATCACGCTGGCGGTCGGCCCGATCACCATGCCTACATACCTCGACCGCGCCGAGATCGTCACACGCGTGCCGCCCAACACGATCCGCATGTCGATTCTCGACCGCTGGGCCGAACCGCTGCGCGACAACTTCGCCCGCGTCCTCGCAAACGATCTCGAGGCAGCGAGCGGATCGCAAAACGTCCTCTCCTTCCCGTGGTACGGCAACCCGACCGTCGACTATCGCGTCACCATCGACGTCGAGCAGTTCGAACAGCGTAGCGACGGCGTCGCCGTGCTCGTCGCGCGGTGGCGACTTCGCAAAGACATCAGCGGCGCCGCCGTCCATTCGGCGCGCTCCGCGCACGAGGTGCCGATCGACGGCGACGACACGGCGCAAGCCGTCGAAGCCCTCAGTCGCGCCGTAGCACTCCTCGCCGCGGACATCGCGGCGGCGATCCCCCGTTGAGGTCTCTGTGTACTCCGTGCCTCCGTGGTGAAATTTTCTAGTCCCAGATCGGCGGCTTGCGCTGGATCCACGGGCGCGCCTTCTCGAGCTGTGCCGCGAGGCGGAACAACCCCGCCTCGTCGCCGAAGCGGCCGGTGAACAACACTCCGACCGGCAGACCGTCAGGGGTCCAATGCAGCGGTACGGACATCGACGGCTGGCCGGTGGCGTTGGCCAACGCCGGGTACGGCACGTAGTCGATGATCGGCGCGAACGCCGCCATGGCATCCGTCAGCGATGTGTCGATGACGCCGTTCTTGAGCGGCGGCGATCCCAGCGTCGGCGTCAGCCACACGTCGTACGTCTCGTGAAAGCGCCCCACCCCTCGCGCGACCATCTGCAGCATCGCCACGGCGATCTGGTACTGAGACGCGCTGACCGGCACCCCCGCCTGATACAACGACCACGTGAGCGGCTCGAAGTCTTCCTCTCTCGGCGTGACGCCGTGGATCATCGCGAACGCTTCGATCTGGAATGCCAACCCGGCCGCCCAGATCGTCATGAAGGAGCCGGTCAGCATATCAGCATCGATCGCAGGCTTGGCCTCCTCGACGGTGTGGCCGAGTTCGGCGCAAAGTGCTGCCGCCGACTCGACCGCGCTTTCGCACTCCGGGTGTAGCTTGCGGCCGTCGAACCCGTACTTGAAATAGCCGATACGCAGGGCGCCGGTCGGCGCGCCGACCTCGAGTAAAAACGGGCGCTCCACGGCGGTCGCGTAATACGGATCGCCGGACTCGGGTCCGTGCGTGCAATCGAGCAGGGCGGCGCTGTCGCGCACCGTGCGGCTGACGACGTGCTCGGAGATCAAACCGCCCAGAGCGTCGCCGATGACCGGGCCGAGCGGATTGCGCGCCCGCGTCGGCTTCATCCCGAACAGCCCACAGCACGAAGCCGGAATGCGTATCGAGCCGCCGCCGTCGTTGGCATGCGCGACGGGAACGATGCCGGCGGCGACGGCGGCCGCCGCGCCTCCGCTCGATCCGCCGCTGGAGTGCTCGAGATTCCACGGGTTGCGCGTCGGGCCGTAGGCGCGCGGCTCGGTGGTGGGCAGGAGGCCGAACTCCGGCGCGTTGGTCTTGCCGAGGATCACCAGACCGGCGTCCTTGTAGCGTTTGGTCAGCGTCGAATCCTGGGCCGCCGGCCGACCGGACATGAAGCGCGAGCCGCCGGTCGTCGGCACCCCTTCGTGATCGCCCATGATGTCCTTCAGGAGGAACGGTACGCCGCGAAACGGCCCGGCGTCGCGCTGCGCGTCGAGTACTTTCGCGCGGGCACGGGCGATGTCGTACATCTCGTAGATCACCGCATTGATCGCCGGGTTGTGCTTCGCGATCCGGGAGATGGCCTCCTCGGTGAGTTCGCTCGGCGTCACCGCCCCTTTTGCGACCAGCTCGGCCAGCCCGAGCGCGTCGTATTGGACGTAGTTGGATATCGACATGTTTGTTCTCCTTGTCGCGGTCCGCCGAACGGCGAACGTCGTCTCATCCAAAGAGACGTTCGCTAAGACGTTCGCTCGTGGGAGCCGCGTTTCACCGCTATCACGGTCGACCGAGGATCAAAGCGCTGGTCGGCACTCCGGTGCCCGCCGTGACCAAAACGTGATCGGCCCGCGCCGGCTGGTTGGGGGATGTACCGCGAATCAGCCGCACGCCCTCGGCGATGCCGTTCATGCCGTGGATGTACGCCTCGCCGATCTGGCCGCCATGGGTGTTGATCGGAAACCCGCCGCCGATCTCGATGTTGCCGCCAGCGACGAAGTCCTTGGCCTCGCCGCGCCCGCACAGCCCGAACTCCTCGAGCTGCACCAGGACGAACGGCGTGAAGTGGTCGTAGATGATACCGACGTCGAGATCGCGCGGGCCGATGCCGGCGGTCGCGTACAACTGTCGCGCGCACAGCCCTACTTCGGGCAGTTCGGTGATCGACTCGCGGTAGTAAGGCGTCATCATATCGGTGCCTGGCGCGATGCCCTGAGCGGCGGCGCGGATCATCGCCGGCTTCCGCCTCAGATCGCGCGCGCGCTCCGCGCTGGTGATCACCAACGCGACCCCGCCGTCGCTCTCCTGGCAGCAGTCGAGCAGCCGCAACGGGTCGACCACCCAGCGCGACTTCCGGTGATCCTCCATCGAAATCGGTCGGCCATGGAACCAAGCGGCGGGGTTGTTCGCGGCGTGTCTGCGATCGGCGACGGCGACGTGACCGAAGGCCTCGGTGGTGGCGCCGTACTCGTGCAGGTAGCGCTGCGCGCACATCGCCACCCAGGCGGCGGGGGTCAGCAACCCGAACGGCGCGTACCAGGAAAAGTGGGAAGACTCCGTCGTCGGCAGGGTCGGCTGGTTCTGCACGCCGGCGCCGAAACGCTGGAAGGAGCGCTCGTTCATGGCGCGATAGACGACGACGACATCGGCGATGCCGGCGGTGATCGCCGCGCAGGCCTGCAACACGACACCACAGGCCGCGCCGCCGCCGTAGTGGACGCGGCTGAACCACTTCAGTTCGCGGCCGCCGAGGCTGCGCAGGATGGAGACGTCGGGGTTGTTCTCCATCGTGTACGCGCACATCCCGTCGATGTCGGTCGGCGCGAGTCCGCAGTCGTCGAGAGCGCTCTTGATGCACTCGACGGCCAGGCTCAACTCGCTGCGCCCCGAGTCCTTCGAAAACTCGGTCGCGCCAATGCCGACAATCGCCGCCTTGTCCCGCAACAGTTTGCTCATCGCTGTGCCGGCAGGGCGACGCGGACCGATCCGCTGACGTGGTCGCCGAGACGGTTGGCGCCGCGCACGCGAACCTCCACCTCGCCGCTCGCCGCATCGACCTGTTCGACCCGGCCCGTCATCAACATGCGGTCCCCCGGGTAGTTCGGCACACCGAGGCGGATCTTCACGGCCTTGAGGCGCGCGGCCGGCCCCGCCCAGTCGGTGACGAAGCGGCCAACATAGCCGTTGGTGGTGAGGATGTTCATGAAGATGTCCTTCGACCCCTTCGCCCTGGCCAGGGCCGGGTCGTGGTGGACGTCCTGGTAATCGCGCGACGCGATCGCCGTCGCGACGATCAATGTGCGGGTGATGTCGATCGCCAACTCCGGCAACTCGTCGCCGACTCGAACTTCGCCGATGGTCCTCGTCGAATCAGCCATCCCGCCCCTCCGCCAGCGGTTCATGCCGAGCGTGCACCGAGCCGAGTCGCTGCAGTTGCCGCGCCTCGCCCCCGAGCGTCATTCCGACCTGCTTCGACCAGAGAAAGAAGCGGTGGATCGGATAGTCGGCGTCGGCTCCCACGCCGCCGTGCAGGTGCTGGGTCGTGTGCACGACGCGGTGCCCGCCCGCGGCCGCCCACCAGTGCGCGATGCGGCACGCTTCCTCGGCCGGCAAACCCGCGTCGATGCGCCACGCCGCCTGCCACATCGTCGAGCGCATCGCTTCGACCGTCATGTACGCGTCCGCGGCGCGCATCGAGACGCTCTGGAACGATCCGATCGGTCGTCCGAACTGTACCCGCTCGCTGGTGTAGGCTGCCGTGCGGCGCAACGCTTCCGCGCAGATCCCGACCTGCAACGCCGCGGTCGCGACCATCGCACGCTGCTCGAGCCACCCGATCCATTCACCGCCACTTTCAGGCGGGGCGACGACTCGCTCGGCGGCAACGCGCACGCCGTCTAGACGCACGCGGCACTGCGGTTGGTAGCTCACCGTCACCTGTCGATCCATCTCGACGCCGGCGGCGTTCGGATCGACGGCCAAAAGGACCACTCCGGCGTCCGTGCGCGCGCTGACGAGCACGGCCTTCGCCAGATGCGCGAAAGGCACATTCTCCTTCACGCCGGAGACGATCCAACCGCCGCCGTCGCGCCGAGCCTCGGCGCGCGGACGACGCCAATCAGCGCGGCCCATCTCGTCGAGCGCCGCGGCGAGCACCGTGTCGCCCGCAACGATTCCGGCGAGAAGATCCGCGGCCAGGCCCGAGGAGGCGAAGCGCGCCGTCGGCCACGCCGCGAGGACGACGGTCTGCAGCAGTGGCGCCGGCGCCAGGCAGCGACCCTGCTCTTCGAGAAGGATGCACAGGTCGAGCATCCCCAAGCCGGCGCCGCCGCACTCCACCGGCAGAGGAAGGCCGATCAGTCCGGCCGCCGCCAGGTCACGCCACAACTCGCGGTCGATCCAGTCGCCCTGGCCGGTGAAGCCCCGCAGCGAGTCGTCGTTCGCCCGCGCCGCGAAGATGCGGCCCGCCAACGCGCGCAGCACGAGTTGCTCGTCGGAGAACGAGAACTCCATCAACGTCGCCCACGGCGCGGCGAGAATTGAAATCGCGGCGGTTTCATAGGGTGTCGCGCCATCACGCGTCACCGACACGGCGGAATTGCGGCAGCACGAGGCCGTCGTCCACCTGGTTGAACTCGACCTCGACGCGCTGCCCGATCGCGAGATCGGCGCCGTCGGTTCCGACGACATCGGCGACGATGCGAACTCCCTCGTCCAGAGCGACCAGCGCCACCGGATGCCCCGATTCGAACGGCGGAATGTGCGGGTGGTAGTGCCGCACGTAACTGTAGATCGCGCCACGCCCGGCGGACGCGATCGGCTCCCAGGCGAGGGACTGGCAGTGCGGACACATCGGCCCGGGAGGATGGCGCAACCCGCCGCAGCCGCCGCACTTCTGGATTAGCAGTTGACCGCGCTCCGCACCCTGCCAGAAGAACTCCGTGTCGCGCGTCATCGCCGGTCGCGGCCGCGGATGACGCCTGACAGGTGTCGCAGCCGGCCGGAAGAAGAGCATGCGGAAGAGCATCGTGCCGACGATCTCGTCGTCCGCGTCGCGAATCGTCCACGTCTGGGTGACGAAGTGCCCCTCGCCGAGCGCGGTCGTCTTCAAGTCGGACACGGCCGACAGCGTGTGCGTCGCGGATACGACGTCGCCCGGCTCGAGGTAGCGGACGTACTCCTGATCGCAGTTGGTGGCGACGACCCCGACGAACCCCGCGTCTTCGAAGATCCGCACCATGTCGGCGGCGGGCGGCTCCCGATCCGCCACGAGCCCGGGCATGTTCCACGCCTGCAGCATCGTCGGCGGCGCGACGACACCGCGGTGCCCGGCTCGTCGCGCCGCGTCGGAGTCCTTGTAGATCGGGTTGCCGTCAGCGAGCGCGTCACACCAGTGGTGGATCATCGCCTCGCTGACCGGGTAGGACGCGATCGACGGTGGGCTGGGGCGGCCGATCAGGGAATGGAGTTGTTCGAGGTAATTCATTGACTGCAGGGGCGAGGGGCGGGGGGCGGGGGGCTAGGGATTGCGGAAGTCATTGTCAGCGGGGGACTCGGGGCATTCCTAGGCCGGCCATTGAGATGATCTCGCGTTGGATCTCGTTGACGCCGCCGCCGAACGTGTTGATCTGGCACTGCCGGTACTCGAACTCGAGGACTCCCTGCAAGACCGCGCCGGGGGAGCCGCCGCGGATGATGCCGGCACTGCCGACGACGTCGAGCAACAACCGGTAGATCTGGATCGCCGACTCCGAGCCGAACACCTTGACCATCGACGCGTGGGCCGGATTGAGGACGCCGGCGTCCATCTCCCACGCCACGCGCCAGTTCATCACTTTGATCGCCTCGTACAGGGCCGTCGCCTCAGCCAGCGCCATGTTGGCGAACGGTTGTTCGATCAGCGGCCGGTCGTCGTCGGACATCGTTTCGGCCGCCCACTGCGCGACTTGTTCGATGTGCAGTCCGGCAACTCCGGCCATCGCCGCAAGGCCGATGCGTTCGTGGTTGAGCTGGGTGGTAATCAGCTTCCACCCTTCGTTGACGGCGCCGACCACCCATTCGGCCGGCGCCAGCGCATCGTTGTAGTAGGTCACGCAGGTCGAGTGCCCGGCGACGGTGCGAATTTCTCCGCACGAGAATCCCGGCTGCTCGGTGGGTACGATCACGATGGAGATTCCCTTGTGCTTCGGAGCGCCGGGATCGGTACGGCAAGCGAGCCAGATGTACTCGGCGTCGTTGGCGCCGCTGGTGAACACCTTCTGGCCGTTGATCACCCAGTGGTCGCCGCGTCGCACCGCCGCGGTCTTCAGCGATGCCAGGTCAGTCCCCGAGTCCGGCTCGGTGTAGCCGATCGCGAAGTGGCACTCGCCGGCGAGAATGCGCGGCACGAAGAATGCGCGCTGCTCTTCCGTGCCGCACGCCATCAGCGTCGGCGCGACAGTGCTGATCGTCACGAAGGGAAACGGGGCGCCGGCGCGCCGCAGCTCATCGAAGAAGATCAACTGCTCGCGCGGCCCGAATCCACGGCCACCGCGGTCGACCGGAAAGCCGACCCCGAGCCAGCCGTCCGCGCCCATCTGCCGGATGGTCTCGCGGTAGACCGGCCCCCCTTCGAACGCCGACGCGCCCCCGCGCCGCTCCGGCGTCATCAGCCGGCCAAAATACGCGCGCAACTCGTCCCGCAGCGCCATCTGGTCGGCCGTGTAATCGACGTACATCTGCCCAGAGTCCTATCGCGTCACACCGGCCCCAACACGAGTCCGTCCCAAATCAAAAACACGTCCGTCGAAGACGGACACCACCCCTGACCCCTGACCCCTGGCCCCTGGCCCCTGGCCCCTATCCCCTGAACTGTTCAATCAGCATCAACACGACACGCGTAAACAAATTCGCATAGAGTCCCGCCACGACGTCGTCCAACACCACGCCCATTCCGCCCTCGACCTGTGAGTCGAAGTACGCGGCCGGGAAGGGCTTCCAGACGTCGAAGGCGCGGAAGGCGAAGAAGGCGACGATGGTCACGGTCCAGGTCGGCGGCAGGAGCAGCGTCGCCGCCAGATAGCCCACCACCTCGTCGATGACGATGATGCCGCTGTCGTGTTCGCCCAGCGACTTCTCGGCATTGCCGGCCACCCAACACGCCAGAGCGATGGCAACCGTGCAGCCGGCGACTGCCACGGTTGGGTTCTGGATGCGCGCGAACAGCCAGAAGAACGGAATGGCAGCCAGCGTCCCGACCGTGCCGGAAGCGAACGGTGCGTACCCCGTATATCCCCACGAGGCGAGGAAGATCGTCAGGCGTCTCATACGGCCGCCAAACTTGGCTGAGATGCGTACAAAGCGCCAGTGGGCGGCGATCGGTGAGACGTCGACGGTTCGACACGACGCCGCGTACCGCGGATTCGTGATCGACGCGGCCGTGGTGCGCGTCGCAGCCGCCTCCATTCCGCGAACCTGTGCGTCTATCGAAGTTACGTGGCAACACTGACCGTGACGTCATCGCGGTCCGTTCTGATCACGTCGATCGCGACTCCGAGTAGCTCGCGCAGCAAGTCGATGTTGGTCTCACTGTGCGGTGTCAGTCCGGTGGTTCTGAACGAACCGCCGCCGCCGAGGGCCATCGGCAAGAGAAGCTGGTCGGCGAGGTAACGACCGACCGGAGCGCCGGCGACCAGGTAGCGGCGAACCGAATCGCAGGCTCGCGCCGCCACGGCTTCCGCGCGCACCTGGGCTTCGCCGAAGCCAGCAAACACTTCGGTCACGTCGTCACACTCGACTTCGAGCAGAAGAACGTTGCCGGGCCCGGCGGCATCGACCCGGATGACCTCGAGTGAATCGCTGTTCCAGCTGAGTTTGGCCGCGACGACGCTGAGCTCGCGCCGAGCGATGCGCTCTGGAAGGTTACTGACCACGGCTCGAGCTCTGGTGGCGCGGATCTCGCCTCGTTCGATGAGATGCAGCGCAATCCGTCCACTGGATGGCTCGACGATCATCCGCACTCGCCCGCCTCCGGCCGGGTAGAATCCGTGCCGCTCCAGCCGCAACGATACTCGTACTCCCATCCTGGAGAGCAGCGGGAGAAGTGTCCGCGACAGAAAATCAAACGGCGGCGCCATCGGATTGTGGGATCCGCCTTCGACGACGACCTCGGAAGCGCCATCCGCCAGGGCCAATGGCATCATGATCGTCTGTAAGACCAGCCCGGTGCTCCCGGCGGTGCCGACGTTGAACTCGTAGCTGCCCGCGCGGATGGCGCCGGGAACAAAGGTCAGTTCGGGCGAACGCAGCTCGGCGCCGTTCGCTGTTCCGCCGCTGATCGCGACTGCCGCGCGAACGGCTGTCAGATGCTGTCGCAGCAATCCCGGATTCGGGCGATTGCCGCGAATGTTGACGAGCCGCAGCGGCTGGGCGGTAGCGAGAGAGACCGCCAGCGCCGTGCGCAGCACCTGGCCGCCCCCTTCTCCGCGCGTTCCATCGATCGTCAGCACTGGACCACCTTCATCGCGTCATCCTTTGACGCAAACCACCTGGCGCAGGGTGTGGACGACATCGACGAGATCGCGCTGTGCGGCCATCACCGCTTCGATCGGCTTATACGCTGCCGGCGTCTCGTCGATGACGTCGATGTCGACCCGGCACTCGACTCCCACGGTCGCCGCGACGTGGTCCTCGAGGGTGAATCGCTCGCGGGCCTGCTTGCGCGACATCGCCCGGCCGGCGCCGTGACTGCAACTTTCGAAGCTCTCCGGGTTGCCCCTGCCGCGAACGATGTAGGACCGCGCTCCCATGCTACCCGGAATGATGCCGAGCTCGCCCAGGCCGGCGCGCACGGCGCCCTTGCGGGTCACGAACACGTCCTTCCCGTAGTGATGCTCGCGCGCCACGTAGTTGTGATGGCAGTTCACGGCCTTGACGTCTGCCGAGAATGGTCGAATCCCCGGCGTCGAGCGCGCTGCCTCGATCACATTCTCCATCATCATGGCGCGGTTCTCGGCGGCGAATCGCTGTGCCCACGCCACCGCCTCGACGTAGTCGTCGAAGTGTTCGCTGCCTTCGTTGAAGTACGCGAGGTCTTTGTCCGGCAGTTGCTTCCAGTGTCGCTCCATATCCTGGCGCGCAAGCTCGATGAAGTAGCTGCCGATCCGATTGCCGACACCGCGCGAGCCGCTGTGGAGCATGAACCAGACGGCATCTCGTTCGTCGAGGCACACTTCGATGAAGTGATTGCCGGTTCCGAGCGTGCCGAGATGGTTCGCCGCGTTGCCTCGATCGAGCTTGCGATGCGCGGCGACGATCTTCTCGTAGCCGGCCTGGAGCCCAGACCACCGCTGCGCAGCTCGAGACGGCAGAGTCCCCCACGCGCCGCGATCGCCGCGGCCGCCGTGGTTGGTGCGCCCGTGCGGCACGGCCTTCTCGATGGAAGTGCGAAGTCCGCGGAGATTGTCGGGCAGATCGCCGGCGGTCAGAGTCGTTTGCACCGCCATCATTCCACACCCGATGTCGACACCGACGGCGGCAGGAATGATCGCGCCCGAAGTCGGGATGACGCTGCCGACCGTCGCCCCGATGCCCCAGTGTACGTCCGGCATCGCGGCGACCCAGCGATGGATGAACGGCAGGCGAGAGACATTCAGCAACTGCTGTTTCGCCTCCTCCTCGAGGGGTACACCCCGTACCCACGCCTTGATCGGGCGACCTCCGTCGATCGAGAAGGTCTCGTAGCTGTTTTCCATGAAAAGCTTCCTTTCGAGGCAGGGAGCTATGCTCCCGTATTTCCCTTTGCGCTACCCAGTGAAACCAATCCCTGTGGCAGGCCGAGGACGTAGGTGTTGCCGCGGCCTTCACCCTCGGAGATCGCCTGGAGCGTACGAAGGTTCATCAGCACCGGATGGCTCTCCAGCACGCGCGCCGCGTTTGCCAGATTGCGCAGCGCGGCCGATTCGCCGCGGGCGCGTTCCAACGCCGCCTGCCCTTCCTTCTGAGCGCGCACGACCTCGGCGAAGATCTTCTTCAGCTCGCCCGGAAACATGACGTCGCGAATATCGACCGCGATTACGCGGATGCCGATCTCGGACAACTCGTCTGCGGCGCGCTCTTTCAACTGTGCGCGCAGATCGAGACGCTGGCCGAGCAGTGAGTCGACGTCCACGCCGCCGACCGCGGCTCGCAGCGCCAACTGCACGGCGGCGTAGATATGCGCGCCGTAGTTGGCGACGCGAGCGACCGTCTGTTCCGGATCCGCTATCGCGTAGCGCACGGACAGGCTGACCTTGAGGCCGACGTTGTCGCGGCTCAACACTTCCTGTCCCGCAATGCCGAGGATCTGTTCGCGCAGATCGAATACCTCCACCCGTGTCGCCGGCCCGATCACCCAGTGCGCCCCTGGTTCGAGGCGTCTCTGGATGACTCCATGGCGATAGAGGAGGCCGAGATGAAACTGCTCCACGATCACCCGCTTGATGAACGGCATCCGCCAATCCATCCGATACTGATTCGGTGCAATGTTCCAAGCCTCGTACATGTGTGTGCCTCCTGCTTCGTGAAATAGTTCCGGGACCGCGCGGAGCCGTCAGGCGAGGCGGCGGGGGTGTTGACCACCCACAGAGCCGCCGGCTGACCGCGTCACCGCAGGCGCCGCGCGTTCCCGGCTAAAAAGGGAGTCGAACCCGAGCGGCCTAAGCCGCGACCAGCGAATGGGCCGATGCGCAGGACCAACCTCGCGATTGCATCGTTGGCTGCAGGCTCCCTTCGTTTCGATCTCTTCCGATCATTTCGTTCCTTTGCCCTGCCGGGGGCAGCCGTCCCGCCGCCCCCGGCGCCGTCATCCGTCGAGTCCCTTTCCTGTGATGAACTCGACGGGCAGCAATAGAGCGAGGGGCGTACCAAGGTCGGACGCGCAGCGTGCCGTGACAGAAAAACGTAGTGATTCTAAACTGTTGTGCGATTCCACGGATGGATCTAGCTCCCTGAGATGGATCGTAGCCAGTCCTTTATATCGCGGTATCGATAAAGTATTAGAAATTTCGCTATGGCGAAGTCTTGTGTTGTGCTGGGATTCATCGGTTCGAACCTGGACCGCGGAGGCCGTGATCGATGGGACCGGTGGCGTCCTTCGGTGGACCTGGTGCGCCATGACGACCTGATCGTCGATCGCTTTGAGATGCTCTACCTGGTGCGCGACGAGCCAATCGTCGAACAAGTGCGGGAGGACATCGCGCGAGTGTCGCCGGAGACGCGAGTGGTGCCTCATCTACTTGAAGTGCCCGACCCCTGGGACTTCGAGCAGGTGTACAGCGTGCTTCACGATTTCGCTCGCCGATACGAGTTTCGTCTCGACGGCGAGGACTATCTGATCCACGTGACAACCGGCACTCACGTCGTGCAGATCTGCCTCTTCCTGCTGACCGAGGCTCGCTACCTGCCCGGTCGCCTGCTGCAGACATCGCCACCTAGCCGGCCGGCGCCGGGCAAGCCCGGCAAGTATTCGATCATCGACCTCGATCTGTCGAAGTACGACCGGCTTGCTTCTCGATTCGGCGAAGAAAGGGATCTCGGGCTGTCTTTTCTAAAGGCCGGAATCCGAACCGAGAACGCAGCCTTCAATGATCTGATTGCGCGGATCGAGCAGGTCGCGTCGATCTCGACCGAACCATTGCTTCTCACCGGTCCGACCGGGGCCGGCAAATCGCAATTGGCGCGCCGCATCTACGATCTCAAACGCCAGCGACGACAGGTCGAGGGCCCGTTGGTCGAGGTCAATTGCGCCACCCTGCGGGGCGACACCGCGATGTCTACTCTCTTCGGCCATATCAAGGGTGCCTTCACCGGTGCCACTCACGATCGCCCGGGTCTGATGCGCACGGCGCAGGGTGGTGTCTTGTTCCTCGATGAGATCGGCGAGCTCGGACTGGACGAGCAAGCGATGTTATTGCGCGCCGTCGAGATCAAGCGATTCTTGCCGCTCGGCGCGGATCGAGAAGTGGGCAGCGACTTTCAACTGATCGCTGGAACCAATCGCGACCTAGGCGAAGCCGTAATCGCCGGACAGTTCCGCGAGGATCTTCTGGCACGCATCAATCTCTGGACCTTCCGACTCCCCGGCCTCGCCGAGCGCCGAGAGGACATCGAGCCAAACCTCGACTACGAGATCGAGCGCAGCAGCGAGCGCATCGGCAGGCACGTGACGATCAATCTCGAGGCGCGACGCCGGTTTCTAGAGTTCGCCGCGGCGCCGAGCTCGAGCTGGCGCGGCAACTTCCGCGACTTCAACGCCGCCGTCGTCCGCATGGCGACCCTCGCCGCGGGCGGGCGAATCACCCAAGCCATCGTGGCGGATGAGATCGAACGGCTGAGCTCGGCGTGGGCACCGCCGGCCACTGACGGCGACGCCATCGTCGAAGAGGTCCTGGGCCGCGACCGGGTGGAATCCATCGATCGCTTCGAACGCACGCAGCTCGCCGATGTGCTCGCCGTATGTCGTACGAGCAAGAGCCTCTCGGATGCCGGCCGACGGCTCTTCTCAGCCTCGCGACAGCGCAGAAAGACTGCCAACGACGCCGACCGGCTCCGCAAGTATCTGGCCAAGTTCGACCTGACGTGGAGTGACGTTCACGCGTAAGACGCAGGGTCCCCGAGGAGGACGTTCACGGGGGAAAGATAGGGGATGTGGGACCGAGTGCGCGAGTTGGCCTGAGACGTGCTCGAGTCGGGCACTCGATCACACGTCCCCTGCCCTCTGCGGATCGTCACTTCATGCGTGCTCCGCGCACAGCTCCGCGAAGCGCGCGACCGCGCACTCGGCGTCGGCTTCGCCGAAGAGTTCGCAGCGCTGGAAGCGCCCGTCCACGACGATCGCCGTCAGGAGGGCGTCGACCTCAAAGGGACCGCCGCCGCCCGCGATGGTGCCGAAGCGGCGCACCGCCACGACGAGGCCCTGCTCGCTCCACGCGAGCGCGCGGAACACCTCCAAGGCGACCCCGTCGGCGAGCTCGTCGCCCGCTTGAATCGAGGCGATCCACTGCTCGCGATCGAGCGTGCCGAGACTCAGCGGGCGGTGGTCCACGAGGATCAGGTCGGGAGCGAAACACTCGCGCACCGATTCCCAGCTTCGATCGCAGTGCGCGCGAAACAACGCGACGAGCGGCGCGAGGCCGGCGCTCCCCGCGGCCTCGTCCGCCGCAAAGCGCGCGAGCGCCTCGACCGACGCCGCGAAGCGATCCTCGGGATCGAAGAAGACCACCGCGCGCAGCAGGCCGTCCGCGCCGACGTCGAGCAGCCGGACTCGCTCGAACTCGAAGGCGTCTCCGTCCGGCTTGCCGAACCAACGGAGCTGATCGACCACGATGCGATCGCCGAGCGTCCCGATGATCGCGCTCTCGATGCGGAACCCCGGCTGTGACGTGAACTCCAACGACGCGATCCAGGCCTCGACGTCTCCGCGCACGAGAGCGCGCTTGCCGCGATCGTCGAAGACGAAGCCGGCGCCGGTGAGCGCGCGTACCGCGTCCCAGTCGCGGGCGACGAAGGCGTCGCGATGTCGATCGCGCATGCCTGTCGCCGCGGTCAGCGGAGGACGCAGCGGATCGGGGCGTAGATCTTCCAGGCGCGTGAGCGCGGCGTCGAGATGATCGATCTCGAACAACTCCGCTCCCGCGAGGCGCTCGCCTCGCGTCCACAGCAGCGTCACCATGAACGACTCGAAGTCGCCGCCTTCGACGTTCCGGCCCGCCATCCGGTTCACGGCGACGCGACCGTGCGGCGCCACGGCGACCGAGTAGAGCATCTCGATCCGCGCCTCCCACCACGCGCGAGGGGATGCGAGGTAGGCGTCCGGGCCGTCGAGCCGGCCGGAGCCGGTGCGACGGCGATCGTGGTAGACGAAGTCGTCCGCGAGGACCACGCGCACGCGGTCCAGATCTCGCGCGTCGAGAGCGCGCTTGAACTCGACGAGGCAGGCCGGCATCCCGTCGGCGCCGAGCGCGACGTAGCGCTCGAAAAGCTCCTCGTGCGCGGCGGCGCGGTCGTCGGCGTCGAAGAGCACGAACGCGAGCAGCTTCCCGGTGGCGTCGATCTCGTACAGACCGAAGCGCTCGATCAGAAAGCTCGACTCGCCGGGAGTCTCCTGCCAGGAGAGACGATTCAGCGCGAGCCGATCTCCGGCCGTGGCGACGAGTCGTGCGTCGAGTCGCGCGCGGGTCTCCGTGCGCAGGAAGCGAAGGCCGCTCACCCACTCCTCCACGCCGCCACGCAGCAGCGACCCGCGGGTGCGGTCGTCGAACACGAAGTCGTCGCTGACGATCGCGCGGAGTGCGGGTAGATCCGCATTTGAATACAGCGGTGCGATCCGACGGACCGCGCGCGCCGCCGCGTTCGGCGGAACGCGCAGCGGATCGGGGCGCAGCTCTTCGAAGCGCGCGAGCGCGACGTCGAGAGCGCTCATCTCGAACATCTCGATGTGCGTGATTCGGCCGCGGGCGACGAGGGTGAGGAACAGGTACTCGCTCTCGAAATCGCCGCCCTCGGGGAGCGTGCCGAACCGTCGCAGCGACGCGACGAGGCCGTGTCGGCCCCACGCGAGCCAGGACGAGCTGAACTCGATGCGCTGATCCGGCGCGAGATCCCAGAGCACGGCGTTGGCTTCGACGTAGGCGTCGGCGCGGTCGATGCGCCCGAGGCCCGCGAGCCGGTGATCCTCGACGACGACGTCGTCTGCGAAACGAGCGCGAACCCGCGCGACGTCATGCGCGTTCCAGGCGTCGGTCAGATCGTTCAGCAAGTCCACCCACGGCGCCACGGTCGGATCGATCGCCGCCCAGCGCGCCCACGCCTCGCGCTGCGCGGCGCGCGCGTCGTCGGAGTCGAACATGACCATGCCGGCCACGAGTCCCGATTCGTCGACCTCGATCACACCGATGTACTCGATTTCAAAGCGGCCGCCGGGCGGTCCACCCGACCAGAGGATCGTCCCGATGACGACCCGATCACCCGCGGTGCCGCGCACCCTTCGCTGCGGGCGCGCGCCGATCGCCACCCGCTCGCGCGCGGATGCGATCATGAAGTCGCGATCGCCGGAGAGGAGCGCGAGGCGCCGTCGGTCCTCGAAGACGAGGTCCGGCGCGCAGAGCGCGCGCATCGGCTCCCAGTCGCCGGTCTCGAACGCCACCCCGTAAGCCGCATCCCAGCGATCCATCGCTGCGCTGGCGGCGTTTGGCGTCGCAATCGCCGCGAGCGAATCGCGGCGTTCGCTCGCACGAATCTCCTCGAAGCGCGCGAGCGCGCGTTCGTAGTCGCTTTCGTCGTATGTGTCGTGGCTCAGGATCCGGCCCTGCTCGTCCACCTCGGTGACGCGCAGGAGCGGGGTCTCGAAGGCGCCGCCGTCGCGGGTCCCGCACAGGACCATGCCAGCCAGAGTCCCGCGCGCGCAGATCCGCACGTGATCGTGGCGATAGTTCGCATCGGGCGCCAGCTCGACAGCCGACCGGACGACGCGCACGAACGTGGCGGCGTCGCTTACCATCGTGCCCCATCCGAGCAGCCTGTGATCGCGCATGCGGAACGCGGGGGCACACCGCGCCGCCAACGCGTCCCAGTCCCGGCTCCGGATCGCCGCATCCGTCGCCACGTCGAAGGCGAGCGCGTGCGGATGCGCCGCGCCCTCGCCGGCCTCGAAGCGCGCGGCGAGGTCGGCATACGCGGCGTCGATCGCATCGTCGTCCCAGCGCACCGTCTGGATGCCTTGCTCACCCCTATCCATCAAGGTCAGATAGGAGATCTCGGAGGAGCCGGCTCCGTCGCCGGCGAGCTCGACGCGCCATTGCTGCAGGGCGAGCCGCTCACCGCGCGTGGCGAGGGTCTCGACATGGATGATGCGCGTCGTCGCGTGCTCACCGAGCGAGCGGCTGAAGGCGATCAACTCTTCGCGCCCGAGCTCGAGCTGGACCGCGCGGCGCCGGTCCGACAGACGGGCGTCGGCGGGGAAGAGGCTCGCGAAGCGTTCCCAGTCCGCCGCCATCCAGGTCGCGACGGTCTCCTCGACGTGGCGCGTCGCGGCGTTGGCGAAGCGCGACGCGTGCGGCGCCACGGCGGACTCGATCTCCGCGAGGCGCGCATGCGCCCGGTCGATATGGTGCACGTCGTAGAAGTCCGCGCGCAGCATCCTGCCGTCGGCGCCGCACTCGCCGACCAGCAGGAACGGGTTCTCGAAGGCGCCGCCGTCGCGCGTTCCGAGCCAGACGGCGCTGCCGAGCATCCCGCGGCCCGACGTGCGCAGATGATCCCAGCGCAGGCGCACGTCGGGCGCGAGGGCGACCAGCGTGCGAAACGCCTCGACGAAGCCGGCGGGGCCTCGCAGCGTGCCCCAGCCGACGAGTCGGTGATCGGTCCCGACGAACGCGGGCGCGTAGTTCGCGGCCACGGCGTCCCAATCCCGTCGCGCGAGCGCCGCGTCGAAGCTTCGCAGGAACGCCATTTGGGGCGTCCGATCGGCGCCCTCGCCCGCCTGCCAGCGCGCGTCGAGCTCGGCATGGGCTTCGGTCTCGTCGTCCTGGTCGAACAGCACGATCGCGACGATGCGGCCGTCGCCATCGACCTCGTGGAGCGCGAAGTGGTCGTCCATCGCGAGCGGGCCGCCGCCATCCGCGACCTCGCCTGAGAAGCAGTGCAGGTTCAGGGAGAGACGCTCGCCGCGCGTTGCGAGGAGCTTCGTTGCGAAGCGGCTCGCGGGCACGTCGAAGAGCACGCGGAACTGCTCGAGCCAGACCTCGCGGCCGCAGGTGTTGCGCAACAATCGGCGGCGCTCGTCGAAGACGAGGTCCGGCGCGGCGAGCGCCTCGATGGCGAGCCAGTCGCGCGCGTCGAAGTGCTCGAAGAGCCGCCGATCCGCCCGGGATGCGGCGTTCTCGAAAGCACCCTGCGGCTCAATCGTGCGGCCGCCGCCGACCAGCGCCTCGAAGCGCGCGAGCGCGTCGACTTCGTGGCTCGCCATGGCAGCCTCGAAGAGCGTCCCCGTGTGGGTTGCGGAATTGGGGCGCGCGCGCCGGGAGGATCGCGGCGTCGCGGGCTCGGCCGTCAGCGCGTCGAAGCGCGCGAGCGCCTCGGCTTCGCGATCGTCGTCGAACCACTCGCCGCGCGCGAGCCTTCCCTCGGTGTCGGTCGCGAAGAGAGAAAGGAACGGCCGCTCGTAGGCGCCGCCGCTCGCGCGACCGGTGCCCTGCGGCGCGGCTGCCTCGACCGCCGGTGCGACGAGAGCCGCCGCGGGCGACCTGCGCTCCGCGAGCAGCGTTGCGCCCTTCGCCTCCCACAGCTCCGCCGCGCGACCCTCCTCGGCGTCGGCCTCGAGATCGCG